>Ga0065704_10070453_pt1 | contig 24169 bp, 16 predicted proteins | sample SwiRhicommuniRL2_FD_59091 | JGI IMG/M metagenome (GOLD analysis project Ga0065704, IMG submission 59091) | Switchgrass rhizosphere bacterial communities from Rose Lake, Michigan, USA - RL2 v2 (version 2) | ecosystem: Host-associated > Plants > Roots > Rhizosphere > Soil | place: East Lansing, MI | reverse complement strand
CCTTGCGGTAGCGACCGCTGCAAATGGCATCGAGCAGAAAGTTGTAGGCCTCCTCCTCGGCAGTGAGGGGCTGGCGGTCAACGTAAGCGGGGGCAAATTGCATCGGCAGCACCTTTTGAATTTTTGTATCCAATTATCCACGGATGCAAAAAAGCAGGATGCGTGCCAAGTGATCGAGGTGCGGGCTAAGGGATTGATTCAGATGAAATAGAAGAAAAAAGCTGACGGGGACGCGAAGCCTGTTGCGCTGTAACTTGCTACCAAATAGCGCAGGAAATGCCCCGTGGGTGGGCGGAAGTAACACGCGGAAATGAATTAGGTGTGGGCGATTCACCCGCTTGAGAACATGGACAAGATTCAGCTCCCCATGGCGCAGAGGGTTAGGGAGTGAGAACAGGCTTATAAATTATTCTTCATGCGCGGCCCCCATCAACAGTGTTCATATTGGTGATACACCTACCTCAAACTCACTGCCTGGTGCAGGCCGAATGAAACAGCTGTCGAGCCTTGAGGCCACGCCTGCCAATGACCATACGTCCGGGCCATGGAGCCCGCTGCACCTGCACGATTTTGATGGTTGTCGGGGTATCGAATCAGGCGCGGTTTTTATCATTGCTTCCGGCCTGTCAGCCAGATCGTTTCCCCTCGAAACGTTTGCGCACGTGCCCATGATCACCATGAATGGCGCGATTTCGCTGTTCATGAACACCGACGTCAAACCCTATTTTTATGCCTGTTCTGACAGAAGTTTCTCCCAACAGCAGCCCGCCTTATTCGACTATGCGATGGCCGTCAGCCAGAGGGTGGCGCTGTGGGAAGATCATGCGCAATCGTCTCGCGTCCGCCCCAGCGGGCAGCTCTACCCATTATCCAAGGCCGAAAAACCGAGCTGGCTTGAGGCTGTGCTGGGGAGACGTGACGCATTGGTCGTGGAGCATTCCTTGTTGCCCCTCCGAAAAAGACCCATCGGCTTCAGCAAGGACATGAGCGCAGGTTTTTTTGATGCTCGAACCGTGGCCTATCTGGCAATACAGCTGGCATTCCACGTCGGGTTTTCCAAGGTTTTCCTGGTCGGCGTGGACCTGGACGAAAAGTCGGGGCGCTTTTACGAAACGAAGGACGCCGTAAACTCGCCCTGCGGGCTCGACCAACACTATTACACCCGCATACTTCCATCGTTCGAGTTGATGTCCAAAAAAGTCATGGGCGATGACTTCATGGTTTACAACTTATCTGATACTTCAAAAATTCCGCAGAGCGTGATCCCGCGTGTGACGCTCGGGGACGTGGAGACAATGCTCCGCTGACATCGCGCGAACCGTTCCGGAACCTGCACGATCAAACGCTGCGATTAACCTGGCGCGTCAGTCACCGCAGCCGGGCAGCATGCCGGCGAGAACCCGGTCTTTGTCAATGAAGTGATGCTTCAACGCAAAGACCACATGCCCACCCACCAGTGCTCCGCATAGCCAGGCGGTGTAGGTGTGAATCGACTTTGCCAGGTCGTACAGGCTTTGATCAGGTTCGACGAGCGTTGGCAGCAGGAACAAACCAGCGACCATGATGGGTTTATCTGCGACCGAACTCCAATACCAGCCCGACATCGGCAACCCCACCAACGCGATGCAGTACAGCAACAGATGGCCAGCGAAAGCCCCCCGTTTCATCAGCGGACTCATCGTCGCGGGCAGAATCAAAGGGAGAACGCGAGCGGGGGCACATGCGGGGGTATTGTTCAGGCATGAAAAAGCCCAATCTTTTCAGAGTGGGCCAAGGCAAAGTCCGATTCCAGGTGACCAACCGTGAAACCCGCCCGCCAAGGCTGGCAATGATTTGAACTCAACTCTAGCCCGGCGAACGATTGAAGCGCCCTCTCAATCAGGGCAAATCATCTGACTTGAAGAGCAGGAAAGTTGAACCCCTCCTCAACGATGACAAAAATCTCATCAAGCACATCCGAGTAGAGCGCAGAGGAGGATCTTTTTTTCCAGAGGTCATGGGCCGCTGTGTGGGCGTAGTCCAACGCCCATGCGACGACACTCGGACGAATGTCATTCTCTGCATTCACCCCCATTCTCCCGGCGATAAGGGCAACAATCGAATCTCGACGATTTACCCCATTTTGCAGAGTTTTTGCACGAATCAGAGGGTGACTTCTCAACAGTTCCTGAAGCGTCATGAAACGATCCGCATCAAAACCATACGATCCCCTCTCACAACTCCTGACAACATCTACAGCGGCATGCCTCAAGGCCGTCACAACGGGTTCGTGGGGAGGACGCTCACCAAGCGCAGCGATGAACTCCTGATGCTCCGCTTCTTGATAATCCAGAACGACATCCTCCTTGCAGGAGAAATATCGAAAAAATGTACGAGCGGAGACATCCACTTTTTCGGTGATGTCCTCGACTCGCGTTTCATCAAATCCCTTCTCAGCGAAAAGCTCATAAGCCGCTGAAATAAGGGCATCGCGCAACATGAGCTTCTTGCGCTCACGCCTGCCTACCTCTTCTTTTTCCGCCACGCGTCTGTTTCCTCGATTAGGTCAACTCACGGTACCCGACCAAACATTATTACCATCAAATGACAATTGCGCAATTTTAATAAAATACACAACAGGAAATATGCCTATTGACTTATTTTGTCAGTCGGCGACATTATTCACCCGCCTTCTCATTTGGCAGAAGCGGACGTAAGACAACTCTGATAATCGTGTCAGCTGCCTCTCCGCTTACTGCCGCATAAATCATCTAAAGGGAGTTAGATCGCGATGAACAGTGCCGTAGACGAAAAACAATCCGCCTCGCATACAGCTCAGCTGCTGAATCCGTTTGAGCGTGATATCTGGTTTGAATCGCAAAAAGCCCCTCACAGCCACCAGTTCACCGTGGCTTTGTGCGTTTGCCTGCCAGGATCGATCGACGTGGAAAGGTTGAAATTCGTCGCTGAGAACGTTCTGCGATCTGAGCCCGCTTGCTTCAAGACGTACCATGACAACGATGGCCATCCGACGGTACGACAAACATCGAGCAAGATCGTCGCAGAGCTATTTGAGTTCACCGACGAGTCCGGCTCGGCGGCTTTTTACGAGGAATGGTCCCGCCACTCATGGAATCTCTCCCGCGCTCCGCTGATTGAGGCGGCTATCGGGCAGGTGGGTACTTCAGTGATGCTCATGATTCGAGCCCATCACATCGTGGTCGACAGCTGGGCATTGGACGTACTGTCCAGAAAGATTTTGAACGTTTTCGAAGGAAGGGAAGCACTTCCTCAATCGAGCCTTCACGATTACGTTGAGCACCACGCCGCAAAGACTCCTTCGCTGCACAGTGCAGCGCTTCATCAGGCAATCCTTGAGGTAGCGGGCACAGTCAAGGATGTGAACCCCATACTTTTTTCGAAGTCCGGTCCGAAGCTCTCCTCGTCCCAACGCTATCGTCGTACATTCACGATTTCGGCTGAAGACGTTCAGCGCGCCCTGGATATCGGCATGACGCCCTTCATGACCGTTTCCGCCTCATTGGCGGTATTACTGTCATGCCAGTATGGCGCCGAGCATTTTTTGCTTGGGGTGCCCTTCCTCAATCGAAGCGAAGCTGACATCACCGCAGTCACCCAAAGAGCCAACACGCTTCCCGTCAGCGTTCAAGTCAGCCACGCTCACACGCTTCGAGACGTTGCGGTTTCACTCAAGCGACAGGTCAGCTTTATCAAGGAAAGAGAGTCCATTCCCTTTGGGCAACTGGTCTCTGAAATCGCGCGCTCTGGCCACAATCGACAACTGTTCGATGCGACGGTTTCCTACCTACGCTACCCACAGTCAGATCAAGGTGTGCCGTCGTCGACTCACAGAAGCACCGCCCACGTTCACGCACAAGACGCGGTGGCCATTCACTTGCATACCTACGGAAAAAACGCCGACGTATGTGGGGAAATTTGCCTCAACAGTGCGGCGTTCGATTCAGAGTGCCACGCATCAGTGTTTCTCGACGCGTTCCTTCAGTTGGTGGATGGCTTCCTGCCCCAACTGGACAAGCCGTTGGACCAGGTCAGCCTGCTGACTTATGAGCAGGCTGAAACACTCCGGGCCTTCGAAGAAGGACCCACCAAGTCTTACAGTGAAAAAGACACCGTTATATCGCTTTTTCGAGCGCAGGCAGCACGAACCCCCTACAACATAGCGTTGCGTGACCACGACCATGCAACCTTCACCTATGCCGAGTTGGACAATTGGTCCTCGGCGATCGCCACAGAACTGGAAAACCAAGGCGTAGGCCCGGGTGACGTTGTTGCGGTATCAATGGTCAGGTCGCCACAGCTCATGGCAGCGATCTTCGCCGTACTGAAAACGGGTGCGGCTTACCTGCCAATCGATAGCGAATATCCCGCAGACCGTATTCAGTACATGCTTGAGGACAGTAACGCGAAACGGGTGATCACCAACCTGCCTCAGGTCATGAGCAGTGATGATCCGCGCAGGTTCGACCTCGACGTACTCCCCCTGGAGCTGGCGCGCGAAGTCAATTATGTCAGCAAGGCTCGCCCCCAGGATCCCGCCTATATCATCTATACGTCGGGCTCGACCGGCAGACCGAAAGGCGTCGTGATTGAGCATCACTCGGTCATCAATCGCCTGGAATGGATGCAAGAGATTCATCCGCTCGCCAGTAACGATGTGATCCTGCAAAAAACCCCTATCTCGTTCGATGTTTCGGTGTGGGAGCTTTTTTGGTGGAGTCTGACGGGGGCGTCGGTGGCCCTGTTGGAGCAAGGGGCTCAGCGAGATCCTCGCGCGCTGATTAAAGCCATCAGCGATCACAACGTCACGGTGGCCCATTTCGTTCCTTCGATGTTTGAACCCTACATCCAGGCGCTGGCAGACGATCGAGAACAACTGCTCAGCGTACAGAGCCTGCGCTGCCTGTTTACCAGCGGCGAAGCGCTCTCCCCTGCCGTCGTGAATAAATTCCGCAAACTGTTCACTGGCGATACCCAGCCGCCCAGGTTGATCAACTTATATGGTCCGACCGAGGCGACCGTAGATGTCACCTGGTATGAGCTGGACCTGCTGGGCCACTCGGACATTGATGAAGTGCCGATTGGTTACCCCATCAACAACACGTCAATACGTATTGTCTCCCAACATGGTGTCAGGCAGCTCGTCAACGTACCTGGAGAACTGCAAATCGGTGGCGTTCAGTTGGCAAGAGGCTACCTGAATCGCCCGGAACTTACGGCGGAACGCTTCATTACCGATCCGGAGGATGGGCGTCGCTGGTACCGAACCGGAGATCTCGCCGCGTGGGCAAACGACGGTTCTATCCTCTATATGGGAAGAATGGACGGCCAGGTAAAGATCCGCGGAAACCGTATTGAATTGGGCGAAATCAAGAATACGCTGCTCAATCTGCCGAACATTTTGAATGCCGAAGTCGTCGTTGAGCAGGACGATAAGCGAGGCAACCATTTGGTGGCACTGTTCGTCAGTCGCATTCCACAAACCGAGCGCTCACTGCGTGAGCAAATGGCTAACGCGCTCCCGGCGTTCATGCTTCCTTCCCGGTTCGTAGCCCTTGACCATATCCCACTCACCCCCAATGGAAAGTTCGACCGTGGCCAAGCATTAGCGATGGCCAATACCACTCAAACTACCGCACCAAAAGCAGAGTTGAGTGTGACAGAGCGCCTGGTCAGCGATATCTGGGGCGGCATTCTCGGTCAGCGGGACATTATTGCAGAGGACGATTTCTATTCCATCGGGGGCGACTCAATCCTGATGCTGAAGGTGCGCTCGGAATTGGAGAAGCACGGATATGACGCCAACTTGTCCGATCTGAGTGACCACACCACGGTTCGAGAACTGGGGCGCTTCCTGGAACGTACCGCAGACAACGTGGCCCTGCCCAAGGCGGCACTGAGTGCGTTTGAGCTGGTGACTGACAATGAGCGCAAGCGCCTTGCAGAATTGGCCGTAGACGCCTATCCGATTTCACAACTGCAACTGGGGCTCCTCTTCCATAGCCGAGAGCAAGAACAAAGCCGGGTCTACAAAGACGTTTTCCGTTACACCCTGAAAATGGACTGGTCTGAACAGAAGTTCCGCGAAGCCCTGCAGGGTTTAATCCAGCGCCACCCGGCATTACGTACAACGTTCAACATCGGCGAATACTCCACCCCGCTTCAGCTTATTCACAAGGATTTGTCGGTAGACGAGGTTCTGGCCGTCAATACGCCGCTGGCAAACGTCTATGAGCAGGAAATAGCCAAGCATATGCAGGCGTGGTCCGCGCACAACTATTCGTTTGCCACAGGGCCACTGTTCAACGTAGCCGTTTTCATTAACGAATCAGGCGCTCCTCTGGACCTGGTGCTCAGTTTCCATCATGCAATCCTTGACGGCGGTAGCGTCGCGAACCTGATTCGCGAACTGCTCCTCTGTTATGCGAGGGGTAATGATGAAGGCCTGGGTTATCCCACCCACGATTTACCGAACCCATCGCTGTTTGTTCAGGACGAACTCGCTGCAATAAATAGCAGCGAGCATCGAGCCTACTGGAAGGGCCATCTGCAAGGCGCCACCAACACCCTGCCGATTGGACTCGCAGCGCACCTTGAGCACGCGGACAGCGGGATGTTCTCGTACCGATTTTTTGTTGAACCCGCCCTTGATGACGCATTGGTGCAACTGGCAAAACGCTCTCACCTGCCCATCAAGACGTTCTACCTGGCTGCCCATTGTTCGGCGATAGCGTCAATGAGCAATACCAGAGACGTGCTAACAGGTGTTGTGACCCACGCACGCCCAGAGATCCGGCACGCAGAACACCTTCTCGGATTGTTTCTGAACACATTGCCGTTGCGAGTCAACCTGGCCGAAGTCAGCGCTCAACAACTGGTTGAGTCAATCTTCAGACACGAGAAGGCGAGCCACCGTCATCGTCGATTCCCGTTGAGTGAAATTCAGACAGACAATGCAGGCGTATCCATAAGCACAGCATTCAACTACATCCACTTCCATGTACTGGAGGAAGTCGCCGCACAAACCGGCATCGAGATCGCAGCCTTCGATCCGCAGGAAGAGACCAGTTTTGCCCTCCTTGTGAACGTCATGCGCGAGTTCTCGGGAGCCGAGGTCGCCATCCGGGTGGATATGGATGGAGCAATCTATGCACGCGAACAAGGTGAAGTCTTTGCGCGGCTTTTCAATGACGCGTTGAAACGCCTGGCCTTTCAACCCCATGCAGAAGCGCTCTTCAGGTCGCCGATTGCGCAATCCGGTTATCTCGCCTCGGGCCCGGCCAGGGACGCATTCATTCCCGTGCCAGCGCAGATCCTTCAGGCCGTGCGTCATCAGCAACAGGCCGTTGCAGTTACCTATGAAGATGCCCAGTGGACCTACGCACAACTCTGGGACACCGCCGGCAGAATTGCGTCTCTGCTCAGCAGTAAAGGCGTACAGCGCCAGGACGTTGTCGGCCTGGCATTGCCACGCTCGTTCGAACAGATCGCCACAGCCTTGGCAACCCTGCGATCAGGGGCCATCTGCCTACCTATCGACGTGTCTTATCCCGCCGCACGCATTGAACTGATCCTGAAAATCGCAGCGCCAAAAGTAGTCGTCACCCGCTCGTGCGTTAACGAACTACCTGACAGTACTGTGCGCCTGGATCTCACCAATGACCTTTTACAAACGGTAGAGGCCGGCTGTTCAGACGTCGCGATTGAGTCGACCGACAACGCCTACATTCTGTTCACGTCAGGCTCCACAGGCACACCTAAAGGGGTCGCAATGCCCCATAGAGGACTGGCGAATCTGGTCGGCTGGCAGAACAAATCGGCGAGTGGCGCCGTTGGCTCGACACTCCAGTATGCGCCGCTCAGTTTTGACGTTTCGTTCCAGGAAATTTTCTCAACGCTAAGCGCGGGGTCGACGCTGCACCTGATCAGCGAAGAGGAACGCCGTGATCCCTCGGCCCTGCTCAGGTTTATGGATCGCAAGTGCGTGGAACGCGTATTCATGCCTTACATCGCCCTGCAGCAACTCGCGGAAGCGGCTGTCGCCCTTGATCTGTTTCCTGGCAGCCTGCGCGTTGTCGGCTCGTCAGGCGAGCAATTGCGGGTCACCCAGGAGATTCGCGCACTGATGAGACATCTGCGCGGGGGGATTCTGGAAAATCAATACGGTCCAACCGAAACCCATGTGGTGACCCGCTACAGCATGAGCGGTAACCCTGATTACTTCCCGGCGTTACCTCCTATCGGTAGCGAGATCGACGGAGTTGGCATCCTCATTCTTGACGACGCTGCCAACGTTATTCCCGATGGCGTACCGGGAGAAATCTGCGTTTACGGAGACGCACTGGCGTCCGGTTACTACAAAGCCCCGGAAGAAACAGATAAGAAATTCATCCGTCACGATCATGTACCCGGCAAATTGTTTTATCGAACCGGTGACGTCGGTATCAAATGCGCCGACGGCACCGTTATCAGCCTTGGCCGGAATGACAACCAGGTCAAAGTGCGTGGCTACAGAATTGAACTGTCGGAAATCGAACTCAAAGTCCTGAGCTTTTTTGAAACCCGCAACGAACACATTGACGTGGCGGTGATCGCGAAGCCGCGTGATGAGCACGACGCCTACCTGGTCGCTTACCTGACAGGAAGCGGGTCGCAAGACGAGGCGGTGCTGTCCCAGCTCAAGCATTACCTCAGCGAGGAATTGCCGACGTACATGCTGCCAACTCACATGGCCTGGATCGCGCAGATGCCGACCACGCCAAGCGGCAAAAGGGATGACGCTGCGCTGCGCACGCTGAACGTCCAGCTGGGTAACGCTGTGAATTACCGGGAGCCGCGCGGCGAGTACGAAATGAAGCTATGCCAATTGGCAGCCGAGCTTCTGAAGACTCCGAAAATCTACCCCCAACAGAGCATCTTCGATTGCGGGGCCACGTCGCTGACAGCAATGCGCTTGGTTGTGTTGGTTGAGAAGTTGTACGGAATCAACGTGCCCCTGTCTTCCTTTGTCAGTGCACCGACCATGGAAAAACTCAGCGTGCTGATTCAAAAAGGCGGTGGCGCATTCACGTTCGACCCACTGGTGCCGCTACGCGAAACCGGGCAGCGCACACCGTTGTTTCTTGTCCACCCCATGGGCGGCAATATTCTCTCGTACCTGCGCATGCTTCCGCATTTACCCGCCGAACAGCCACTCTATGCACTGCAGGCCTCGGGGGTCGATGCAGGCTCTGAGCCCATCCCGTCTGTCGAGGCACAAGCACGTTTGTACATTGAAGCAATGCGTCGAATCCAGCCCGAAGGTCCGTACGTCATCGGTGGCTGGTCCTACGGTGGGTTCATTGCATTTGAGATAGCCCAGCAGTTGATACGGGCAGGTGAGCGCGTTGCAAATGTACTGATTCTGGACACCATGGCACTTAGCTCACAGGCCCAAGGCAAAGCCAGTGATGACGCATTGCTGAGTTGGTTTTTTTGGGAACTGCTCTGGACGTCGAGAGGCTCCGAGCTCCCTGTCCAAATTGTGCCTGATCATATCGCCACGCTTCAGGAGCGCTTCGACTTCATCACCGATCACGCAATCTCCATTGGGGCGATTCCGGCCGGTAGTACCAAAGCCGTCATGCAGCGGCTGTTCGAGGTGTATCGCACTAACTGGGAAGCGGCGACGCAATACAACTATGAGGCGAAGTGCCCGGAACTGGATATCACCCTGATCCGGGCAATTGAACCGCTCCCCCCCATTCTTCGGGATATGCACGACACCATCCGCAGTGAATACAACGATCCACTCAATGGTTGGGCGGCCAAAACCTCGGGGATGATCAAGCTGATTGAGGTTGACGGTGACCATTTGACCATCATGGAAGAACCTTTTGTCGGTGCGCTCGTCACGGCAATTCTTGAAGAAATCAAATAACTATGGATCAGGGTCAAAACATGAAAACCAAACCTGTTGCGCTCATTATCGGAACCGGAATCGGCGGCTTATCGTGTGCAGCCGCCTTGAAAAAAGTTGGCTGGTCAGTGCGTCTTTTCGAGAAGGCTGACAGCATGAGAGCCACCGGCTCAGGTCTCTCGGTGATGTCGAACGCCAGCGCGGCCATGAAAAAGTTGCTCGATATAGATCTTGGACTGGAGCACTACGGAGCCGAAATTCGCAACTTCGAGATCCGTCATAAATCCGGATTTCTCCTCAAACGTCTTCCGTTCCAGGAAATTGCCGAGGAGCAAGGTTCTCCCAGCGTCTGCATTTCCAGACAGCAACTGCAAACCGCCTTGCTGGACAACCTGGGGGAGGTAGACATCAGCCACGCAAAGCGATTTGCAAGCTACGACGAAACGGATGACGCTGTACACGTGACCTTCGAAGACGGGACCAAGGCCTCAGGCGACATCCTGGTCGGCGCCGATGGCTACTATTCCGCGGTGCGCGATGCGATGGGGATACCCAGCCAGGTACAAGAGGCTGGATACATCTGCTGGCTCGCACTGGTCAAATATGATCATCCGCAAATAACCCCTGGCTACGTCGTGCATTACTGGGGCAAGGGCAAGCGGATTGGCATCATTGATATCGGAGGTGGATGGGTCTACTGGTGGGGAACAGCCAATATGTCGAACCAGGAGGCTGTTGGCTGGTCCGGCACAAGCGCAGACGTTGCCAAGGTCTATGAGGGATGGCCAGCCATCGTCTCCGACATTATTCACGCCACACCCAACGAAGCCATCATCACGGTCGATGCAAAAGACAGGTCCTTTCCAGCGACGTGGTCCAAGGGGCGTGCAACGTTACTCGGCGATGCAGCTCATCCAATGCTCACAAGCCTGGGCCAGGGCGCGGGCTTGTCCATAGAGGACTCAGCCGTGCTTGGGCATGTCCTGTCGACGTCGACAGACCATCAAGCGGCGTTGCGACGATATGAGTCGATCCGCCAACCCCGGGCTAAAGCCATCGTCGACGCATCAAGGGCGCTGAGCGATGTGGAGCAATACGACCAATTCCTGCCTCGACTGAAACGCGACGTTGGCATGCTGCTCGCGCCGGCAAAAACCATGCGAGAACGACTGCAGGCGTCAATGCTGTTCGACGATTTTGCAGTACACGCCCAATAAGTCACCCAACGAAAATTTTCAGCCAGATAAGGGATTGTCATGTCTAAGAAAAGCGTACTTGTTACCGGTGCTTCTTCGGGTCTGGGCCATGCGGCAGCCTTGATGCTTGCTCGCAACGGCTTTCATGTTTTCGCTGCCGCAAGGGAAATTCGCGGCGTGTTTAACGGGCAAGCCAATGTGGAGGAAGTCAGACTCGATATCACCGACGAGGCTTCGGTCGCGCAGGCATTGGAAAAAATCGCGGCAAAGAACACTGCCTACCCTCTGTGGGGCCTGATCAACAACGCCGGCATTTGCGTGCCCAGCCCACTCGAGATGCTTAGCCCGCAAGAGCTGCGCCGACAACTTGACACGAACGTCATAGGTCAACTGCAGGTCACTCAGGCCATGCTGCCCCTGCTACGTGAAAACCGCGGGCGCATCATCAACATCACGTCCGGCCTGGGAAGCATTGCGGTTCCTTACCTGGGTGCGTACTCCATCGCTCAGTTTGCAAAAATGGCATTCACTGATGCACTCCGCAGAGAACTGGCCAACTCTGGCGTCACGGTCAGCGTCGTACAACCGGGCGCGATCTACACCCCTATCTGGGATAAGTTTCTTGCCACCGGCCAGGAAATCATGAATCAGGTCAGCGGCGAGGCGAGGCAAATATACGCTCGCTCATTCACCGAGTTTCTCAAACAAAGCGAAGCGCTGGCCCGCGCTGCCACCACCAGCGAAGCCGACTTCGCTGAAGTCATCCTTGACGTGCTGACGACTTCGCGGCCTCTGGCTCAATACAGCGTGGGCAATGATGCACAAAGTTTTGTGGACATGGCTAAGTCAGCCACAACCGCAGAGCTCGATGCGATGTTTGCGGCGCAGATGCCCACCGGGACAGACTTTGGATCAGCTCAAAAGATCGGTCAGGCATCATGAACGTACGCAGATTGAAGATGTGGCGTGATCAGCATCAGTCAATGATGAATAGCGCGATTGTCGCGGTGAAATCCAGGCAGCCTTACAGCCCGTTTTCCGATGAGTTGACGAACTACGAGCATGCTCAAATCGAACAGGGCGAGATCAGGTTCAAGCGCCTGCTCGACTCCAAGTTTCAGATCGACCGTCGCAGCTCAGCGGACCTCGGGGAGAAGAGAGTCGGTAAGGAGACGTCGCCTTATGGGTTTCCATTAGGCATTTCATACCGTGCCGAACACTTCGATAGCCTGGTTAAAAAGGCCAATCGTTCGATGAGCAAATGGGAGCACCTGAGTGTTGAGCTTCGTAGTGCATTGCTGTGCGAAGCAATCACGAGAATTCATGCAGACACGTTCCTGTTCTCTCAGGTGGGTATGCATACCAGTGGCCATGGTTTCTTCATGGGCTTTCATGCGAACGCTGTTCACGCCCAGGCACGAGCGCTTGAATCCGTTGCCCGTATTTGTCAAATAACGGCAGAACTGACCCAACAGGTGGACTCCGAACTCAGCGTAGGGGACGCGCAACCACAGCGTATTTTGCGCAACTTCCAGCCAAAGCCTGCGGGCCTTTCTCTGGTGTATTCGGGTCGGGTCGCCCCCACCTGGGGGGCATACCCGTGCATTTTCGCCTCATTGGCTGCGGGTTGCCCTGTCATTGTCATCCCTCACTCCGAAGCTATCCTGCCGCTGGCATTGACCGTAAAGGCGATTAAATCAGTGTGCGCCGAAGCGGGTGTTTCAGCAGACATCATCAACCTGTTTTGCTCTGATAACGACGATGACTACAGGAAGGCTGCGCAGCACCGTGCGGTGAAGCTGATTGATTACATGGGCAAATCAGAATTTGGCAAATGGCTGCGCCAGCATGCATGGCACGCCCGCGTCATGACCCAGCAAAGCGCCCAAACCTCCGTGTTTGTGCACTCTACGGACAACTACGACGGCATGATCGAGAATCTGGCATTCGGTCTATGCTCTTACTCAGCGCAGTTGTGCACGTCGCCGCAGAACATCTACGTGCTCAAGGACGGCATTCAGTTACCTGACAAGATCATCACGGTTGACGTATTCCAGCGCGACCTGGTGGCTCGGATCGATCAATTGCTGCAACGATTTCAGCCACCACGTGATCTGCTCGGGGTCATCATCGGCAAACAAACCGTCGCCGATATTCGACAATGCGAAGGTGCCAGATTTGCCAAGGTATTGCGCCATTGCGAGCTGCTGCAGGATCCTGAGTTTGCTGATGCCCAGGTACTGACGCCCTCTGTGATTGCGGTACAACCGGGTTTTTCAAGCAGTCTCGACTACTACGCCAGCGAAGTCGCAGGTCCGGTCTCCTTTGTTATCGTCAAAGATGACCTCAAGACCGTTGCCCGCGAACTCAGCTACGTCGGCCAAGAGTTTGGTGTATTGGGACTGGGGCTCTACGCCATCGATGCAAATGTTGAAAAGGCAATGAAGTGTGTTTCGGCGGACATTGGCGCCCTGCTGTCCGTAAATTTCTGCGGTAACTATTTCATCAGTCAGTGTTCGGTGTTTACCGACATCCACGGCGGCGCGGTTAACTCGTCCTCAGATGTCACTTATGGAGCGCCAGGGTTTTACCATTCTCGTCTGCGCATGACGGAAGACAGAACCGTGGTCTGCACGCCATGAGTTCAGCTCTTCGCATATGGCCGTTCAACTATCCGGCGTTTCCTCGAATTGCATTGTTTTCACTCCAGGTAAAGGACATCGTCGAGCGCGATATGCCGCAGGCAGAGGAGTGGCTGGCGTGCGCCATGACATCCCGGCGCAAGGAGTTCGCAGCCGGCCGAATCTGTTCGGCTGCGGCGCTTCAGGCACTGGGTGGCGATAGCATGTGGCCGCCGATTGCCAAGCCCTATCGCTATCCAAAATTCCCAAAGGCGTTCAAGGGTTCGATCACCCATACTCAAGAGTGCGCACTGGCATGTGTGGGCGATGCGGAGCGTTATCTCGCCATTGGCCTGGATGCTGAACCGATGGTTGAGCACGCAGAACTTGAACAAATGGCCAATCACGTCCTTTCTCCGCCCGAGCTGAACCAGTTCATAAAAATGGACAGGGAACGGGCGCTGACCTTCTTCTACTTGTGTTTTTCAGCCAAAGAAACGTTGTTCAAGACGCTGTTTCCGTTGTGCCATACCGACATGGAATTTACTGAATCCGAACTCACTGCCTGGGATGACGAAGGGTGCTTTACGCTGCGCCTCGTCACTGACCGGGTTAGCGACCGATTCGAGAACGGCACCCTGTTCCGTGGCCTGTGGTCCGTGCACGCCGATACCCTGCTCACTCTGCTCGCCCTCCCCCGCAAACAGGCGTTACCCACACTCGACTCGCAACTCTATATGCCTGATTTCAGCTATGGGCGCCCTTGAGCAGAGGTGTGAGGCACCGTGGAACCTGTGCGCCAGCCCAACCAATCATTTACATTCACCTCGTATGATTATACGATTTTAATGATACGCAATGAATGTAAAATCTCGATTCAACGACCGTCAGACACACTGTACTCACTCGATAAGGAGTATCGAACATGGCTAATCCGTACCGAATACTGTTTCAAGCCTCGGGCACCAGGGCATTTTCCCTGGCAGGCCTGCTAGCCCGTTTACCGCTCCCGATGACAGGTATCGGCATTATCACGATGCTTTCGCAGTTGCGTGGCAGTTATGCACTGGCTGGCGCGGTTTCCGCCACCTTTGTCCTGACCTATGCACTGATGTCACCGCAGGTTTCACGAATGGTGGATCGTTATGGTCAACGCCGGGTACTGCCATTATCTGCTGGTCTCAGTGTGGTGGGTCTGCTTCTACTACTGGCTTGCACCCACTGGCACACGCCTGACTGGACGTTGTTCCTGGCGGCAGTATTAGCGGGCTTCATGCCGAGCATGTCGGCCATGGTTCGTGCCCGGTGGACGGCGATATACCGAGGCAAGCCCCACCTGCAAACAGCCTACTCCCTCGAAACCGTACTGGACGAAGTGACGTTTATCGCGGGGCCGCCGATTTCCGTGGGATTGAGCGTGGCCGTCTTTCCCCAGGCCGGACCGCTGGCGGCCGTTGTGATGCTGGCGATTGGTGCGCTTGCTTTGGCGGCCCAAGTATCCACCGAGCCGCCAGTGGAATCCGCCGAAGAAAAGAGAACGAGAACGGCCTCCATCTTTCGCTTGGCGGACGTGCGACTATTAACATTGCTGATGGTCGCGATGGGCGTCATCGTTGGAACGGTCGATATCGTAAGTGTCGCATTCGCTGAACAGATGGGGAGTCCGGCAGCCGCGAGTATCGTGCTGTCCTGTTATGCCATCGGCTCGTGCGCCGCTGGCCTGCTGTTCGGTGCACTGAAACTGAAAACACCGCTCCATACCCTCTTGCTGTTGGGTGGCTTGGCTACGGCAGCAACCACACTGCCCTTGTTGATGGCGAGCAATATTGCCGGCCTGTCCGCAGCGGTACTGGTGGCTGGACTATTCTTCGCGCCCACAATGATCGTAGCGATGTCCTTGGTTGAGCGAATCGTACCGGAACGACAATTGACTGAAGGTATGACCTGGTTGCTGGCGGGCTTGAATGTCGGGGTGGCGATGGGTGCCGCGGCATCGGGCCAGTTAGTGGATATGGAAGGGGCTCGCTATGGATTCAACGTTGCTCTGGCAGCCGGAGCGGCGGTACTGCTGGTGGCCGTCTGGGGACACCGACGGATGCGAGAACACTCGCTTACGCAAGCGTACTCCGTGTAAGTCTCGACGCTAAAGCACTTCGCTTGGAATGACCGGCAGAAAAAAGCCACTCAATAGAGTGGCTTTCGTTTCTTAATCCTAGGGCGATGTGCACTTGGATCCGCTAAGCAAATGATGATGCGCGTGCCCCTGCTTCTGGCAACGAACTCATCTACTGGGGGCCGGCCTTTGGTTTAACCAGGATGCCCCTCAGCAGCAACTCAAGCGCGACCACACTCTGCGCAAGTCGCTTATCGCCCTCTTGCGAATCTGCAATCCAGAACGCGGCTTCGGCAAGGCTGCCGTAGATCAGCAACGCCAGCGCCTGAGGGTTGACATCCACCACGATACCTTGCTGGATCAAGACCTGAATCATCCGCTGCATCGACTCTACACAATGACGCTGTGCATCGGGTGAGGTGCCGCCCAGTACTGCCCTGGCATCGCGCAGCACAATCCGCTGGATTTGTGGTTCCAGGGCCATTTCCAGATACGCACGGCAGCGCTGGCGAAAACCGTCCCAGGCATCTGCAGCAGTGTCAGTAATGGCTTGCAGACGCTCATCCATTTCAGCGTCGAGTTGCTCGACGACTGCTGACAGCAAGCCTTTCTTGTCTCCAAAGTGATGGTAGAGCGCGCCACGGGTCAGGCTCGCCTGAGCCGTCAGCTCATCCATTGAGGTGTCCGCATAGCCTCGCTCACTGAACATCTCTCGCGCTTTGGCTATTAACAGGGCACGGGTTTCTTCCATATCGGCGCGGGTGCGGCGAACCATCGATTATCTCCTCACTGAAGGCGGCATGACCTGTGATGTCCATGAAGTCATGAATAGGCGCAGCGATACATGCGGTCTGTATCTATTGTCACTTTCGCGTACTTCGATAACAAGCACACCGTGCCCCGGGAAACAGCGCCACATGCGCTAGCGTGCGAGAAGTTCAATCATCGCCTGTTCAATCACCCGGGTATCCGCATCATTCAGGCCTTCGCCAGCGACGTGCCCCCAGACGGATTCCAATATGCGCAGTTCGGCTTTGGGTATCCGACTGACCTCGTGTTCGGCATCTCGGACAGGGAAGTACAGATCGCTCGATGCAGGCATCACCAGCGTATCGGCGATGATCGAAGCCAATGCCTTGCTGACATCGCCCTGGTAACGGACATTTGCGCTGATGTCTGCATGCTGTCCGCTCCAGAGTTGCGCAATGATGTCGTTGGCATCTCGCTTAAGGAACCACCCTTCCCAGAAATCAATCAGGAAGTCTTCAATGGATGCGTAGCCCAGTGCGGTCTCATCCAGTCGGTCGCGGAAGAACGCCTGAGACAGCCCCAGGGCAGCATAGACACGCGCGGCAACACGTAAGCCGCGTTGCGGTGGCCGCGTGTAAAACCCCTCCCGGAAGTCAGCATCCAGCTCAATCGCAGCGCGCACGCTGTCAAAAAACACATACAAATGACGTGACGTGCGTGCTGCGCTCTGAAACGTAAACAGCCGCTCAACCATGTCCGGGAAGGCACAGGCCCACTCAAATGCCTGAGTGCCGCCCAGAGACCAACCTGTGGCCATCCGAATTTTCTGGATACCGAACAATTCGGTAACTAAGCGATGTTGCTGAACAACATTGTCGTGGATCGTAACGTGTGGAAAGCGATTACCGTTCTGCGGCGCCGCCGTGTTGCTGGGCGAGCTGGACAAGCCATTGCCGAAAGCGTTTGGCACGATAATGAAATACTTTTCCGAGTCCAGCGCGCGACCTGGCCCGATCAACCAGGCGGCATCTTCATGGGTCGCTGCAAAGGACGTCGGATAGACAATGACATTGTCCTTTGCGTCATTGAGGTGACCATAGGTCTTGTATGCCAATCGGGCCTCGCGGAGACGACGACCCGATTGCAACTGAATGTCACCGAGCTCAAAAACCTCATACGTCATAATGCGTGCTTCCCTTCATCTCTTTCTCTTTTCCACAGGCAGATGGGGTCCGCTGCGCAGCGATGTGTAAGTTGCATACGCAGCCCCGCTTCGGCACAACGATCAAGGGAGGCGGTAGGCGATCACATAGTCTCCGCGTTCTTGCTCCGGGCCTTGCGAACCGCCCGCAGTGACAACCACGTATTGCCGTCCCGTTCTGCCACCCTGGTAAGTCATGGGGGTCGCCTGACTGCCGACGGGCAGTCGACTTTTCCAGAGTACCTTCCCGGTCCCGCTATCCATGGCCCTGAGGTAGTGATCCATCGAACCGGAGAAAAAGACCACCCCACCACGGGTAACAAGAGGTCCGCCCATGGTGGGCATTCCAAGAGGCAAACGTAATCCGGTAATCGCACCCAACAAAGGCGTGTCTTCGGTACTGCCCATGGGGACCTGCCAGGCGATCTCTCCGGACCGAAGCTCAATTGCTGTCAATGTGCCGTAAGGCGGCGCAGTGCAGGGCACTCCGAGTGGCGAGGTGAACATTCCGTGAATGACACCATAGGGTGCCCCACGCTGTTGAGCGTAATTACCCGCAGCGCCAGTAGGATTGTAACCAGCGGCCAGGGCATCCTCATGCTTGATAAATTGGGCCCAATGAGCAATGCGGATATCATTGACAACCAGCAGGCCTGAACCTACATCAACCGCCCCGCCCCCCCAATTTATGCCTCCGTAATAACCGGGGTACATGATTGTTTTTTGTGTGCTTATCGGTGTGAAATCGCCTTTCCAATGCATACGCTTAAACTGAATGCGGCAATACAGCTGATCAAGCGCGGTGATCCCCCACATACTTTTTTCTGTGAGCGGACCGTAATCAAGTGACGCTCGTGAATAAGGCTGGACAGCGGATGGATGTTGGCCGGCAGGCGCGCCCTCCACACTGACCGCTCGTGATTCAACGGGGAGAACAGGACGACCATTGCGGCGATCCAAAACAAAAATCTGCCCCATTTTTGTCAAAACGATCACGACAGGAATGCTTTCTCCATTCCCCATTACAAGGTCATGAAGAATGGGCTGCGCGGCAACATCATAATCATGGAGATCATGATTGACGGTCCTGAAGTGCCAACGATCAATCCCGGTTTTCACATCAATGGCGACGACTGAAGCATTGTACGTTTCAGATGACGGTAAACGATCAGCGCCCCAGAAATCTGGAGTCTGATTACCCGTCGGTACGTAGATCAATCCCAGTTCGGAATCATAGGAGGCAGTGCCCCAGAAATTGGGGGTCTCATCCGCGTAAATTTCCCCCTCCGGGAGCGGATGCCCCCTCTTTGGAGCAGCCGGGTCCCATGCCCAGACAAGCCGTCCTGACTTAATATCCCAACCACGCACAACACCCGATGGCTCGCCACCACTGGCCCAATCCTGCATACGCGCGCCGGTGACAATGACGTCACCCGCAACAAGGGGCGCTGAGGTAGGGAAATAGGAGTCTTTAGCCCTTTCGCTCAATCCCTTCAGCAGATCCACGTAACCGTGCTCGCCAAACCCAGGACACGCCTCACCCGAGCGGGCATCAAGCGTGAACAACCTTGCATCGAGGGTGGTCAGTACAATACGCGTTTTACACAAGCCGTCCGCGCTGTCATCCGCGTTGCCCGTGACGCTGTTGTCAGGCGCCGAATGGGACGCGAGGCCACGGCAGCGCTGCCATTCTTTTGAAACTACTTGTGGATCGAATCGCCACCTCTCAACACCGGTTTCAGCGTCGACCGCCATAACTTTGCTGTAGGGCGTACAGACATAGAGCATGTCGCCTATCTTTATCGGGGTGCCCTGAAAGGCAGCTTCTGCGGTGGGTACATCACCGGTTTTAAACTCCCAGGCGACCTGTAAGTCCGTTACGTTCAAACGCTCTATCTCGGCAAGTTCTGAATATCGAGTGCCCCGTGCACTGAGCCCATATTGAGGCCAATCCTGATTGACTGCGTGTTCCAGAGAAGGGTTGGCGCTGGATGCTCCCTCAGCCATCAGCACGCCTTTTGAAACAACTGATGCATGCGGATAGAAACCAGCCCCGATGCCGACAAACGCGATGCCGAACAACACAATCGACGCTGGCGCTCGCATCTTGCGTCCACCTTGCACGCCGTCATGAGTTCTAAGCTGCGCGTAAAACAACGTAACAACACAAGCCACGCCTAAAAATAAGGACACCCGCGGCACAAACTGCCAGTAGTCCAGGCCCACCTCCAGCAGCGCCCAAATCACACTGAAAATCAACAGGACGATTGCCGTACTGAAAGCATGAGCGTGCTGTTTGATAAGCGAATAGGAAACGTAGCCAAGAAGACAACCTGCCACTGCGTAGAACCAGCTCCCGCCAAGCACTATCAACCACAGTCCGCCCAAGAACAAAAACCCGGCGCCAAGCGCGAATAAGCCTGCGACGGTGTGCATTGCAATCCGTATAACCCGCATACCGCCCTTCTCCTGCCAGCGATGCCTATGGTTACTGATCAAGGGTCTTTGACCACTTACCGTCGTGCACACTCCCCCCCATCACAGTCGCGCGTGAAACGAGGGGGATAGGTTTCCAATCGAACAACCGAAACCCTTTCGGGCCCAGCCTATGGGCAAATTGCCTGAGTTTTTTTGCCACTTGAACGGATCGCGAACGTCAGCAGCAGGGCCAATGTGGCCAAACCTGCGGCCAACCAGAGATTGGTGGCCAGACCGAACCTGTCTACTGCCTGCCCACCCGACCACGACCCCAGAAAAATACCGATGTTGAATACACCTACATAAAGCGCAGTAGCGATTTCCACTGCATGTGGCGCCGCTTTCATCATCCAGGTCATCAGGCCCACCGACACGCCACCGTAGGCCAGCCCCCAGGCCAGCAACACTAGGCCGCCCCCCACATGGGAGTCACCGATCGTCAGGAACAGCACTGGCGCCAACAACAATCCCAGCGAGATAAAGACCAGGGTCAGGGCCGTGCGACGCGCGGCGATAATACCCGCCAGGAAGTTGCCAATGATGCCCGCGACACCATAGGCGAACAGCAACGCGCCGATCCATTGAGCATCGAATCCGGAGACCGATAGCAATAACGGACGGACAAAGGTGAATGCCATGAAGTGCCCGGCCACCAGCAAGATGGTCAGTGCCAGACCGGCTTGCAACTTGCGGTTGGCAAATTGTTCAGCGAACTGGCGCAAGGTGACTGAGTGGTGAACAGGCAAAGCGGGAATGGCGAAGAGGTGAATCAACAGCACCCCCGCACTGAAGATAGCCATGCAGCCGAAAGCCCAACGCCAACCGGCAAAATCACCGATCAACGCGCCTAATGGCACACCCAACACGGATGCCGCAGCGACCCCGCCAAAAATAATGGAAGTGGCCAGCCCCACTGCGTGTGCCGGGACCAGTCGTGCGGCCAAGCCACCCGCGACAGCCCAGATCCCCCCCATGCAGAAGCCGACAAGCGCACGCGCAATCAGCATCCACACCATACTTGGGGCCAGGGCCGATGCAATATTGGCGATTACCAACAGGACGAGTAAACCGCACAAAATCCAACGACGGTCCAGATTGCCTGCTGCGATCACCACCAGCGGTGCAAAAAAAGCCGCCAGCAAAGCAGGCAATGAGATCAATAAACCAGCGCTTCCAGTTGACGTTTCAAGCGAGCCGGCAATGGTCGTCAGCAAACCGACTGGTAGCATTTCTGTCGTCACGACCGAAAATGTAGCAAGGCCCATGGCGGTCACTGCCAGCCATGGATACCGTGGAGAAGTTGCAGGCGAAGCGACTGAAGGTGAACTCATGATTGCTAAATCCCTTTAGATGAAATTCAGGACTCGCCCAAAACGCGAGGCATTTGCCACCCTGGATACAGGGCTCACTTCAAAGTCCTTTGATCGCGCTGCTAATCCCGGAAAGCTAGTGGGTTAACCGCTCCCTGATAGGAAACGAATCGCAGCCTCGGCGACCCCAGAAAACATACATACTGAATGAATGTTTAAATCAAACCTATCATACGTACTGAATGTAAACAATCGCAGGTAACGATTCAGACGCTCTGGCTTTGAAGCACGGCAACCTCGAAGAGCAGCCAACATTGTTGGCTGCTCGGCCTTACGAAATTGGATAAGAGACTAAAGCACCTCTTCGCTGGCGAACCTGCTTGAGACTCACATCGGGAAAGGGGAGCGAGGAAACCCTACTTATGAAGAGTCCGCCAAATGAGACGTGAGCTCCTACGAACACAGTGAGGATTCCACTAAGCGCCAGCGGTTCTGTAGGGGTAAAACCACTGAAAATAAAAAGGGGTCGCGAGATAAAATCTCGCGACCCCTTGAATAATATGGTCGGGACGGAGTGATTCGAACACTCGACCCCTAGCACCCCATGCTGGGAGCATTACACCTATAACCTTATGATTTTAAATTAAAAATACCCTATTCAGGCATGGCAAAACATCGGCTTTTTTGTGCTTTCGCAAACCGAAAATACGTGGTTTGTAGCGGAAGTTTTGCGCCGGACGTTTCACGATCAGCACGTCAATCTGGAGCCATCCAAGTGGCGCCCCCCATGTAAAACAATTGATATAGCAATCCAGGTAGCCGTCCACCTGAGAAATGCCATCCTGCGCGTCTCACACGCCCGCAACCATCTGCCCGTGGTCACCCTGATCGGCGCCTTCCAGGAAAGGCGTGGCTCCAATTTGCCATTCACGTACTCACCGCACGAAAAGTTCGATAAAGGATATTGCGTAGCTAATAGCAAAACGTCACTATCGCGTTAAAGCGTGGCTTGTGGTTATGCCTTGCGCACCGGTGCAAATCAAGGAGATGTGCGTTGTCTGGGATTCTTCAAGCGATAAACTTCATGGGACGCATCGGTAAGCGTGTATCTGCTGGCAAGCCTTTAAAACTTAGGTCTGACTATTATTCCCCAGGTTACATGGTTGTTCTGACTGCGCATTTGCGTCGATACAACATCCCTAAGGCAGCACTCACATTCGTAGATGCGAAAAATGCAGGCTACTTCAGTGCAATGGGCCTTTCCAAGGCGCTCTGGGGTGAAGATGACTACCGTCAGGTCCGGAGCAACGCCGGAGCTAATTACGCGCCGATCACCCATTTGGATTCCCGAAACGCGGTGGATGACGCAACGCAACAGATCAACGGTTGCTTAAGGAAAATGGCAGCGAACTCCCCATATTTTGATTATCGGGAAAGCGAGGCATTCCAGGAGCTTATGCACGTCGTCGGCGAGTTACATGACAATGTCTGGTCGCATGGCATGGAGCGAGGCTTCTCCGCCGCACAGCGCGCCAAATCCGTAAAAAAAGGAGTGATTGAATTCGCGCTTGCGGACACCGGCCTGGGCTTCCTTGGGGAACTCTTGCTGTCGGGGATTGCTCGAAAGCATGACATCACAACAGATCGTGAAGCTATCGAGTGGTGCATACAGGAAGGTAACTCTAGCAAGCTAGCGCAGCATCAAGATGAATGGGGTCAAGCACTGCCAGATGATCACCTTGGAGGCTCACCGTTTGGGAGCACCGTATCGACTAGGATCCTGAGCAACGGTAATCACCATCAGGGACTGGGGCTTGCAAAATTAATTTCACTAGCAAAACGCTATGAAGCCGAGCTATACATAGTATCTGGAAAAGCTATTTTACACCTTGACAAGGGCGATTTAAGCTTTAAAGAGGTAAGGTTTGCTTGGAAAGGGGTTGCGATATCCCTAACCATTCAAGAGTCAAAAATGGCGCAAGCTCAAGCTGAGCAAACCTCTACCGATATAGACGACATAATGAACCAACTGAGGGGCTAAACATGGAAGCCTATACCTTCGAGCGAACGGATCTCGCATCACGAAATTTAGCTGCCCAGGAGCGAAGAACAATCCTGGCTCAGCTGGAAAGCGGCCCAAGGTTCACCATTGACCTTGCAAACGTACACTCCATCTCGGAATCTTTCGCTGACGAACTATTCGGCGTAATGGTCCTGGAGAAGGGGGTGGGATTTGTTACGTCTCACCTTAAGATTGTCAATGCAACTGAAAGCGTTTTGAAATCAATTGCAATAGCAATGAAGCGACGAGCTGCCGCATGACAGATAAATCGCACACCTAAGCCCGGCCTAGCGCCGGGCTTTTTATTTGCGTGCCCTACCCCTTCGACGGCAGAGATCTGGCCGCGTTAACCGCCTCCTGTTCCGTATCAAATGGACCTTTCAGGCGCTCATCGTCATTCCCGACTTCCCAGCCACCATTGACTTCCATGACGTAGTAACCATTGACCTTGTATCGCTTGGGCGGCTTCATAAACGCGCTCCTTGGTTTGGCTTTGGATCAACTTACTTTAGCAGCCAAGCG
>Ga0065704_10001008_pt1 | contig 24174 bp, 19 predicted proteins | sample SwiRhicommuniRL2_FD_59091 | JGI IMG/M metagenome (GOLD analysis project Ga0065704, IMG submission 59091) | Switchgrass rhizosphere bacterial communities from Rose Lake, Michigan, USA - RL2 v2 (version 2) | ecosystem: Host-associated > Plants > Roots > Rhizosphere > Soil | place: East Lansing, MI | reverse complement strand
GGGCCGCGGGGCCGGCAGGGCGCCGACGGCCGGCGTTTCGCTCGCGGGCGCCACTGCGCGCGCGCCGACGTCGCGCTGCAGGCGCACGGTGAACGCGAACACGCTGCCACCGCTGCCGACACTGGCGAGCCAGCAGTCGCCGCCCATCAGCTGTGCGAGCCTGCGGCTGATCGCGAGGCCGAGCCCCGTACCGCCGTACGCCCGCGTGTTGCTGCTCTGTGCCTGCTCGAACGGCTGGAACAGGCGCGACCGTTGTTCGGGCTGGACGCCGATGCCCGTGTCCTCGACGTCGAACCGCAGCGTCACCGTCTCGCCGATCGGCCCGTCGACCGCGGCCCGCACGGTCACGCCACCGGCGTCGGTGAACTTGATCGCGTTGCCGATCAGGTTGACGAGGATCTGGCGCAGGCGCAGCCGGTCGCCGCACAGCGTCAGGTCGTCCAGTGCGTCGTCGACCTCGAGCCGCAGCCACAAGCCCCGCGATGCCGCGCGTTGCGACAGCATGTCGTGCGTCTCCTGCAGCAGCGCGGCGATGTCGACCTCGCTCGTGTCGATGCTGAGACGCCCGGCCTCGATCTTCGACAGGTCGAGGATGTCGTCGATGATCGCGAGCAGGTGATGCGCGGCCTGGTCCATCCGCAGCAGCTTCGCGCGCTGCTCGTCGCCCTGCAGCTCGAACTGCAGCAGCTGCGCGAAGCCCAGGATCGCGTTCATGGGCGTGCGGATCTCGTGGCTCATGTTGGCGAGGAAGTTGCTCTTGGCGACGTTGGCCGCCTCGGCCTGCTCCTTCGCTTCGCGCAGCGCGAGCTCCATTTCCTTGCGTGCGGTGAGGTCCGTCAGGATGCCGGCGGCGCGCACCGAACGGCCCGCGGCATCGAACTCGATCATCTTGGCGCGCGTGAACACCCAGCGGTAGCTGCCGTCGCGGGCACGCAGCCGGAACTCGGCCTCGAGGTGCCGGTCACGCAACGCCTGCGCACACCGCGCCAGGAACTCGGTGCGCTCGTCGGGGTGCAGCCGGTCGAACAGGATCGCGTCGACGCTGTCGCCGAGCTCGGCCTCGGTGTAACCGAGCATGCGGTAATAGGCCGGGCTGCAGAAGGCGGTCCGCGATCCGACCGCCCATTCCCAGACGACGTCGTTCGAGGCCTCGATGGCGAGCGCGTGGCGCTGCTCGTTGATCCGGATCTGGGCGTTGGCGGCCTCGAGCTCCGCCGTCCGTTGCGCGACGAGCTCCTCGAGCCGCTCGCGATAGCGTCGCAGCTCTGCTTCGTCGCGCCGGGCCGCCGTCACGTCGGTGAAGATGCCGTGGAAGATCTGCTCGCCGCCGACGTCGATCATCGTGACCAGCACCTGCACGGTGCGGATTCCGCCGTCGAGCCGCTCGTGGTCCCATTCGAACGCATGCGCGCCCTGCCGGCGCGCGATCGCGAGCATCTCCTGCGACTTCACGCGTGATGACACACCGTCCGCTTGCAGCTCGGGCGAGAACTCGACCGGCGAGCGGCCGATCAGGTCCGCCGGGCCGCCGGCGCCCAGGAACTCGATGCACGCGCGATTGACGTCGATGACACGGCCGTCCTTGAGCAGCAGCGTGGGCAACCGGGAATCCGCGAACAGCCGGCGAAACCGTTCCTCGCTCGCGCCGAGCTGCGCCGCCACGCGCGTGATGCGCGCCGCGTAGTGGGCCAGCAGGCCGAGCAGGATCAGGGCCAGCAGCGCGCAGACGCCGATGGCAACGACCCACCAGCCGTGGTCGTCCCAGATCTGGCGCAGCGTGACCGGCGCTTCCTGGTCGTAGGGCGGCATGCGCAACGTGCGCGCGAGGTTGCGCACCGGCTCGTAGTCGGCCGGCAACATGAACGAGACGGCCTCGCCGCGCGCGGCGAGCGTGCCGTCGGGCATCGCCAGCAGCGCGGCGACGACGCGTCGCGCCAGCACGGGATCGAGCTGCGGCATCGCGACGACCGGGTAGTACGGGTACAGCGTGGTCGACAGCGCGAACGGGTAGTTCGACAGCGAGCGGCGGCCGATGACCTTGAGCTCGTCGGCCTGCACCAGGCCGCGCTTCTGCCACGCTTCGAGCGCACCTGCGCGCACGAAAATGGCGTCGACACGACGCTCGAGCAACGCGTGCAACGAGGAGGATTCGGGCGTGCCCGTCGGCACGAGCGTCGTCACGCGAGTGACGTCGATGCCGCGCTTCAGCAGTTCGAAGGCCTGCGACTGGAACCCGCCGAGGGAACGGCGGTCGACGATGCCGATGCGACGGCCGACCAGGTCCTCGGGCGTGCGCAGGTCCTCGCGCGAGCCCAGCGCGAGGATCGCACCGCCAAACCCCGCGAGCGGCCGGCCCTCGTGGTACAGCACGACTGTCGCCACGGGTGCCGACAGCCCGATGCGGTGGGCATAGGCCACATAGTCGGTGGACGAGGTCAGGGCCAGGTCCACGGTGCGCCCGAGGATGGCGCGCTGCATCTCCTCGAAACCGTAGTGGCGGACCTCGACCTCGGTGTCGCCGAGCGTGCGCGTCAGGTACTCGTCGAGCGCGGCCTCCCGTGACTTCTGCACGTCGGTTTCGTCGATCGCGAGCACGCCGACGTGCAGCGTCGACGGCGCGGCCAGGGCGGTCTGCAGGGACAGCGCCGCCAGCAGCAGCGCCAGACAGACGCGCCGCGCCCGTGTCATTGGCGCGTCTGCGGCAGGTACGCCGCCGTGAACAGGTCGCCGAGGTCGGGGACGCGTTCGAGCCAGCCCGCGGCGACGAGGACCTGCGCCACGTGTCGTGCGGTTTCGGCGAGGCCGGTCGCGGGAGGCTCGAGCCAGCGGCGGTTCGACGCGACGTCCGGCAGGTCGAGGCCCTTGTAGACGGCACCGACGTCTTCGGGACGCGTCTCGAGCAGCGGGGCGAGTTCGTACGACGCGTCGATCGGGTTCTGGCGCCACAGGTTCAGCGCGCGGAAATGGCCGTCGATCAGCGTGCGCAAAGCTCGGCGATGCGCCGCGCCGCGGGAGCGACGCACGACGAGCACGTCGAGGATCACCTGGCGCAGCTTGCGGCTGTCGGCGAGCGCGACCAGCCGTTCCTGCTGCAGTCGTTCGGCGGAGTAGCCGTAGGTCAGCACGGCGTCGAGGCCCCCGCGGTGCCAGGCACGGTAATGGTCCTCCTCGATCTGGACGACCTGGACGTCGCCGGCACCGAGCCCGGCGGCGTGCAGCGTTTCCGCGAGCATCAAGGCACCGAGCGCGGTCCCTTCCACGCCGAGACGCCGCCCGCGCAGTCCGGCGAGTGTCCCGACGTCCGGGCGCGCGAGCACGACGTCGGCACCCGCGGAGACGTCACAGACGAGCGCGACCTGCAGGTCGGCGACCTGCGACCGCAGGCGGATCGCCTCGTCGAGCGTCAGCGTCGCGGCGTCGATGCTGCCTTCGCTGAGGGCAGTGGCGATCGCGTCGGCGCTTTCGAAGCGCCGCAGCTCGAGCGGGTGGTCGACGTACCAACCGCGCCGGTCCGCCAGCGTCAGAAACTGGAAACCGGCCCACGTCTGCACGCCGACACCGAGCCGACCCTGCCGTGCGCAGGCCTGGCCGAACACGCCCCCGGCGACGGCGGCAGCAGCCAGCCCCCAGCTCAGGACCTGTCGGCGGGTCGTCGGCGGCATGGCGGGCAGGTTCATCTCGGTGGACGCTGTACGGTCTCGCGGCACGGCGCGGCGCAGCGGCCGCATCGTCGATACTGGCCGGATTATCGGCGCGGCGTCGACGGACAGGAGGATCCCGCGGTGGCGACGCGTCCGGTTTGGTCCCGATCCGGGCCGTCTGGGCGCCAGAAATTGCGTATAAAATCTGCAGGATGCACAACGTCCTTCCTGCGTCGCTCGCGGTCGATTTTTGCGGCCTGCGTCTGGCCTCCCCGATCGTGCTGCTCTCCGGTTGTGTCGGCTTCGGCGAGGAGTACACGCGCGTCGACGGCTTCTCGAATCGCGACGTCGGCGCGATCGTGCTCAAGGGCACGACCCGCGAGCCGCGGCTCGGCAATCCGCCCCACCGCGTCTACGAGACGCCGGCGGGCATGTTGAATGCGATCGGGCTGCAGAACCCGGGCGTCGACGTCGTGGTCGACCGGATCCTGCCGACGCTCGACTTCACCGAAACCGCTTTCTTCGCCAACGTCTGCGGCTCGACGATCGAGGACTACGTCGAGGTCACGCGGCGTTTCGACGACTCGCCGATCGACGCGATCGAGCTCAACATCTCGTGCCCGAACATCAAGGAAGGCGGCGTGCAGTTCGGCAACTCGCCCGAGATGTCGGCACGTGTCGTCGAGGCCTGTCGTCGCGTGACGCGCAAGCCGCTGGTCACCAAGCTGTCGCCGAACCAGACCGACATCCGTGAAAACGCCCGCCGCTGCATCGAGGCCGGCAGCGACGCGCTCGCCGTGATCAACACCGTGATGGGCATGGCGATCGACGTGCGCACGCGCCGGCCCGTGATCGGCAACGTGCAGGGCGGCCTGTCGGGGCCGGCGATCAAGCCGATCGCGTTGCTCAAGGTGTTCCAGGTGGCCGAGGTCGCGCGGCCCCACGGCATTCCGATCATCGGCCAGGGCGGCATCGCGAACGCCCAGGACGCGCTCGAGTTCATCCTCGCGGGCGCCACGGCCGTCGGCGTCGGCACGGCGCTGTTCTACGAACCGGGCGTCTGTCGCCGGATCAACGCCGGCATCGCCGACTACCTGGCGGAAGCGTCGCTGCCGTCGGTCGCGTCGCTGGTCGGCGCGCTCGAGGTGCCGGCGGCGCCGCGCAAGATCGAGGCCTGCGCCTGCTAGGCATCGAGCTTTTGAGTGGCGGCGGCCATGGCGTGGCCGCCGATCGCTGGTCGCCGCCTCAGTCCGTGCGGGGCAGGTAGCTCGCGTCGAACAGCCGGTCGATCGGGGGCGCGCCGTGCATCAGGCCGGCCCGCCGCAGGATTCCCACGATGTCGAGCGCCGCATGGCGCAGTTCGGTCGCCGGCGGCGAGAGCAGGTGCCGGTTCGAGCGGACGTCCGGCAGGTCCACGCCGCGGAACGCCTCGGACACTTTTTCCACGGGCATGTCGATCAGCGGCGCGAGGCGATACCCCGTGTCGATCGGATTGGTCTGCCAGCGCGTCAGGGCCTGGAAATGCCCGGCCACCGCGGACTCCACCGCGCGTCGCCGTGCGGTCGCCGCCTCGCGCGTCACGGCGAGCACGTCGACGATGGTCTGCGGCAGTGCGCGGCTGTCGAACAGCCGCACCAGGCCCAGCTCCTCGAGCCTGCGCCGCGACGGTTCGTAGGTGACGACGGCGTCGAGCGGCTGCAACGTGAACCAGCCCGTCATGTGGTCGGTGCCCATCGGCACGGCTTCGACGTCGCCGGGCCCGAGGCCCGCCGCCTCGAGCAGCTTGGCGAACATCACGTGCCCGAGCGCCGTCTGCTCGAAGCCGATGCGCTTGCTGCGCAGGTCGGCAAGCGTCGTGATTTCCGGCCGGGCCAGCACGACGTCGGCACCGGCGGAGATGTCGGCGACCAGCACGATGACGAGATCGAGGCCTTCGCCGACCAGCTGCAGCGTCTGGTCCAGCGAAATGGTCGCGGCGTCGACCCGGCGCTCGCGCAGCCCGTGCAGCATGTCGAAGGAGGTGCGTTGCCGCTGCAGCTGGACGGCCGGCGACACCCAGCCCTCCTCGGCGGCGATGGCCATGAACTGGAACGAGCCCCAGGGCACGGTGGCGATCACGAGCGGTTCGGTCGTTCGCCCGCAGCCGGCGACGCCCAGCCAGGGCGCAGTCAGCCCCAGGCGCAGCAATTCGCGTCGAGTCCAGGACGCCGGCGGCACGCTCATGGCGACACTTTACGTGACGCGCCCGAACGTGCGCGACACGGCTAGAGGTCGTCCATCCCCAGTTCCTTGAGCTTGCGCGTCAAGGTGTTGCGACCCCAGCCGAGCAGCCGGGCCGCGTCCTGCCGGCCACCGCGCGTCACCTTGAGCGCCTCGCGCAACAGCGTGCGCTCGAACTCGGGCATGGCCTCGTCGAGCAACGGCGTGCCGCCCGCCAGCAGTCGCGACTGCGCCCAGCTCGCGAGCACGTGCGACCACTCCGGGCCGTTCGCCGTGGCGGCGATCGCACCCGAGCCGCCGAGGTCGGTCGGGATGTCGGCCAGCCGGATCTCGCGACCGGCCGCGAGCACCGTGAGCCGCCGGCAGGCGTTGACGAGCTGGCGCACGTTGCCGGGCCAGTCGAACGCCGTCAGCGCACGCGCGGCCTCCTCGCTCAGCACCTTCGGCGCCACGCCGAGTTCGAGCGCGGCGACGTCGAGGTAGTGCTGCAGCAGGTCGGGGATGTCCTCGCGCCGGTTGCGCAGCGGCGGCACCTCGATGCGGATCACGTTGAGCCGGTGCAGCAGGTCCTCACGAAACAGGTTCTCCTCGACGCGCTGCTCGAGGTTCTGGTGCGTCGCGGCGATCACGCGCACGTCGACCTTGACCGGCAGCTGGCCGCCGACGCGGTAGAACTCGCCCTCCGCCAGCACGCGCAGCAATCGTGTCTGCAGTTGCGGCGACATGTCGCCGATCTCGTCGAGGAACAGCGTGCCGCCGTCGGCCTGTTCGAAGCGGCCGCGCCGCAGGTCGGTCGCACCCGTGAAGGCGCCCTTTTCGTGGCCGAACAGCTCGCTCTCGAGCAGGTCGGCGGTGAAGGCGGAGGTGTTGAGCGCGATGAACGGCTTGGTCGCACGCGGGCTGTGCCGGTGCAGGGCGCGCGCCACGAGTTCCTTGCCGGTGCCCGACTCGCCGGTGATCAGCACCGTCATGCTCGAGCGCGAGAGCCGTCCGATGGCGCGGAACATCTCCTGCATCGCGGGGGCGTGGCCGAGCATCTCGGGAATGCGGCGCGACTCGGCGGCCGACGCGACTGCACGCTGCTGCTGCGCCGCGGCGCGTCGCACGAGCTCGACGGCCTGGTCGATGTCGAACGGCTTGGGCAGGTATTCGAACGCACCGCCCTGGTAGGCCGCCACGGCGCTGTCGAGGTCCGAGTGCGCCGTCATCACGATGACCGGCAGCTTCGGCCGCCGCGCGCGCACTTCGTCGAGCAAATCGAGCCCGCTCTTGCCGGGCATCCGCACGTCGGTCACGAGCACGTCGGGCTCGCCGCGACGCAGCGCCGCGAGCGCGGAGTCGGCGTCGTCGAAGGGAACCGGTGTCATGCCGGCCTGTTTCAGGGCGCGTTCGAGCACCCAGCGGATCGACGCATCGTCGTCGACGATCCAGACCTCGAGAGCCTGCGGTTCATTCATGGGCGTCAAAGGGCAGAAGAATCGTGAAGACAGTCCGACCCGGGCGACTGTCGAATTCGATCAGGCCGTCGTGGCGCCCGATCAGGTCCTGTGCCACCGCGAGCCCGAGCCCGGTGCCGGTCTTGCGACCGGTCACGAGCGGATAGAACACGGTGTCCTTGAGCTCGGCCGGTACGCCCGGGCCGTCGTCCTCGACCTGGATGCCCACGACGACGCGGTAGCGGCGGCTGCCGATGCTCGCGTTGGTGAGCGCACGCGTGCGCAGCACGATGCGACCGTGCTCCCCCACGGCCTGGATGGCGTTGCGACCGAGGTTGAGCAAGGCCTGGATGATCTGGTTACGGTCGAGACGCAGCCGCGGCAGGCTCGGATCGTAATCGCGCTCGATCTGCACGCCGGTCGGCGCCTCGGCCGCGAGCAGGTGGCCGACGTGCTGCACGATCTCGTGGATGTTGACCGGTTCCTTGTGCGGCGGCTGGCCCGGGCCGAGCAGCGCGTCGACGAGCGCGGCGAGACGATCGGCTTCGGCGATGATCACCGCGGTGTACTCGTGCAGCGACGGCTCCCGCAGCTGGCGCTCGAGCAGCTGTGCCGCACCGCGCAGACCGCCGAGCGGATTCTTGATCTCGTGCGCGAGCTGGCGAACCATCGCGCGACTGCCGCCGAGTTGCGTGAGCAGCGCGTTCTCGCGCGTGATGCGCTGATGGTGCGTCGTGTCGGCGAGCTCGACCAGCACGCCGCCCGCGCGCCCCGGCGGGTCGAACGGCGTCACCGTGACGTCGAGCACTCGCGGCGGGCCGCCCGGGCCGGCTTCGAACGGAATTTCGCGACGCGAGTACTGCGCCGCCGCGGCGCGGGCGCGGCTGATGACGCCCTCGAGCTCGGTGTTGGCCTTGAGCAGGTCGCGGGTCGCCCGCCCGAGCATCTGGTTGCGGCTGACGCCGAACAGGTCTTCGGCGGGCTCGTTCAGGTGGACGATGGCGCCGTCGGCATCGAGCCAGACGATCGACGTCGAGACGCCGTCGAGCATCGCGACGAGCTCGGCCGTCGTCGGGCGCGGAACGCCGTGAAGTTCGGCCGCCACGTCACGCCCCCCCTTGGGTGCGCGACGCGGTGGACGGTCGCCGCGTCAGCCCTTGGGCGCGGTGGGCTTCGGCGTGGGCTTCGGCTGCGGCGGGCGCAGCGACGGGCCCTGGTTGCGCGAGTTGTCGATCGTGGACGGCTGCTGGATGAAGAACGTGACGGGCGTGCTGCGGATCACCTCGACGCCTTTCGAGTTCACGATCGACGCCGTCAGTGCATGCGCCCCGCGCGGAAGCCCCGTCAGCCGGTGCTCGTACGCATTCTCCTCGAGACGCTTGCCGTCGAGGTAGGTCAGCAACCGGTCGCCCGGCCCGAGTTCGGGCTCGGAGCGGATGCGCACGACGATCTCCGCGTCCGCGCCGAAGAACGCCGCATCCTGCTGTGGCGACCAGATCTGCAGGTTCGTGTATTGCGTGCCGGCCGGGGCCTTCGTCGGCCTGGCCGCAGACGGCGCCGGTGGGCTCGGCGCGACGGCGGTCGGCGTCGAACCGACCAGCACGATCTTGCGGGCGCCCGGCGCCGGATAGTCCGAAAAGTGCGTGACGCCGTTCGCGTCCTTCCACTCCCAGACCTCGCGCCGCGTGGTCGTGGACTGCGCCAGGCTCGCGGTCGCGAGCAGGCAGCCGAGCATCAGCACGCTGGTTTTCATGGGAGGAAAGCATAACGACGGGCGTATCCGCTGACAAAGCCACTCCGGCGTTTCCGCGAAACGCGTCAAGGTCGGTCGGACGCCGGGCGGCGGCGCAGCCGCCCGGCGGGTCTGCACGCGGCGCGTCAGACGCTGTAGTAGAGCTCCAGCTCGACCGGGTGCGTCGACATGCGCAGCCTCGTGACTTCCTGCATCTTGAGGTTGATGTAGGCGTCGATGACGTCGTCGGTGAAGACGCCGCCTTCCTTGAGGAAGCCGCGGTCCTTGTCGAGGGCTTCGAGCGCCATGTCGAGCGAGTGGCACACGGTCGGGATGTTCTTCGCCTCCTCCGGCTCCAGGTCGTAGAGGTCCTTGTCGGCCGGGTCGCCCGGGTGGATCTTGTTGCGGATGCCGTCGAGGCCGGCCATCAGCATCGCCGCGAAGCAGAGGTACGGATTGGCGGTGCTGTCCGGGAAGCGCACTTCGATGCGGCGGCCCTTCGGGTTGATCACGTGCGGGATGCGGATCGACGCCGAACGGTTGCGCGCCGAGTAGGCCAGCATGACCGGCGCCTCGAAGCCCGGCACCAGCCGCTTGTAGCTGTTGGTGCTCGCGTTGCTGATCGCGTTGAGCGCACGGGCGTGCTTGATGATGCCGCCGATGTAGTAGATGGCGAGCTCGCTCAGGCCGCCGTACTTGTCGCCGGCGAACAGGTTCTTGCCGTCCTTCGACAGCGACTGGTTGACGTGCATGCCGTTGCCGTTGTCGCCGACGATCGGCTTCGGCATGAAGGTCGCGGTCTTGCCGTATGCGGCGGCCACGTTGTGGATCGCGTACTTGAGGACCTGCACCTCGTCGGCCTTTTTCACGAGCGTGTTCGACGACACGTTGATCTCGGCCTGGCCGCCCGTGGCGACCTCGGCGTGGTGCACCTCGACTTCGAGGCCGAGTTGCTCCATGGCGCCGCACATGGCCGTGCGCAGGTCCTGGTAGGTGTCGACCGGAGGCACTGGGAAGTAGCCGCCCTTGACGCCGGGACGGTGGCCGAGGTTGCCACCGTCGATGTCGCTGCCCGAATTCCACGCGCCCTGCGCGGAGTCGACCTCGTAGAAGCAGCCGTTGATCGAGCTGCCGTGCCGGATGCTGTCGAAGATGAAGAATTCGTTCTCGGGGCCCCAGCGCGACGCATCGGCGATGCCGGTCGACTTCAGGTAGGCCTCGGCGCGCTTGGCGAGCGAGCGCGGGTCGCGCTCGTAGCCCTGCATCGTCGACGGCTCGACGATGTCACAGCGCAGCAGCAGCGTCGGCTCCTCGAAGAACGGGTCGACGACCGCGGTGGCCGGGTCCGGCATCAGGATCATGTCGGACTCCTGGATGCCCTTCCAACCGGCGATCGAGGAGCCGTCGAAGCCCTTGCCGTCCTCGAAGAATGCGTCGTCGACGACGCGGGTGGGCACCGTGACGTGCTGCTCCTTGCCCTTCGTGTCGGTGAAGCGCAGGTCAACGTACTTGATTCCCTTTTCCTCGATGGTCTTGAGGACGTCGGCACCGGTGGTCATGGGATCTCCTGATGGATCGGCGGCGAGTGGTGCTTCGAGCCACGCCGGGGCGTGTTCGAGGCGTTGTGTCTTGAGCCCGATTGGAATGCAGCAATTATGCCATCGCACGAAAACGGCGCAAGACGCTGGGGTTTGGTCGACGGCGTGCGTCACCGACCGTCAGGAACGCACATAAATAGTGCGCTGTAGTGCCCAGAGGCACCATAACAGGGCGAACTTCGACGAAAACGCCCTGCATGCGACTTTGCAGATCACGCCCAGCTGTCGTCGATGCCCGCCGCGTGGCATCGTCCGCTTCGACGCCGGGTTCGATCGGCCACGGAGCGACACGCATCGCACGACGGGCACGACGACCGCGCATCAGGGAGAGCAGCCGTGACCACCGAGCCAGTGCGCATGACCCCTTCCGAGGCCCTCGTCGAAACCATGGTGGCCCACGGCGTCACCGACGTGTTCGGCATCGTCGGTTCGGCATACATGGACGCGCTCGACCTGTTCCCGGCGGCCGGGATCCGCTTCATCCCGGTCGCACACGAACAGGGCGCCGCGCACATGGCGGACGGCTATGCCCGCGCGAGCGGCCGTCACGGCGTCTGCATCGCGCAGAACGGCCCCGGCGTCACCAACTTCGTCACGGCCATCGCCGCGGCGTACTGGGCGCATTCGCCGGTCGTGTTCATCACGCCGGAAACCGGCTCGATGACCATGGGGCTCGGCGGCTTCCAGGAAACCGAACAGCTGCCGATTTTTTCTAAGATCACCAAGTACCAGGGGCACGTGAACGATCCGCGGCGCATGGCCGAGATCGCCGCACGCTGCTTCGACCGGGCGCGGCTCGAGCAGGGCCCCGCGCAACTGAACATCCCGCGCGACCATTTCTACGGCGAGTGCCGGGCCCGCATCGCACCGCCGCTGCGCATCGGCCGCGGCCCGGGCGACGCGGCCGCGCTCGACGAAGCGGCCGACCTGCTGGCGTCAGCGCGTTTTCCGGTGATCGTCGCCGGCGGTGGCGTGATTCTGTCGGAGGGCCGTGACGCCGCCGTCGCACTCGCCGAGCTGCTGCATGCGCCGGTCTGCAACAGCTACCTGCACAACGATTCGTTCCCGGCCTCGCACGAACTCTGGTGCGGCCCCCTCGGTTACCAGGGCTCGCGCGCGGCCATGCAACTGCTCGCGCAAGCCGACGTCGTGCTGGCGCTCGGCACGCGTCTCGGCCCGTTCGGCACGCTGCCGCAGCACGGCCTCGACTACTGGCCGCAGCACGCGAAGGTCATCCAGATCGACGCCGATGCGCGCGTGCTCGGGCTCGTGAAGCCGATCGCCGTCGGCATCCATGGCGATGCGAGGGCCGCGGCGCTCGCATTGCACGAGCGCCTGCGCGCCCGGGAGCTTGCGGCGGGCGCGAACGCCAAGGAACGCCGTCAGCGGATTGCATCTGCCAAAGCCGCGTGGGAGAGCGAGCTCGGGCAGTGGACGCACGAACGCGATCCGTACTCGCTCGAGGTCGCGCAAGACTCGCCGCACATGCACCCGCGCCAGGTGCTGCGCGAACTGGAGCGGGCCCTGCCCGTGGACGCCATGGTCGCGACCGACATCGGCAACATCTGCTCGGTCGCCAACAGCTACCTGCGTTTCGAGCAGCCGCGTTCGATGTTCGCCGCGATGAGCTTCGGCAACTGTGGCTACGCGTTTCCGGTGGCCTGCGGCGCGAAGATCGCGCAGCCGCAGCGACCGGCCGTCGCCTACGTCGGCGACGGTGCGTGGGGCATCAGCCTGAACGAGTTGCTCACCTGCGCGCGCGAGCGGATCGGCGTGACCGTGGTCGTCTTCAACAACGGCCAGTGGGGCGCCGAAAAGAAGAACCACGTCGACTTCTATTCGCGCCGGTTCGTGGGCGTGGACCTCGCCAGCCCGAGCTGGGCGCAGGTGGCGCAGGCCTTCGGCTGCGAGGGCGTGACGGTGGACCGGCTGGCCGACGTGGGGCCGGCGTTGCGGACCGCGGTTCAGGCACAGACCGAGGGCCGCTGCACCGTGCTCGAGATGATGGTGACGCGGGAGCTCGGCGACCCGTTCCGGCGCGACGCACTCGCCAAGCCGGTGCGGCTGCTCGAGAAGTACAAGGACTACGAGTGAAGCAGTGCCCTCGACGCCGGGGACGGCGCCGAGGGTTGCCGGGACGGGACGCGGGCGATCAGCCGCGCGCGCCGGCCTTGCCGCGGCGGCGTTCGAAGTAAGGCCCGAGGTAGCCCGCCAGCATGGCCTCGATCTGTTCGAGGATGCGCGGGTCCTTGGCGCCCGATTCGAGCGTCCAGAAATCGAGCAGCGCCGCGAGCGTCTCGATCGCCGCGCGCGCGACCGTGGCGGCCTTCTCGCCGCGCAACCCCGCGCGACCCAGCTCCGTTGCCAGCGTCGACGACAGCTTTTCCCAGTGCGCACGGTCGTGTGCCTGCAGGTCCGGCGACGAGCGCATGGCCTGTCGCAACGGCATCACGCCCTTGGTCGAGGTGCGGCCGCGCGCGACGCCCTGCACGAGGTTGCGCAGGTGGCGACGCCAGTCGGCGGCGTTGCCCAGGCCGGCGATGTAGCGCTCGCCGAGCTCGAAACGCGCCGCGCTCTGGCGTTCGAACAGTGCCAGCAGCACGGCCTGCTTGTTCGGGAAGTACTGGTAAAGGGTCGCGACGTTCACGCCCGCCGAGCGCGCGATCAGGTTCGTCGTCAGCACGTCGACGCCGACGGTTTCCAGCAGGTCGGCAGTCGTGTCCAGGATGCGCTCGAACGTCGCCTGCCCGCGCGCCTGCACCGGCGTGCGGCGCAGGTCGAGGTCCGGTCCTTTCGCACGCTTCGATCCCCGCGACGTCTTGCGTGCGTTGGTGCCTCGGTTGGTTTCGCGTCGTTTCTGCCGGCTGGAAGCTGCTGCCATCACCCACTCCAAGTTGAATCCAAGTCGCCGTGGAATTTTCGTCCCGGCGGTCTGCAAGTATCGCTTTCCGGGATGCCTGCTGTCAGGCCCGGATGTCCTACATGCGCGACCCGTGCTTCTGGCAAGCGAGACGTCGCATAGTTCCGCAGTCCGATGCGAGATGAGCCCGTGAGCGACCGGGCCGGTCCGTGCAATGCAAGCAACCCGACGCCGACGCGACGGATCCGTGCGCACACGACGCACGCCGCGGGCGATGCCGCGGGACTGTGCTCAGGCGTAGAGCGAGTCGTCGTGCTCCAGCCGGTCGGCCACGCGCTGCAGGAAGCCGTTGACCAGGGCGTCGAAGATCGGGCTCGAGTACCCGTCGGCCCAGCGCTCGTGCCGCACCAGGTAGTGCACGTACTGCCGCAGCTGCGGGAACGCCCAGCCGTCGATCGCCTCGAGCGGCCGTTCGCGGGCAGCCTCGAGCGGATTGTCGGGCTTCAAGTCACCGCAGACGAAGCCGCACGCATAGGCACCCTCGAGCAGGATCCGATAGGCATCGAGCTTGAACAGCTCCGCAAACCGCTCCTGCGGCAACCGCGCGTGCACCGGCACACGGAAGTGCTGCAGCGCGTCTCGCTCCAGCAGTCGAACCAGCTGCACGAAGTGTCGGGCCTGGTGCTGGTTGACCGCCGAGCGCCGGCTCGGTGCGCGACGCGAGATCTTCGTGACGGTGCGGGCGCTGCGTGCGTCGTTGGTCATGTCCGTCCAGGCTGCTCGTGGCCACGGCGAGACGCGTATTCTGCCCGTCCGCGGCGGTTCGGCGCGGTCCGCAGTGACCGCAGTGCGTCGCCGCTCATTGCAAACCCAAGCTGTTCAATGATCACGGGCGGCTTGAGCAGCGACCTTGGGTTTGTGTAGTGCACATTGAGAGCCGATGCAGACCGGGCAGCCTCGCCCGCGTTGTTATACTGCGCGTCTTTGCGCGACCCGCGAGTTTTCCAAGTCATGCCGAAAGCGGCCAAGCACGCCCCGCAGACCTTCCAGGACCTCATCCTCACGCTCCAGGCCTACTGGGCCGCCCGCGGTTGCGTGATCCTGCAGCCGTACGACATGGAGGTCGGCGCGGGCACGTTCCACGTCGCGACCTTCCTGCGCGCGGTGGGGCCCGAGCCGTGGAGCGCCGCGTACGTGCAGCCCTCGCGGCGGCCGACCGACGGCCGTTACGGCGACAACCCGTTCCGGCTGCAGCACTACTACCAGTACCAGGTGGTCATCAAGCCGTCGCCGGTCGACATCATCGACCTCTACCTCGGTTCGCTGCGCGCGGTCGGCATCGACCCGCTCGTGCACGACATCCGCTTCGTCGAGGACAACTGGGAATCGCCGACGCTCGGCGCCTGGGGCCTCGGCTGGGAGGTCTGGCTGAACGGCATGGAAGTCACGCAGTTCACGTACTTCCAGCAGGTCGGCGGCCTCGACTGCCGGCCGGTCATGGGCGAGATCACCTACGGCCTGGAGCGGCTCGCGATGTACCTGCAGGGCGTCGAGAGCGTCTTCGACCTGGTCTGGACCGACGGCCCGCTCGGTCGCGTCACCTACGGCGATGTCTACCACCAGAACGAGGTCGAGCAGTCGAAGTACAACTTCGAGCTGGCCGACGTCGACGAGCTGTTCCGCCAGTTCGACGCGCACGAGCGCGAGTGCCAGCGGCTGCTCGAGGCCAAGCTCGCGCTGCCCGCCTACGAGCGCATGCTCAAGACCTCGCACACGTTCAACCTGCTCGATGCACGCAAGGCGATTTCGGTCACCGAACGCCAGCGTTACATCCTGCGCGTGCGCACGCTCGCGCGTGGCATCGCCGAGACCTACTACGCGAGCCGTGAAGCGCTCGGGTTCCCGATGCTGCGGCCGGGTGCCCGCATCGAGGGTGCGGGGGCGGAGGCGGCGGTCATTCCCCACGTCGATCCACCCTTGCCCGAGAAGGGCCTGACGACGGGAGGCCTCGCATGAGCACCTCCCGCGATTTCCTGGTCGAACTGGGCACCGAGGAACTGCCGCCGAAGTCGCTGCTCGCGCTGAGCGCGGCGTTCGCGGACGGCGTCGAACGCGGGCTGCGCGAGGCCGGCGTGCAGTTCCGCACCGTCGAGCGTTTTGCCACGCCGCGGCGCCTGGCCGTCCGCGTGCGCAAGCTCGCCGAGCGGCAACCCGACCGGCCGCTCGAAAAGCGCGGCCCGCCCGTGAAGGCCGCTTTCGATGCCAACGGCGCGGCCACGCAGGCGGCGCTCGCCTTCGCCCGCGGTTGCGGTGTCGAGGTCGCCGCGCTCGAGCGTCTCGACACGCCCAAGGGTCAATGGCTCGTGTTCCGCGGCGTCGAGCCGGGCGCGAGCACGATTGACCTGCTGCCGGGCATCGTGACGGCCGCGCTCGAATCACTGCCGATCGCCAAGCGCATGCGCTGGGGCGCGGGCGAGGCGCAGTTCGTGCGGCCCGTGCACTGGGTCGTCATGCTGTTCGGGCGCGAGGTCGTCGCCGGCGACATCCTCGGCGTGCCGGCCTCCAACGTGACCTATGGGCACCGTTTCATGGCACCGAAGGCGATCCGGCTGGCGACGCCGGCGGCCTACGTGAGTCAGTTGCAGAAGCGCGGCCGCGTGCTGGCCGACGTGCAAGAGCGGCGCGAGGCGATCCGACAGGGCGTGACGGCGGCGGCCGCGGCCCTCGGCGGCTCGGCCGTGATCGACGATGCGTTGCTCGACGAGGTCACGGGCCTGGTCGAATGGCCGGTGCCGCTCGCCGGCCGGTTCGACGCGCAATTCCTCGAGCTGCCGCCCGAGGTACCGATCGCGACGATGCAGGACCACCAGCGCTACTTCCCGGTGCGCGATGCGCAAGGTGCGCTGATGCCGTGGTTCGTGACGGTCGCCAACATCGAAAGCCGCGACCCGGCGCAGGTCGTCGCGGGCAACGAGCGCGTCGTGCGCCCGCGCCTGTCGGACGCGGCCTTTTTCTACACGACCGACCGCCAGCGCCGCCTCGACTCGCACGTCGAGTCGCTGCAGCGCGTGACGTTCCAGACCCAGCTTGGTTCGCTGCACCAGAAGGCCGCGCGCGTGCGCGTCCTGGCGCGCGACATCGCGCAGGCGATCGGCGGCGAGGCCGCGCTCGCCGACCGTGCCGCCGTGCTCTGCAAGTGCGACCTGCTCACGAACATGGTCGGCGAGTTCCCCGAATTGCAGGGGCTGATGGGCCGTTACTACGCGCTCCACGACGGCGAACCGGCCGAGGTCGCCGAGGCACTGCGCGAGCAGTACCTGCCACGCTTTGCCGGCGACGAGCTGCCGGCCACGCGCACGGGCATGGCGGTGTCGATCGCCGACAGGCTCGACACGATCGCCGGCATCTACGCGACCGGCCAGAAGCCCTCCGGCACGCGCGACCCGTTCGGCCTGCGCCGCGCGGCCCTGGGGCTGCTGCGCACCTCGATCGAGCGTGGCCTCGACCTCGACCTGCAGCAGCTCATCGGCCAGGCCGTCGCGGCGGCCCGGGCCGACATGGCCACGGTGGCCGCGACGCAGGGCAAGAACCTGCCGCCCGCGGACCTCGCCGCGCTGCGCGACGAGGTCTACGACTACGTCATCGAACGGCTGCGCGCCTATTACGTCGAAGGCGGCGCCGGCATCGAGGTCACCGCCGAGATGTTCGACGCGGTGCTCGCGACGCGACCGGCGTCGCCGCTCGACTTCGACGCACGCCTGCGCGCGCTGGTGCAGTTCCTGCAACTGCCCGACGCCGCCAGCCTCGCGGCCGCGAACAAGCGCATCGCGAACATCCTGCGCAAGACGACGGAGCCGGTCGGCACGGTCGTCGACGAAGCACGCCTGATCGACCCCGCCGAGCAGGTGCTCGCCGAGCAGGTCGTGGCGATCGCACGCGAAGTCGAGCCGCGATTCGCCGCGCGCGACTACACGCCGGCCCTGCAGCGCCTCGCGGCGTTGCGACAGGCGGTCGACGCGTTCTTCGACGGCGTCATGGTGATGGCCGACGATGCGGCCTTGCGCGCCAACCGTCTCGCGTTGCTCAATCGCATGCGCGGGCTGTTCATGCGGGCCGCGGACCTGTCGCGCCTGCCGGGATGATGCTCACGGGCGGCACGCGGTGCAGGGTCCGTGTCGCCGCTGCCCGCCACGAAGGCCAATGAACGACGACGAGTGACCGGGGACGATCCTTCGCATGCAATGGCTGCGTTCGCTGCTCTTCACGGGCCTGCTGTTCCTGGTCACGGCGGTGTTCGGCGTGATCGTGCTGCTCGCGATGCTGCTGCCGCTCACGCTCGAGCAGCGTTATGCGGTCCCGCGCACCTGGGGCCGGTTGCTGACCTGGCTCGCCGGCGTGATATGCAATCTCGATTACACGATCGAGGGCCGCGAGAACCTGCCGTCGCGGCCGTTCATCTCGCTCTGGAAGCACTCCTCGGCGTGGGAAACGATGGCACAGATGTTCGTCGTGCCCCCCGCCGCCTGGCTGCTAAAGCGAGAGGTGATCTGGATCCCGCTCGTCGGCTGGGCCGTGCGCATGTACCGGCCGATCGCGATCAACCGCAGCGCCGGTCACTCGGCCGTCAACCAGGTCGTCGCGCAGGGCCGGGAGCGGCTCGCCTCGGGCATGGGCGTGGTGGTGTATCCCGAAGGCACGCGCGTCGCGGTGGGCCAGACCCGCAAGTACGGCATCAGCGGCGCGCTGCTCGCCTGCGAGACCGGGACGCCCATCGTGCCCATCGCGCACAACTCGGGCTACTTCTGGCGTCGCCGCGGGTTGCTCAAGAAGCCCGGCACCATCCGTGTCGTGATCGGCCCGCCGATCGACCCACAGGGCCTCACGCCGCGTGAGGTCAACGAGCGCGCGCAGCGCTGGATCGAGACGACCGTCGCCGAGATCGTCGCGCAACCAGGCGGCCAACCCGGGCGCTAGGCCGCAGGTTCGGCCGGCCCTCGCACGGGCCGCCGAGGCGGCGACATCGACGCTCAGCGTTTGTCGCGACCGCGACGGGTGCCGGCACTCGCGGGCCGCGGCGGTCGCATTTCTCGCGCAGTCACGGCGACCAGACGCGACAGCAGTTCGCCGTCCTCGAGCACTTCGTCGAGCAGCAGGTGCGGTTTCGCGCCGGGGTACGGCTGGCCTTCCTTCACTTGCGGCAGCAGGGCGCGAGCCGCCGCGGTCGGCTTGAGAAAGAACTGGTTGTCGCACAGCAGGGCGACGACCTTGCCGTCGCTGTACAGCGCGTACTCGCCGAACATCTTCCGCGAGGTGATCGTGCCGGCGCCGCGCAACTGGTCGCAGACGTAGTCGACGAACCCCTGGTCGGTGGCCATGCCGGACTCAGGGCGTGGTGTGCGCGACGTGCGCAGCGCGTGCTGGGCGTGCGGCCCGTGGCGCGCGTGGCTTGCGTGACCGGGGCTGGCGCAGGAGCGCTGCGCGGCGTGGCTGGTGACGCTCGAGTTCCGCAAACGCCTCGGCCGTGTAGCGCGCGAGGGTTTCCACTTCGGGCAGCGCCGAGCCGTTGGCCGTGAAGCCGAGCACGACCTGCCCCGCGTACGACATGAACGTCACGTTGAGACCGATGCCGGCAATCAGCGTCGACACCGGGAACAACGCTTCGAGACGCGCGCCGTTCAGGTACATCGGCTGCTCGGGGCCGCGCACGTTCGACACCAGCAGGTTCGCGGTGCGCAGGCCCGAAAGCGCCGGGGGCGCGAGCGTCAGCGTCTCGGCCAGCGCGAAGGCCATCACCGTGTACGCGTAGGCGGCGTCCTTGCCCAGGCGTCGCAGTTGCGCCTTGGCCGTGCGCGTGCTGGCGGCAATCGTCTGCAGCCTATCGTCGATCCGCGCCCCGGCCGGGCCGAGCGGTGGCCAGATCGCGGAGACGTTGGTCGTCGCCTCGCTCGCGGCCTCGTCGCGCAACGAGACGGGGCACAGCGCGACGAGGGGGTGACGCGGGACTTCCTCCCGCTCCGCCAGGTAGCGGTGCAGCGCGGCATCGAGCACGCAGAGCGCGACGTCGTTGAGCGTCGCGCCGTTCCGATGCGCGATCCGTCGCAGCGGTTCGAGCGGCAGCACCGTGTGCGAGATCGCGCGCGAGTTGCGGATCGGCGCGTTCATCGGCGTGCGGGGAGCCGTGAAGGCGCGGATCTGCCCGGGCGCGTAGCCGCGCAACCCGGCCAGGGCCTGCTCGGCCAGGTACAGCGAACTGAAGCCGAGCGTGTACGTGCGACGAGCGAGACGGCGCGCCTCGCGCTCGAGCCAGGGTTGCAGCCCCTCGGGCGCGCGACGGGGTCGCGGCGGCGAGTCGAGCGTGACGGTCGTGCGGATCTGCCGATCCTCCGCCGTCGTGGAAAGCGACCGGCGCAGGATTTCCATGCCGGACTCGCCGTCGACCAGCGCGTGATGGCACTTGTGGTAGACCGCGAAGCGGTCGCCCTCGAGACCGTCGATGAAATAGAGTTTCCAGCCCGGCCGATGACGCTCGAGCATCGGTTCGTGCAGGTCCGCGATCAGTTCGTGCAGCTGTCGCTCGGTCCCGGGCGCGGGCAATGCGAGGTATCGCACGTGGTGGCTCGTGTCGACGCGGTCGACTTCCTGCCACTGCGGCAGGCCGGTCGGGCGCAGCAACGGGATGCGGTTGAACGGCGGCTTCGGCCGCGCGTGCCGATAGGCCTCGACGATCTCGGGCACGACGCTGTCGCGCCGGTCCGAGGGCTTGCGGAAGATCAGCACGGACCCCACGTGCCGCGGGTTGTCGACGCTCTCCGTCAGGAAGAACATCAGGTCGAGCATCGGGATCGGTCGCGTCGTCGCCATGCTGCTTCCCCGTGCGCGGCCCGGGTCGGTCCGGGCCGCCGGCGTGTCGTCGTCGCGCTCCATGCGCGCACACCCGCGTGAAAATCTCCGCCCCGCGCCCTCGAGCGTCAATCGCGCCAAGTACGCACCGCATTGCGCCGGCCGCAGCCGCGTGCGGCGCCGAATACCCGGGACCGCGGGCCGGCGCCTGGTTTATCGTGCGCCCCCGTGACCGAAACGCGACCCGCATCGCCCCGCCTGCAACGCTGGATTCTCATCGGCAGCGCCGTCGCCTGCTTCGTCCTTGCGTGGCTGGCGGCGTCCTGGCGACCACTTTGGTACGACGAGCTCTACACGTTCCACGTCGCGCACGAGCCGTCGCTGTTCGCCACGTTGCGCGCCCTGCTGGCCGGGGCCGACACCAACCCGCCGCTCGACTACCTGCTGCGACACCTGTCGATGACGCTGCTGGGCGACTCGCCCGCCGCGTTCCGGTTGCCGTCCGCGCTCGCCTTCCTGGCGGGCCTGTTCGCGATCTACGGTTACGTGCGCCCGCGCGTGCCGTTCGCCGCCGCTGCCGCGGCCTTCCTCGCCCCGATCGGCACGGCGGCCGTGTTCTTTTCCTACGAAGGACGTGCCTACGCCCTGCTCTTCTGTTCCGGCGTGCTCGCGCTGCTGGCGTGGCAGCGCGCGGTCGCCTCGACGACGCCGCGCCGTCTGGCCGTGCTCGCGCTGGCACTGTGCGTCGGCCCGTTTTCGCACTACTTCGGCGTGCTCGCGTTCGTCCCGCCCGCGCTCGGCGAGGCCTGCCGCACGCTGGAGCGCCGCCGCATCGACCTCGGGATCGTCGCTGCGTTTGCCGTGGCGGCGTTGGCGTCGCTGCTGTTGTGGCCGATCGCAAAGCTGGCCCTCGGCATGCAAAGCGCGTTCTGGGCCTCGACGTTCAGCTTCGCCGACGCCTACCAGTACTTCACCGGATTCCTGCAGTACGCCGACTCGCCGGTCCCGATCGTGCTCGCGTGCGGTGTCGTGCTCGTGCTGGGCCTGCTCGCCGTGCCACGCTGGCGGGCGGTGCTGCGGGTGCCGGTGCCGGCGCACGAACTCGTCGGCGCGATCGCGCTCGCGTACACGCCCGTGCTCGCATTCGTGCTCGCGAGCGTGCTGACGGGCGCGCTGACGCCACGCTACGTCATCGCGTTCGTGCCCGGCGCCGCGATCCTGCTCGGGTACCTCGTCGCGATGGTGGCTCCGGTGCTGCCGCGGACGGCATGGCTCGCCGCGGCCTGCATCGCCGCGCTCGGGCTCGGCGGGTTCGTGCGCGCGCTCGACGACCTGTTCGACCAAGAGGGGTTTCCGACGGAACTGCGTGAGGTCATCGAGACGACACCGCTGCCTGTCGCCTTCGACACGCCACACAAGTTCCTCGAGTACTCGTACTACGCGCCCGCAAAGGTGCGCGAGCGTTTCGTCTACCCGATGAACCCGTCGCTGGCTGCACTGCTGCGCGGCTTCAACAACGACGAAATCGCCCTGCGCGGACTGGCGCGCATCGAACCGCTGCGCGTGACGGACTACCGCGAGTTCGCCGCGCAGACCCAGGAGTTCCTGCTCGTCCGCGACCTGGACTTCGCCCCGGCGCTGGCGCGACAGCTGCCCGGCGACGGCTTCTGCCTGATCCAGATCGCACAGGCGCGGTCAGTCGTGCTGCTGCACGTCACCCGGGGTTGCTGGGACTGAGCGCAGCAGTTCGCTCGCGCGCCGACGTTCGAGGTCCGGGAACGTCCAGTAGGAGTTGAGCAGGTAATTGATCAGCGTCGCCGGGACGATGCCCGCGAGCTGGTGCCACTGCGGCGGCACCGCCGGAAACAGCACGGACAACGCGACGAAGGTGCCGTAGCTGACGCAGAGGCTCAGCAGCGACACGAGGTTGAACTTGAGGCCGCGGATGCGCGTGCGTCCGTGGCCGCGACGCGTGCGGAACGTCCAGTAATTGTTGAACAGGAAATTCGTGACGATCGAGGTCTCGATCGCGATCGGCGAAGCCGCGTACTTGTTGAGCCCGAGCGACGTCAGCAGTGTGAAGACGCCGAGGTTGACGACGACGCCGGTCGCGCCGACCACCGCGAACTTGAGGAACGTCCGGGAGCTGGTGAAACGGATCCACCAGGCGTTGACGACGAACTCGACGATGTCGCGCAGGCCGAGCTTCGACTCGCCACGCGTGCGGTCGACGAAGTCGACCGGGATCTCCTTGACGCGCGCACCGGCCGTCACGGCGGCGTGCAGCAGCGCCACCTGGAACGCATACCCCTGCACGCGCAGCTCGCCCAACGCGACCTGTCGCAACGTCGACACCCGGATCGCGCGGAAGCCGGCGGTGCAGTCGCGCACCTGCGGGATGCCCGCGACGTAGCGCGCCACGACGTTGCCCAGCATCGAATTCGCCTTGCGGTGCCAGCCCCATTGCGCCGGAATGCTGCCCCCCTCGACGTAACGGCTGCCGATCACGAAGTCGGCACCGCATTCGATCTCGCGCAACAATCGCGGCAGGTCCGCCGGTCGGTGCGAGAAGTCGGCGTCCATTTCGTAGACGACGTCGGCGCCGAGCACGTCCATCGCGTGCTGCATGCCGCGGACGTAGGCTGCGCCGAGGCCCTGCCTGGGACCCATCAGCAGGTGCAGGCGGGAGTGTGCCGGCTGCAACTCGCGCACGACGTCCGCCGTGCCGTCGGGCGAAGCGTCGTCGACCACCAGCTGATGCCACTCGTGGCGCGGCACCCGCGCGAACTCCGACTGCAGCGCGTGGATGAGCCGCGCGACGTTGTCGCGCTCGTTGTAGGTCGGCGTGATGACGACGATTTTCACGGTCGGCGTTGCGGGCCGGAGGGGGCCCGCGATGATTGCGAGGACGGGTTTGGGCCGTCAATGCGGTTTCCCGTCGCGCATCGACGGGCGCTGGCCTCAGGACGGGTTGCGATTGCGACGCTGCAGGTTCTTGTCGAGGATCGCGAGCAGGATCAGGCCGTATGCGACCAGCCGGATGCCGTAGAACCACGGGCTGGCTTCGTCCGGCCGCGGCGTCGCCGCGAGCGCGACGCGACTGATCGTCTCGACGAAGAACGACAGCGCGAAGAACAGGAAGAACCGGTCGCGACCGTCGCGCCAGTGACGCAGGAACAGCAGCCCGGCGACGAACGTCCCCATCGCGATCGCGCCGAGCATCAGGTACGACCAGGTCGAGACCATCACCGCGCCTCCCAGATCAGGCCGTACAGCAGGGCCAGCACGCCGGCGAGCGTTGCGACGTTGCGCAGTTCGTACAGGCTGACGTCGGGCAGCAGCACGAGGTCGACCGAGAGCAGGACGTTGTTCGCCGTGAAGCAGGCGAAGCACACCGCGCTCCAGAACAGCAGGCGCGTGCCGACGCGCAGGTACGCACGGAACAACAGGAACGTGCAGAGCAAGGCGGCCGCGGCGCAGAGCAGGTAGACGAGCGCGGCCATGGTCAGGGCTCCTCCTTGCGCATGCGAAACGCCTCGGCGAACTGCAGCACGCTCGTCGCCGGGCGAGTGTGGATCAGGTGGGTCACCGCGATCAGGTTCGTGGTGTACGCGGAGGCCAGCGCCGAGACGGCGGCTTCGAGTGCCGGTGTCGCAGGGGCGTAGCGATAGCGCTCATCGGCCGCGACGAAGAATCCCTTGGTCGCGAGCGTCGCCAGGATGTGTGCCGCGACCGTGTGACTCACGTACAGGCGCGCGCCGGCGTCGTCGACCGTCCACGCGCGTTCGCGGTCGGACCGCAGCAACAGGATCGCCTCGAGTTCCGGCACGGAGCCGATCGACTCGCT
>Ga0065704_10070452_pt1 | contig 24200 bp, 26 predicted proteins | sample SwiRhicommuniRL2_FD_59091 | JGI IMG/M metagenome (GOLD analysis project Ga0065704, IMG submission 59091) | Switchgrass rhizosphere bacterial communities from Rose Lake, Michigan, USA - RL2 v2 (version 2) | ecosystem: Host-associated > Plants > Roots > Rhizosphere > Soil | place: East Lansing, MI | reverse complement strand
CGCCGGCCACCACGGCAGCGGCATAGAGCCCGGCGCGCGTGATCGACCGGCCCAGCTTGCGCGAGGCGGCCTTGTAGGCTTCCACCCCTTCCTGCGCGGCGGCCAACACGATGGTCTCGTCCGGGCCACTGAACAGCACCAGGTCGATATCGACCTCGTAATCGATGATCTCGGCCGAGCGCACTTGCGGCCAATCGGTCAGCGGGCGCACGTCTTCGTCTGCAGAGACAGCCAGTTCGACCGCTTCGATTTCGTCGTCGCTCGCCGAACCATCGCCCAAGGCAGACAGCAGCGACACAACCACCGTGCCCGGCCAAATCGCGCCGTCGAGAGCGGCAGTCACGGCGGCGACCAGCCCGGCATCGGCGCCATGATCGGCCAGCACGCCCAGCATCAGCGCGCGGAGATTATCGGGCCTGGGACTGGTGACACTGGCATCGGCAAGCGTGTTGGCGGCCGACAGCGCATAGTAGCGATAGGCGCTGGCCGGGCCGGCCACCGAAAAGGCTTCGGGCGCCAGCTGGATACGCGCCTTGTAGGGGTCGTCCTGCTCGCCAGGGAGCCGCGCGACATTGAGCAGCGCGCCCAGCTGGTCGAGATTGCTGCCCTTGGCATAAGCCAGCATGACCTGGCGGGCGCGCTCGTTGAACTGTTGGCGCAGCAACAGCTCCCGATAGGCATAGACCTCGAGGACCTTGACCGCCGGGTCGCTGGTCACCGTCGCGTCAAAGGTCGGGAGATCCTCGATCATCTTGGCCACAGCGGCGGCGCGGATATCCTCATAGGAAAGTTGCTCCACCACCGTGGGGGCGGGGAGCTGGGAAAGGTCAATCGCGGTGGTGCCGTCAGCCATGGCCCCGGCATGGCGCGGCTTCGCGCGCGCGGGGAGGTGCTGGGCGGGTAGAGGCGGGCTCTACCTAGTCCGGCTCGATCATTTCGGCCGCGATCAGCATGGCCAGGTCTTCGTCTTCATCCGAATGCCCAAGCAGGCGGCGTTCGGGGTAGCGGGCGCGGATGCGCTTGCCGTTGCGCAGGCGGCCAACGGTAATCGTTTCGCCGAACTGGCTGACGCGGCCCATGCGCGCGGCGACGGGGGACACTGGCGACAATTCCACGCCGTCCTGATCGGCATCGATCTTCCATTGCTTGGCCATGCGCAACCCGCGAAACATCTTGGCGCCGGCCTTCATCCGAAGCCGGCCCTTGCGGTCATAGCGGGCCTTGCGCGGCTCGAACGGCGTGCCGTCGGGATTGGTGTTCGAGCTGATGCGCTTGAGGTTGCTGCGGCGCAGGGCCTGGCCCAGCTTCATGGCCGCGCGGCGGCGCTCTGCCGGGGCGAGGCCCTGCAGGATCTGGCCGAACCATTCGTCGAGCCTGGTCAGGTCATCGTCAGCCATCAGGCGGCCGGGTCGAACGGCGCTATCTGCCCGTCACCGGTGACGGACACCGCCTTGAGCACCGGGACAGCATCGAGGCCAGGGAAAGGCAGATCGTCGGCGAAGAGCGGATCGGGCTCGGGCAGATAGTCCACCTGCATCTTGCCCTGCCCGTTAAGGGCGCAGGTGACGTTCTGGGTTAGGTCGATCTGGATCAGCGCGTCATACGTGCCGTTGTCGAGCACATCGAGATCCAGCGCGAAGGCATCCTTGCCGGGCGCCAGCAGATCGGGCTGGTTGATGCGCAGCCAGGCGCAGATGACATAGCCGACCGACACGATATCGGTGGTCATGTCCATCAACAGGACATTGACGCGATAGGCCATGGCAAAACCGAACGTGGCGGTCTGCCGGCATTGCACTGTGCCGCGATCTGTCCACACGCGCAGGCGCTCGTTGGACTTGGACAGATCCTCGATCGAGGTGGAGAGCACCTGGCGCAGGCTATCGATCTTGCGCATGGATCAATCCCACAAGCTGACGGTTTCGAGGGTCTGCGCGGCGGCCGATGACGATGCCTCGGGCAGGGTGATGACGGTTCCGGCGGGCAGGCGCGGCCCTCGCGCGGCGAGGCCGGGATTGAGATCGAGCACCTGCTCGACCACGGTGCGGGTGTAGCCCAGCACGCGCCAGCAGAATTCGTCGACGGTTTCGCCTTGGAGGGTTGTGGCTGTGCGGGCCATGTCAATATGCGCTGAAAAAGCGGCCCGCTGCGCCGCATTTCCGGCGCAATACCAGCCACACGCGCCAGCCCCGACGTTCAGTGGCGGCCGGTTTGTTCACGCGGATGATTTCGAGGCCAATCACGGGGCAACTGCGTGCTTTGAGAGGGCGAGAGCAGATGACCTTGCCGTTTTCGCAATTGCTCCACCGGCATTTGATGCAGGGGGTGGGATGTTCGCGGGTCGCCATCAAATCAGCCTCACGCGGTTTCGGCCTACCGGCTCGGCGCCGATCGAGCGGAGATCGGCGACAGCACCCAGCGCAATGCGGCGGGCCTCATCAGCCGAGGTGTCTTTTTCGACTGCGCGATCAAGGCCCTGGTCGGTGGCGCTGATGTCGCGATAGGCCGCGTAGAGATCCGCCGCGGCGAAATAGGTGACGATCCGCTCCCATAGCTTCTCCGCCACGTTGGCGCCGTTGAGCGTTTCGGTTGTCACGGCGGCCAGCTGTGCCACCCCGGCGGTGGCCTTGGCGGTGCGCCAGGCGGCCAACTCGCGGAAAGCGTGCAGCATCGCCCCTTCGATCGCCATGGTGAGGCGTTCGGTGCTGATCGTGCCATCGCCCAGGCGAACGGAATCGCGCACGGTGGAGAGCTTGACCGGCGGGAACCAGCCATCGGCCACAACCTGGGCGTCATCGGGATCCCAGGGGGCGGCAGGGACTGCAATGACGCCGGTAGACATGGGACGGTTCCTTGAAGGTTTTGGGGGGTGGGGATGGTTGGCTGGGCTTCACCGCAAAGCGGCTGCACAACCCGCCATCCGCCCCCCAGCGCCGTGGGCGATTGGTGGATCAGGTGGTGGCGGCCTGCTCGGCCATGGCTTTCTTCTGGCGCTCGAGCCGTTCGAGCTCCTTTCTCACGCCGATGTTGCGATCGAGCACCAAGGCGCGAGACAGCGTGGTGAGGGCGGCCTCGATATAGGCGGCCTTGCCACCGGCGGGGGCATTGTCGGAGGCCGGATCGAATTCATCGGCCTTGCGCGCGAAGCTGCGGCCGATGGCCTTGTAGAGCTTGGCCATGACGGGATCGGGCATATCCGCACCGTTCACCAGTTCGAGCGTGCGGAGCAGCGCCTCGTGCGGGACGGCCTTGGCCTGGGCCAGGGCGATGCCGGCGATTTCCTCGGCCACGATGCAGGCAACCGTGCGGGTGAAGCCAGGCAGCACCAGGTGAAAGCGGATCGCATGCTCGGCCAAGGCAAGGGCATAGTCGAAATCGCGATAGTCGATCGCCCAGAGCATGTTGGTGACGAGGATTTCGTCCTGCGCCGCCTTGCCCTGGTCGCCGGCCTCGAGCACGCCCTTGATCCAGGCAGCGAAAGCGCCCGCGAATTCCTTCTTCTTGGGGATGCGCGCCTCGTGGCTGGCGATGTCCTTCAGAGCGCGCAGGTTGTCGTGGAGCAGCACGCGCAGGGCAGCGTATTCCTTGCCTTCGGGCGTGCTGGTGTCCGGCTCGGCCGGCGCCGTGCTTTCGGTGGACGGGGCGGCGCCGGCGCGGATGGCCTGCACCCGCTGCTTGTGGCGGCGGAAAGGGCTGCTCATGGGCTTGATCCTGTTGCGGGTGGTCCGCAGGGGCGCGTGGCCTCCCCTGCGGTGCGCTGGCTCCGGGGTGCCGCCGGCCACGGCAGGTCCCCCATCGAAGCCCTCGGGTATTACGGGCGGTCGCCGAACTCGATGTTCTCGGCCATCACCGCATAATCGGTGTGCTCGATCACATAGCCTTCGTTGACCGAGTTATAGTCGACCAGCGCCGCCATGTTCTCGGGCTCGTCCTTGATGTAGCGGCGGCGAGAACCTTCCTGGTAATAGATCGAAAGGTTGCTGCTGTCGGTCGCGTTGGGCTGGCCCAGCGGCGTGATCAGCATGGTCTTTTCCGGGAAGAACGGCACAATTGCCGCCGGTCGCCCGCCGATCTGCTTGGTCGACATGACGATGTCGCTGGTCACCTGGTCGCTGGTGGATTTTCCGCCGTCGATGGTGTCGGACAGCGGCCGATTGATCATGGGGAAGTACTTTTCGTCCACCAGATCCTGCGACACGATCACGACGTGATCCGTCGACGCGCGCGCCCAGGCAGGCATGCCGGCGATGAGGTCGTAGGCCAGGGCATCGATGTTCTTGTAATCGCCATCGGCGGTGTTGCTGTCGGGGCCGATGTAGATCGGCTTGGCTGTGCCGGTGGCCGTGGTGATGCCGCCGGCCGTGACCGTGTTGCGGCCCATGACGTGATCGGGGCGTTCGAGGCGCAACTTCTGCAGCCACCCGATGTTGACGTCTTCGCCCATCGGGTTTTCCTCGGCGTCGGTATCCGCCGCCGCGGTGAGGCCATGGAAGCCAACCATGATGCGCGAGAGCGCGACGGAAATGGCCACCTGGCGCGAATAGCGCGTGGCGAAGTCAGTGAATTTCGACCAGTTGTCGATGGTCTCCCAAGGCAGCCAGGTATCGAACAGCGTGTTCTTGAGCAGGTATTCGCGCTCTTCCATCTGGCCGATATAGCGGGGCTGTCGGGGCAGGTTGGCGCGGCTGCGGCGCGAGGCGATCATGTTGGTGGCGCCCAGGCCGATCACCTGGCTGGTGAGATCGCGGACGCCCGGCACGTTGATGCGCTGCAGGAAGCCGACGTTCTCGCGCTGCAGATCCTCGAGCCGCTGCTCGGACGTCGGGTCCAGCGTGAACTGGTGGCCGACACCGCGAGGTGCGTGGTTGCGCTGCTGGATGGCGGTAAAAAGACCGTCGAGCGCCCGGCGGCCGCGATCGGAGAGGTTGTAACCCATGTGTTTCAGGTCCTGTGGTGACGGGATGCGGGGCGGGCGAGGGGCGGCTTAGAAGACGTCGGCGTAGTTAGTGGCACCGCCGTCGGAGCGGGGGCGGGCGCGATAATCGTGGGCCGGGGTCTTTTCCTGGGTGGCTTCCAGCTGCTGCAGCTTCACGGCCAGAGCATCGCTATCGGCGCGGAATTCTTTGCGCAGATCGATGATGGCTTTGGAAAAGCTGGTGCCCATTTCTTCAAACAACGGGCGCATCTGGCTGAAATCGAACGTCTGCACCTGCGCAGGATCGACCGCAGCAACTGGGTCCTGCTTCGCTAGCGCAGGGCTGAACTTGGCGGCAAAGCGATCGAGCACGCCAGACAGGCCAGCCAGGAAGCCGGCGCCAGTCTCTCCGCCGGTCTCGTCGGGAAACTCCAGCGCTTCGGCGGTCTCCGCCGAGACGGTAAGAACCCCCGGCAGTGAACGGTTGAATTGCAGGCGCTGGGTGGCGATCGACGCAGGGCTGTCGGTCAAGGCGCAGCCCATAAGATAGGCGAAGCCTTTGCCAGCAAAATTGGGCTCGATCTCGATCGACGGATAGACCTTCTGATCGGCCTCGTTGAGCTTCTTGGCATCGGGCGTCACGTCGAACACACCGAACAAGCCCAGGCGGTTTTCTTTCTTTCCGTTGAAATCGACTTCCACCATGCTGGTCGACAGCTCAAGCACGTCGCCATAGGCCCGAAATGGACCATCGCCGCTGATACCTCGGATGTGCTCGATGTTGAGCCGGGCGCCATAGGTCTTGGGGTTGTAGCTCGAGGCCATCTGCTCGATCATCTTGTCATCGATGGTGCGGCCATCGACAGTCGAGCCGGCGGTGGCGAGCAAGAAAGGCTTGGTCTTCATCGGGTGCTCCTGGGCGTCCTGTTGGCTGGGCCTGTTGCGGCGACCCGTGTGCTGTTGCCCTTGAGCCAGCCCCGTGCCGCAACGGCAACGCGGGCGCGCGGTAGAGCGCGCCTCTACCCAGCCAGCAGGGCGACAGGGACGCCGTTTCGGGGTGCATGGCTGTGGCCATGCATCCCACCAGCCCCCCCGACGCGGACGACGACGTCCCGGCGATCAGCCGGCAGGTGGCGCGCGCGCAGCGCCGGCAGGCGCGCTCGCTCTATCATCGCGGGTGGCAACTGACGCAGATCGCGGCCGAGCTGGGCGTGAAATACGGCACGCTCGCGGCGTGGAAGAGCCGCGATGCCTGGGACGACGACGCGCCGATCGCGGTGGTCGAGGATCGGCTCGAGGCACGCCTCGCCACGCTGCTCGACAAGGAGCCGTTCACCGAAGGCGACATGAAGCGGGTGGACTTCATGATGCGCCAGCTCGAGCGCGCCGCGCGGATCCGCAAGTTCGACAAGACCGGGCGCGAAAGCGATCTCAACCCCAAGATCGAAAAGCGCAACAACGAGGAGGCCAAGGCCAAGCGCGCGGACAAGCGCAAGAATTTCCTGTCGCGCGAGCAGTGGCAGGCGCTGCTGGACGATTTCCACGATTGGTGTTTCGAATACCAGGCCGAGTGGTGGGAGCAGCGTAACCAGCGCGTGCGCAAGATCCGCAAGAGCCGCCAGATCGGCGCCACCGTCTATTTCAGCCGGGAATCGGTCGCCAAAGTGGCCGAGGCGATCCTGGCGACGCTGGACGGCGAAAAGGACGCGGCGCCGCGCAACCAGATCTTCCTTTCGGCTTCCCAGCGCCAGGCCAACAAGTTCCGCCGCGAAATCGTGAAATGGGTGCGGCGCGTGACCGGGGTGGAGCTGAAGGGCAACCCCATCATGCTCGACCTGTCGTTTCCGGCGGAGACGGACGAGGACGGCGAGCCGCAGGCGCTGCCGGCGATGGATGCGGTGGGCTTCTATCCGTTGTCCACCAACAGCGCGACCGCCCAGGGCGAGAGTGGGGACTTCTACTTCGACGAATTCGCCTGGGTGCACGGGTTTACCGAGCTGAACGGCGTGGCCAGCGGCATGGCCACCCACAAGATCTACAAAAAGACCTATTTCTCCACGCCTTCGACCAAGACGCATCAATCCTATGGCTTCTGGTCGGGCGAGGAGTGGAACGCCGGGCGCGCGAAAGGCGACCAGCAGCCGTTCGATATCTCGCATCGCAATCTGCGGAACGGCGCCATCATGCCCGATGGGAGCTGGCAACAGCTCGTCACCATCCATGACGCGGTGGCCAAGGGCCTGGGCAAGCTGGTCGATGTGGACGAGCTGCGCCGCGAGTATTCGGATGAGCGGTTTCGCAACCTGTTCGAATGCGAGGACATCGACGATTCCGAAAGCTCGTTCCCGTATGCGCGCCTCGCGCCGGCGCGGGTGGACAGCTTCTACAAGTGGCGGGATTTCGCACCTGCGCTGATCGAAATCCCGGGCGGGCGGCCGTTCGGGGAAAAGCCGGTCTGGCTTGGCTATGACCCGAACAAGCAGGGCCGGGACGATGCGGCGCTAGCCGTTCTGGCACCCCCTGAAAAACCGGGCGGCAAGTTTCGGGTGCTCGAGAAGATCCGGCTCAACGGGTTGGACTTCGCGGGCCAGGCCGACGCTATCCGGGCGGTCTGCAAGCGTTACAACGTCACCGACATATCGATCGACACCACAGGGCATGGCCAAGCGGTATGGGAACTGGTGAGCAAGTGGTTCCCGCTGGCGCGCAAGATCGAATATTCGGTGGCCACCAAGACCGCCCTGGTGATCAAAGGCCAGAACGTCTTCCGCGCCGGCCGTATCGAATTCGATGCCGGTTGGACCGACGTGATGCAGGCCTTCATGGCCATCCGCCCGACGCTGACAGGGAGCCAGCGCGGCGTGACCTATACCGCGCGGCGCAACGGCGAGATCGGGCACGCCGATATCGCCTGGGCCATCCTCCATGCTCTTTCCAACGAACCGCTCGATGCCGGTGCCGAGATCCAGGCGCCGGCCGGGCGTGTGCGCTTCCTCAACTGACAGGACCGATGATGACCGAACCCAGCTCGACCGCCCTGGCCCTGGCCGATCAGCCCGAGGAACAGGCCAGCCATGCGCCTGCCAAGGTTTTCCGCTTCGGTGAGCCGGAAAGCGTGCTCGATCGCCGCGAATTGGCCCAGTATTTCGAGATCTGGCACAACGGGCGCTGGTATGAACCGCCGCTGCCTATGGCGCGGCTGTCGCAGACGTTCAACGTCTCGCCTTATCACCGCAGCGCGATCGGCCTGAAGGTCAATCTGCTTGTGGCGCAACAGACGCCTTCGCGCTGGCTGGCGGCCGACGTGTTCGAGCGTTGGGCGCTGGATTTCCTGCAGATGGGCAATGCCTATCTCGAGAGCGTGCCGAACCTGGGCGGGCGCATCGCCGCGCTGGCGCACAGCCCGGCTATCCACACGCGCGCCGGTATCGAACCTGACGTGTTTTGGTGGACCAATTGCGCGCGCGGGCAAGAGCATGCCTACGCCCCTGGCACGATTTTCCAGTTGCAACAGCCGGATGTGGCACAGGAAATCTATGGCCTGCCGGAATGGTTGTCGGCGCTGCAGAGCGGGCTGCTCTCGGAAAATGCCACGCTGTTCCGCCGCCGCTATTACCTCAACGGCGCGCATGCGGGGTTCGTGTTTTACGTGAGCGAGCCACTGGCTGATCAGACCACCGTCGACGCCATCGAAGAGCAGCTGGGCAGTTCCAAGGGCGTGGGCAACTTCAAGAACATGCTGGTCTACATCCCTAAGGGGAAGAAGGACGGCATCCAGATCATGCCGATTGCGGACGTGACCGCGAAAGACGAGTTTTCGGCGGTCAAGAACATCAGCCGGGACGACATGCTGGCAGCGCATCGCACCCCGCCGATCCTGATTGGCGTGATCCCTCAAGCCGCCGGTGGGCTGGGCAATGTCAGTCAGACCCGCGACGCCTTCTTCGAGACGGAGATCGTGCCGATCATGCGCCGCATGCTGCGCCTCAACGATTGGACCGGTCTGCCGGTGCTGGCCTTCCGCGATTACGTGTGCAGCGATGGCAGCGTGATCAAGCAGGATGGCACCCGCGTAGCGGCGGGCGCGCGCTGACACTATCCTTGGCGGGGATGGTGTCTTCTACTCGGCGCCCCGTTCCAAGCCTCGCCTGATCAGGCGGCGCACAGCCTCAGGACGAGCCGGTTTGTCCGGTTCAGTATCGGCCCAATCATCTATGGCTTGGAGTAGAGGGCGCTGCATCCGCACATTAACGGCTTCGCTGTCCACTGCCGGACGTCCCATCTTTTTGGCGCTATTAAGTGTTGACATAAATCATATATAGCGCCATAAAATTCGGGCGGCAAGGGAGTACCAGTCCCAAGCCGCCCTAAACATCCACATGGAGCGAACCCATGCGTCAGTCTGTTGCGTTTATCGCCGAACCCGCCCGCCGCGTCCAGACCCGCAAGCCCGCAGTCAGCCGCGAAGAGTTGCTGCGCCGCCTCTGGGCCGAGCACAACATGGACGGGAGCGCGCGCTGATGACCGCCGCACCGCAAACGCCCGATCTCGCCGCACAATTCCGAGCCACCGGCTTCATCCTCAGCGAGGATGCCGAATACGCCTTGCGCGAACTGTTCGCCGCCATGGAAGCCAGCGCCATTGCCTATGACATGGACGTCAACGGCGCGGCCCTGGTCGATATCACCGGCGAACAGGTGGCCGTGCAACTGCGCACATTCGCGCGCCTAGGCAAAATGCTGGTGACTGGCATTCCCTATGCCTCTGATGCTTCCGCACGTCCCGCGCGGCGCAAGCGGCACTAGAACGCGCCAGGCGATCAAAGGGTGTCATTTAAACTGACACCCTTGGGCAAAAAGGTAAGGAGCAACCCATGAGCACAAACCCTATCGTCGCGTTTGACTTTGAAGAGCAGGCAGTCCGCACCATCGAGCACCGGGGCGAGCCATGGTTCGTCCTGACGGATGTATGCAAGATTCTGTCGATCTCCAATCCGACGCAAGTGGCGGCCCGCCTCGATGAGGATGAACGGTCTATGTTTAACATAGGGCGTCAGGGCGAAATCATAATCATCAATGAGAGCGGTCTATATTCCGCCATTCTGCGCTCAAAGGGCGCCGCCACACCCGGCACTGCCGCCCATCGGTTCCGGCGGTGGGTGACCGGGGAAGTGCTGCCCAGTCTGCGCAGGCAGGGCTTTTACGGGAAGACAAAAACCACCCACACGATCGCGGCCCTGCGGGACATGAACCGCGAGATCGAGCGGCTGTCCAACACGCTGATCCACACGCGCAACCCCGGTCAGCGCCGCATGATCTATGCCATGCTTGAAGATATGTGCCGCCAGCGCGGGATAGAAGCGGCCCCGCTCGACCAGCTTGGCCAGGATGCGTTGGCGGCGCCAGATATCCTGCAGAACCTGTGGAACGGCCTCGACATCCTCAAGGCCCACGGCATCGCGTTCAACCATGCCCGTAGCGAGGGAAAGCTCGCATTGAGCCTGCCCGAACTGCAAGAAAAATTCGCAGAAACAGGGGTTAAGCTGTTGCTCGATAGCGCCATGCGCAAGGCGCTGCGTCAATCGGAACACCCCAAGTTCATCGGCTCCGGCTTGACCGTGAACAGCGCGATCACCGGAAGCGCCAAAAGCTGTTGGGTCTTCCAGTACGAGGCGTGAGGCATGGCAACCGAGGCAGCAGGGGCCGGGCACACCCGGCCCCTTTTTCGTGCCTGGGCTCCTCGGAGGGGCCACGGGGCGGCATCGAACGGCTATCGACGGGCATCGATGCGAGGGGCCAGGGGGGCGAGGGCGGGGGCAGGTGGCCGCCGGCACCTCGCGCGCCGCGCTCGCCCCCACGCCTCGCTTGCCTCTTCTTCGTCTCGAATTTTGCATTTTTGGGCCGGGCTACGCGTTGCCCGCCTTGCCTGGGGTCACCCCCCATCGTCGCAACTCGGTTATCTCGGTTACATGACTTGGCAAAGGCCGAGAAAATGGCGGAAATCTACCGTTTTCGAGGTAACCCAGCAGAGGTTATCCATGTGCAATATCATTTGGGCAGAACGGTTATGTCTTTGAAGTTATTACATATAAATTTCATGGAATATTCCTTCATATAGAGGTTACCAGATAACCGCCGTGTTGCACTTCATGTTGCCCAAAAAACGGCTGATTTCCGCCAATGTAACCGAGATAACCGACTTGCGAACCCCACCCGCAAAAGCTGGAAATTGGGCCTAAGGGTGCTGGCTGCGACGCAATGTTGGCGATCGAGAGGACATGGTCGGACCGGCTCGAGGCTTTGCGAAATTATACGCGCGGCTGTTCGCGCTCTTGCGACGGTGGCGCCGGCACGGGCAGTCCCCAGGCGTCCATGATCCACGGGCCGTTTGGTTAGACAGACCGGCCGGGATGCCTAGGGTTTGCTTGCGTCCGTGCAGGCCGGTTAGCCAATGCAAGCGATTGTCTTAAAACGGTTGAGACAGGCCCCCCGCTCCTGCCATCACCATCGGGTGATGCACGCATTGAAAAGGCCGCCACCCCAGCCGGGATGGCGGCCTTTCTCGTCTGGGCCAGAACAGCTTAGCTTAGAGGCCGCCGGTCAGCCCGGTGGCGGCCGAACCGGTGGCGCCCACTGCGCCGCCCACTGTGCCGCCCACGCCAGCGCCGAGGCTCGAGCCCGTGGCGCCGCTCATCGCCGTGCCCATGGGATCGACCGCGGATCGCGCGGTGCTGTTGAGAGCGCCCTGGGCCGAGCCGGTCGCGCCCCCTTGCGCCATGGCGCCGTGGCGGTTGGCCTGAACGCGGGCATTGCCGGTGCTGCCAAGGCTGCTGCTGGCAGCGCCCGCAGTCGTTCCGGCCATGCCGGGCATGGTCGTGGCCGTACCGGTATTGGCGGTGGAGCCCACGGTGCCGCTGCCGCCGACCGTGGCGGCGCTGCCATTGGGGTGCGCGTGAACGCCCACGCCGGCGGTGCCCGTCGTGGTGCCGGCGGCCCCGGTGGTGGCCTGGCCCATGGCTGGCAGGCTGATGGCGGTGCCCAGCAGCAGGGCGGCGGTGGCAGCGATGGCGCGCATGATCAGGTTCCTCGCGATAGGTTGGTTTCGTTGGGGGCAGGCGGGGAAAACGCGCTGCCCTGTTGCGCAATACAACCGTCCAACCCGGCAATGTTTCCGTTTCGTGCCCAAGGCTGGCCCTGCGCTGCGGCCAGCAGGGCGGCGCGCGCGATGGCGTGCGCTCTTGCCAAGCGGTGCGCTTGGCCCTAGATACGCCACACCTTCCGACATCGGAGCCTTACCTGCCCCTCCCGGACCTGTCCGGGGCGGCGATGGCCCCTAGGCGGAAGGCACGTGATTCATTCAGGCAACGAAGGCGGCACGTAAAATGGCCAAGACCAGCCCCGGCGAATTCTTCAATCAGGTGAAGGCCGAAGCGCGCAAGGTGGTGTGGCCCACGCGCCAGGAAACCACCACCACGGCGATTTTCGTGGGCATCATGATGCTGATCCTGGCGGTGTTCTTCCTGGGCATCGACAGCGTGTTCGGCTTTATCGTGCAGTGGCTGCTCAAGCTCGCCTGAACTTCGCACCCCTGATTTTCTTACCTTCGCACATAGAGACGCATCATGGCTCGCTGGTACATCATCCACGCCTATTCCGGCTTTGAAAACAAGGTTCGCGAATCGATCATCGCCGAAGCCGAGCGCATCGGCCTGTCGCAGCTGGTCGAAGCGGTGGAAGTGCCCACCGAAACCGTGACCGAAGTGAAGCGCGGCAAGAAGATCGCGGTCGAGCGCAAGTTCATGCCCGGTTACGTCCTCGCCAAGCTGGCGATGAACGACGATATCTACCACCTGGTCAAGAACACGCCCAAGGTGACCGGATTCCTGGGTCACAATGGCAAGCCGCAGCCGATTTCCGAAAAGGAAGCCGCACGCTATTTCGGTGCGCGCGAACAGGCCGCGGCACAGCCCGCCCGCCAGGTCGCCGTCGATTACGAGATCGGCGATTCGGTCAAGGTCAATGCCGGTCCCTTCGCCACGTTCAACGGCGTGGTCGAGGAACTCGATTTCGACAAGCACCGCGTCAAGGTCTCGGTGTCGATCTTCGGCCGCGCCACCCCGGTGGAACTCGGCTTCGACGAAGTCGAACTGGTCAAGTAATCCGCCGACGGGGCGGCTGCCGTCCCATCGGTGTCACGCTGCCGCCGCCAGGGTCCGCCCCTGCGGCGGCTTGCTTTTTCCCAAGCTTGCAAATGCGGTGCAAGCTGTTATGGGCGCCCACTTCGCGGCGGACCTGTGGCCTGCCCGATTCCGTGCGGTAGAGCGGCCCCGGCTGCTCGCTATCACCGCTTACTCTGCGGGGCATCCGCCCCAACAGGATGAAAGGAGGCCATCATGGCCAAGAAGATCGAAGGCTATATCAAGCTGCAGATCAATGCCGGCGAAGCCAAGCCTTCGCCGCCGATCGGCCCCGCGCTGGGTCAGCGCGGTGTCAACATCATGGGTTTCTGTAAGGAATTCAACGCCGCCACCCAGGAAGTGGAAAAGGGCACGCCGCTGCCGACCGTGATCACGGTCTATGCGGACCGCTCGTTCACCTTCGTGACCAAGACTCCGCCCGCCACCTACTTCATCAAGAAGGCCGTGGGCATCAAGTCGGGCTCGAAGACTCCGGGCAAGGCGTCGGCTGGCACCATCACCCGCTCGCAGCTGGAAGAAATCGCGCAGTCCAAGATGAAGGACCTGAACGCGAACAGCATCGAACAGGCCGCCAAGATCATCGAGGGCTCGGCCCGTTCGATGGGCCTGCAGGTTGTGGAGGGCTGATACCATGGCAAAGCAGACCAAGAAGCAGAAGGCCCTCGTCGAGAAGCTGGGCGACAACCAGAAGCTCTACGGCGTGGATGAAGCCATCCAGTTGCTCAAGGACCTCAAGAGCGCCAAGTTCGACGAATCGCTCGAAGTGTCGCTGAACCTCGGCGTCGATCCGCGCCACGCCGACCAGATGGTCCGTGGCATGGTCAGCCTGCCCTCGGGCACCGGCAAGGACGTCAAGGTTGCCGTGTTCGCCCGTGGCGACAAGGCCGAAGCGGCTCTCGCTGCCGGCGCTGATCGCGTGGGCGCCGAAGACCTGCTGGAAGACATGCAGGCTGGCAACCTCGACTACGGCCGCGTGATCGCCACGCCCGACATGATGGGCCTGGTCGGCCGCCTCGGCAAGGTGCTGGGTCCCAAGGGCCTGATGCCGAACCCGAAGCTCGGCACCGTGACTCCCAACGTGGCGGACGCTGTGAAGTCGGCCAAGAGCGGCCAGATCGAATTCCGCGTCGAAAAGGCCGGGATCATCCATGGCGGCATCGGCAAGCTGTCGTTCTCGAACGACGCGCTGCGCGCCAACTTCGACGCGTTTCTCGACGCGATCGTCAAGGCCAAGCCCTCGGGCGCCAAGGGCAAGTACGTCCGCAAGGTCGGCCTGTCCTCGTCGATGGGCCCCGGCCTGAAGATCGACGTGGCCCAGGTTCACGGCAGCTAAGGTTCACGGCAGCTAAGCTGCCGCCGCCAAGGCGACAAGGAATTGCGGGGTCGGGAGGGTTTGCCTTCCCGGCCCCGCTTCCATTTCAGCGTGCGGCGCCTGGAACCCCGGCCACGCTGGCGCGGGTATAGCATTCCACCACCAGGCTGATCGCCGCGCCATCGGGCCGGCGCAGCACGGCGCGGTGCGAAAGCACGGTGCCCGCCGGGCATTCCGCCATGCGCCCGCGGCGTGCGGCCAGCCGTTCACGGGTGAAGTGCAGCGGCGCCACGACCGTGCCGAAGGGCGTGTCGGTGCCGGCCAGGGTTTCGTTCATCGCCGGGGTCAGGCGCGCGGGCACGAACCAATTCTGCGCATCGGACAAGACCACGCCGCCACAGGCCAGGCGCACATGGCGAAAGCCCAGCGGTTCCTGTGCGCCCACGCCCAGTTGCATGCGCACCGCAGCAGGCGCCGGCCGTGGCGTGCGATCGGCCTGCGCGCGGATCGTGGCAGGATCGGCAAGGTGCCGGGCCGCGCACCACTGGGCCAGCGCCGCCGTGGCGCTGGGCTGGGCCGCCAATGTGGCTTCGAGTGCCGGCAAGCGTGACGGCACGCAGCCTGTCAGGCCCACCGCCGCTGCAGGGGCCAGCGCCATCCAGGCAAGACCGCCGCGCATTGGCCGCTAGATACCGCCTTCCACGCCCTGGCGGCCAAGTGCTGTCAGCCCGTGCATGAGATCGGCCGCGCAGGCGTCGATCACGGCGCGGTCGGTGGCGCGGATCACGAAGTTGGCGCCGACCTTGCCTTCGCGGAAGAACGGGTACGATCCGATCTGGCAACCCGCATGGGCCTGTTCGGTCTGGCGCAGCAGATCGGCCACTTCGCTTTCGGCCACCCAGCAGCCGATCGTGTCAGACAGGACCGGCAGGCCGCCCTGCAGTGTCCCCGTCAAGGCTGCCAGCATCTCGCCCGCGATATGCGGCACGCCGGCGAGCAGGTGGATATTGCCGGCGGTGATCCCCGGCGCGCCGGACAGGCCGTTTTCGATCAGGGTGGCGCCGGCGGGCACGCGCGCCATGCGCAGGCGCGCCTCGTTCACGCCGCCGCGTGGGGCGTAATAGCTTTCCAGCATGGCCCGCGCATCGGGATGGATCACCACATCGACGCCCAGGGCCTGCGCCACCGCATCCACGGTGATATCATCGTGGGTGGGGCCGATGCCCCCGGTGGTGAACAGGTAGTCGTTGCGCGCGCGCAGGGTGTTCACCGCTTCGACGATGGCGGCCATGTCGTCGGCCACCACCCGCACCTCCTTGAGGCGGATGCCCTGGACATTGAGCCAGGTCGCCACCTGGGCAATGTTCTTGTCGTGTGTTCGACCCGAGAGAATCTCGTCGCCGATCACCAGCAGGGCAGCGGTCCAGATGCGGTCGGGCTCGATACGGGATGCGTCGTTCATCAAGGGGTATCGATAACGCAATCGGCTACCGGTGCAAGCGCGGCGGGCGCCTTGTCGAAGCGCAGGACACCATCATCGATCGGGTCGTGACGCAAAAACGCGCGGTCGGCCAGGTAGTCGTGGTTGAGCCGCCAGCGCCGCTGCGTGCTGCTGCGCGGCATGATGGACCAGGCGCGCTGCAAGTAACCCGATGAAAATTCCAGTGTCTCGTCCATTTCCAGGCCGTGCCCGGCGGGCAGGACCGGGGTTGCGACCTGCGTGCCCGTGCGTTCCATGTGGTTGAGCACCCGCGCGGTGAACGCGGCCACCAGATCGGCGCGCAAGGTCCACGATGCATTGAGATAGCCGAACACCTGCACCAGGTTGGGCAGGTTGGACAGCATGCAGTCCTTGTAGTGGACGTGGTCGGCCAGGTTCACCGCTGCCCCGTCTTGCGACAGCGCGATCTTGCCCGCGATGGCCAGCTTGAGGCCCGTGGCCTTGACGATCACCTCGGCGGCCAGGCTCTGCCCGCCGTCGAGCCGGATGCCCTGTGCTTCGACCTGCGCGATCGTACCGGTGACGACCTTGGCCTGGCCACTGCGGATCGCTGCAAACAGATCGCCATCGGGCACGAGGCAGAGACGCTGCTGCCATGGGCCATAGGGCGGGGTGAAGGCCGCTTCATCCCAGGCCGGGCCGAGGGCGCGGGCGGCACGGCGCTTCAGCCAGGCGCCCACCTTGGCCGGGGCCCGCCGCGCGCGGTTGTAGAACCAGGCGTTGATCCGCAGGTTGCGGGCGCGCACCAGGCGGGCCGCCAGGCGCTCGGGCAAGAGCCGGTGCAGGGCATGGGCCAACCGGTCACGCCGTGGGCTGGCGACGAACCAGGTGGGGGTTCGCTGCAGCATGACGACGTGCGCGCCGCGCTGCGCCAGGGCCGGCACCAGCGTGGCCGCCGTCGCGCCAGAGCCGATGACGACGATCTTCCGCCCCGCCACGTCCAGGTCCTGCGGCCAGAACTGGGGTTGCACGATCGGGCCGGCAAAGGCCACCTCGCCAGGCAGGGCCGGATCGTGCGCGGCATCGTGATCGTAATAGCCGGCGGCAAGCACGAGGAAGCGCGCGGACAGGCGGTCTTGGCGGCCCGCTTCGTCCACCAGCGACAGGTGCCAGCAGGCGCTCTGGCTGTCCCAATCGGCCGCCTCGACCCGCGTGCCAAAGCGGATGTGGCGCTTGATCCCGAATATTGAGACGACTTCGTTCAGATAATCCCGGATCGCTCCGCCATCGGCAATGGCATCGGCGCCGCGCCAGGGGGCAAAGCCGAAACCCAGGGTGTGCATGTCGCTGTCCGACCGCACGCCGGGGTAGCGGAACAGGTCCCAGGTGCCGCCCACCGCGTTGCGCCGTTCCAGCACGGCAAAGCTGCGCCCTGGGCAATCGCGGGCCACGTGCACGGCCATGCTGATGCCGCTGATCCCGGCACCGATGATCGCCACGTCCAGATCGGGGGTGTGCCTGTCCATCCTTGGGGAGGTAGGCGCTTGGCCCGCAAAAACCCAGCACGATTGCGCTTTGCCCTCGTGCTTGCCACATAGCGCGCATGACGATCATTGCCGCGCGCCGCTATGTGCCCGATCCCACTGGCCGTACGGCCGCCCGCATTCCGGGGCCGCTCGATCTGGATGGCGTGTTCACGCCGGTGCCCGACGGCGCGTTCGACTGGATCGGCCTGTGCGAGCCCTCGCACGAGGAACTGGACAAGGTGGCGGCGCACTATGGCCTCCATCCCCTGGCGATCGAGGATGCGCTTAATCCCCAGCAGATGCCCAAGCTGGACCAGTATCAAAAGCATCTGTTCGTGGTGGCGCGCACGGCCACGCTGGAGCCGGGCGAAACGCTGACTTATGGCCAGACGGCGTTTTTCCTGGGCGCGGATTTCATCATTTCGGTGCGCTTTGGTTCGAGCCGGGCCCATCTGGACTTGCGGGCGGCGCTGGAGTCCGACCCTGACCGGCTGGCCGAAGGCGCCGATTATGTGCTCCACGCCATTCTCGACTTCATCGTCGATGGATACCTGCCGATCATGGAGCGGCTGGAAGCGGTGGCTCATGCCATGGAGGAAGCGGCGATCGACGTCTTTCCCGAGCAGCAGACGATCCGCCGCATTTTCCGCCTGCGCCGCCAATTGCGCCGGTTCGAACGCATCGTCGGCCCGATGGAAGAAGTGTGCGAGCGCCTGGCCGAGACGCATGTGGCGCTGATAGACCCCACGGCACGCATCTGGTTCCGCGACGTGCTCGACCACATGCGCAGGGCCATGGCGCGGATGCGCGGGTTGAAAGAGACGCTGGCCGCCATCGTCGAAACCGCCAGCCTGCTGGAACAGCACCGGCAAGGCGAGATGACGCGCCAACTGGCCGCCTGGGCCGGCCTGCTCGCGGTGCCTACGGCGATTGCCGGCATTTACGGCATGAACTTCGATTTCATCCCCGAACTCAAATGGCACTACGGCTATTTCGCGGTGTGGGGCGTGATCCTGACCGTGTGCGGCGGGCTCTATTGGCGCTTCCGGCGGATCGGCTGGCTATAGTAAAGTCCCTACCCCCTCTTCGGCCCGGTTTTAAGTCGCGCCGGTCCATGGATGATGCAGGGCCGTGTGGTTCCCACGCGGATGGATGCTTGCAGGGGTAGGTTCGAGATGGCTGTTCTTGGCGCGATGCGAATCCGCACGATATCCGTGGGGGGGTCGGTGCTTCTGGCACTGGCGGCGGTGGGCGGCGCGGCCATGGCGACGAGTGCGACGAGCGGGCTGGGCAGCCGGTTGTCGGCCTTGGCGTACGAGACCGTGCCCACGCTCAACGCGCTGACCCAACTGCGCGGCATGGTCGGGGACGTACGCCTGACATTGGCCAAGCATATCATGTCGACCGACCTGGTCGAAACGCGCGCGCTCGATGCCGATCTGGAAACGAAGATCGGCGAATTGGACAAGGCTCTCGCCGATTACCGGGCCATGCAGGAAAAGCAGGCCGACAAGGAAGAAATGCAGGCCGTGGGCGAATTGCAGGACGTGTTCCACGCCTGGTCCAAGGAAGCGGGGGTGGTTCGCGCTCTTTCGCTGCAAAATCGCAATGTCGAAGCTTACGCCACGTTTCGCGACCACCTCAATCCCTTGGGAACGGAGATGGGTACGCGCATTGCCGCACTCGCCACCCGCAATGCCGAGCAAGCCAGTGCCGTCGCGACCGAGGGCACCTTGCAGGCTGACCACCTGGAGAAGTGGGCCATGCTGATTGGCGTTGTCGCCGTCGTCACCGGGCTGGCCGTGGGTGTGTTGTTTCACTTGCGCGTTGCCGCCCCGCTGGGGCGCCTGTCGCACGCCATGAAGGAAATGGCCGGCGGCCAGATCGATCGCGACGTGCCCGGCCACGAGCTGACCGACGAGGTGGGCGACATCGCCCGCGCGCTGGAAGGCATCAAGGATTTCGTTGCACGCCGCGCGGCCGTCTTGATGGAGCAACGCCTGGCAGAACAGCAGCAGGTCGTCAGCGCGCTGGGCGGCGGCATGGCGGCCTTGCGCGACGGGCGCCTGTCGCACCGCATCGAGGTGACGTTCCCGGCCGATTACGAGCAGCTGCGCGTGGATTTCAACCAGTCGCTGGCCAGTCTGGCAGATGCGCTGGGCCAGGTTACCCAGGCAGCACAGGGCGTGCGGGTGGGCGCCAGCGAAATCGCTTCGGCCAGTCACGACCTGTCGAGCCGCACCGAAAACCAGGCTGCCGCTCTTGAAGAATCGGCCGCTGCCGTCCGCCAGCTGAGCACGACCGTGACCCAGACCGCGCAGACCGCCAAGGACGCGAGCGATACCGCACGCCAGACCCGCCACGAAGCGCGCGCCAGCGGCGAGACGATGACCCAGGCCGTGGCCGCGATGGAAGAGATCGCCAAGTCCAGCAACCGGATGCAGGAGATCGTCGCGCTGATCGAAGGCATCGCCTTCCAGACCAACCTGCTGGCGCTGAACGCCGGGGTGGAAGCGGCGCGCGCGGGCGATGCCGGCAAGGGCTTTGCCGTGGTGGCATCGGAAGTGCGCAGCCTGGCGCAGCGTTCGTCGGACGCGGCCAAGGACATCACCGGCATCATCCGCGAGAGCGACCGCGACGTGGGCAATGGCGTGCAGATGATCGGCGAGACGCAAAGCGCGCTGGCCCAGATCGTGGAGCGTACTTCGCGCCTGTCGGAAATGATCGAGGCGATTGCCCGCTCTTCGGAGGAGCAGGCCGGGGCGATCGGCCAGGTCGATACCGTGGTTTCCGACATGGACCGCATTACCCAGGCCAATGCCGCGCTGGTGGAGGAAACCACGGCCGCCTCGCGCAGCCTGTCGAACGAAGCCAATTCCCTGGGCCAGCTGGTCGGCAGGTTCGATCTGGGCGGTGTTGGGGGCAGCGCCTATCCCAGGCTTGCGGCCTGAGGCGCACAATTTGGGGTGACATTCCCCCGTCTTGCGCGTTAGCCCCCCGAACCGTCACCGAACAGGGGAACTGACCGCGCATGGCCGGGGGATCGACACGCACCATCCTGATAGCACTGGGTGCCAACCTGGGCATTGCCGTGGCCAAGTTCGCGGCTGCGGCCGTGACCGGGTCTTCGGCCATGCTGACCGAAGGCGTTCACAGCCTGGTCGATTCCACCAACCAGTTGCTGCTGCTGCACGGCCGCAGCCGGGCGCTCAAGCCGGCCGATGCACTGCACCCGTTCGGCTATGGCCGGGAGCTTTATTTCTGGAGCTTCATCGTTGCCATCCTGGTCTTTGCGCTGGGGGCTGGGGTTTCGGTCTATGAAGGCGTGCTGCACATCCTGCGCCCTGAACCGGCGGAAAGCCCGCTCATCGCCTTCATCGTGCTGGGCGTGGCATTCGGCCTGGAAGGCTGGTCGATCCTGGCGGCGCTGGGCGATTTCAACCGGGGCCGGCGCGGCACGATATGGGCGGCGATCCGCGATACCAAGGACGCACCCACGCTGGTGATCCTGCTGGAGGATTCCGGCGCGCTGACCGGCCTCGTCCTGGCAGCGCTCGGGCTGGGGCTCAGCCTGGTTACCGGCAACCCCCTGTGGGACGGGCTCGCCTCGGTGCTGATCGGATTGGTCCTCGGTGGCCTGGCGCTGGTTTTGCTTTATGAAGCCAAGGGCTTGCTGATCGGCGAAAGCGCCGATCCCAAGCTGGTCGAGGCGATCCGCGCCACCGCCGCCGGCCATGCCGGCGTGGTGCGCGTGCACGAAGTCCTGACGCTGCACAGCGCGCCCACGCTGGTGACGGTGATCATCAGTGCCGATTTCGAAGACACGATGTCCGCTCGCGATGTGGAGCGTATCGTGCTGGCGATCGAGACCCAGGTTTCCACCCAGTTCCCGATCGTCGCGCGTGTCTATGTGCGTCCGCGCGACAGCGCGGTGGAAGCGCTCGACGGCTGAATCAGGCGATCACGCCGAACAGGTCGTGGGCATCGGCTTCCTCGACCAGCACGTTGACGAAATCGCCGGCCTTGAGCGTTTCGGGCACGTTGCGCAGATAGACGGCCCCGTCGATTTCGGGCGCATCGGCCTGGCTGCGGCCGGTGGCGCCGATGTCGCCGTCTTCGTCGGCCTCGCCCACGTCGTCGATGATCACGCGGATCGTGCGGCCGACTTTGGCAGCAAGGCGCGCGGCGCTGATCGCCTCGGTCTTGGCCATGATCCGGGCATAGCGCTCTTCCTTGACCGCTTCGGGCACGGGATCGGGCAGGGTGTTGGCCGCCGCGCCTTCCACGGGCTCGAACCGGAATGCACCCACGCGGTCGAGCTGCGCTTCATCCAGCCAATCGAGCAGGTACTGGAAATCCTCTTCCGTTTCGCCGGGGAAACCCACGACGAAGCTGGAGCGAATGGCAAGGTCGGGGCAGATGGCGCGCCACGATTTGATGCGGTCGAGCACCTTGGCTTCGTTGGCCGGCCGCTTCATCGCGCGCAGCACCTTGGGGCTGGCGTGCTGGAACGGGATGTCGAGATAGGGCGTGAGCAGCCCGTCCGCCATCAGCGGGATGACCTGGTCGACATGCGGGTAGGGATAGACATAGTGCAGCCGCACCCATGGCACCTGGCCATCGGGCGTGCGCAACTGGCCCAGCTCGCGCGCCAGGTCGGTCATGTGGGTGCGCACTTCGCGGCCCTTCCAGGTGCGCGTTTCATGGCGCACGTCCACCCCATAGGCCGAGGTATCCTGGCTGATCACCAAGAGTTCGCGCGTGCCGGCCGCCACCAGCTTTTCCGCTTCGCGCAGCACGGCATCGATCCGCCGGCTGGCAAGCTTGCCGCGCAGGTCGGGAATGATGCAGAACGAGCAGGCGTGGTTGCAGCCTTCTGAAATCTTGAGGTAACTGTAGTGGCGCGGGGTGAGCTTCACGCCGCCCATGTCGTCCAGCGCCTGGGGGATGAGGTCGAAATAAGGCCCCATCGCCGGCGGTGCGGCCTCGTGCACCGCTTCCACCACGGCTTCGTATTGATGCGCGCCGGTGACGGCGAGCACGTCGGGGAAACGCGCGCGGATCACGTCGGCTTCGTTGCCCATGCACCCGGTCACGATCACACGGCCGTTCTCCGCAATCGCCTCGCCGATCGCGGCCAGGCTTTCCTCCTTGGCCGAATCGAGGAATCCGCAGGTGTTGACGAGCACCACATCGGCGCCGGCATAGTCCGCACTCATGGCATAGCCATCGGCACGGAGCCGGGTGAGAATGCGTTCGGAATCGACCAGCGCCTTGGGACAGCCCAGGCTGACCATGCCAACGCGCTTGGGCTCGGGGGCAGGGGCGGCGGTATTCTCGCGGGAATCGGGGGGAAGAGTGGCCATTGTGCGCGCGCCCATACGCGCAAATGGAGCCCGCGTCACCACACCATCGGTTTTCCCCACCCGGCCATGCCGCGGTGCGGTGGGGCGTGAGGGGAAAACGACGACTTCCTGATGCATGTTTGCGCTTTGGCGCTGCGGGGTCTAGGCACTGCCACATACGGGGGCGCGGCACAGGAAAGAGGTGCGATGGGTCCGGTTAACTGGTTTGCAGTCGTTTTGGCCGTGGTGGCAGCGATGGGGGTGCAGGCCCTGTGGTATGGCCCGCTGTTCGGCCGTGCGCGCCTGGCCGAAGTGGGCCCGGGCGGCCTGGGCCTGCGCACCGCGCCGGGACGCACGCTGGCGATCACCGCCGTGCTGCTGCTGGTGAGCGCGACGATGATGGGCCACATGTTCGCGCGCGTGGGCGGTGCCACCCTGGCGATCAAGCCGTGGCTCTATTTCATGATGTCGGGCGGTCTTGCCGGTGCCTTTGTCATCCCTGGCCTGTGGATCGGCTATACCCAGCAGCGCACGTCCACCCGCCTGGCCATGATCGACGCGGGCTGCGTCATGCTGTGCTATCTGGCGATGGGCACGATGTTCTGGTTGCTGGGGCAGCGGTGAGCAATGGATGAAGATCGATTCCGAGACTATCTCTCCTCACGGTTGGCGCCGCGAACAATGCAAAGCTATGTTTCGTACGGGCGCCGCATAGAGCGTGTACTGGGCCAATCCTTGGAGGGCCTTTTTGCGAAATACGATCGCGACACCGCCCAGAACCTTTTGCGAGCAAAAAAGAAAGCGGACGGTTTCACTGACGGAAGTCTGTCGAATTGTCTTGTTGTATTGCAGCAATATTATGATTTCTTGGATGGACATTGAGCTCTGTGCCTTGGTTCCACCACCCCCAACCCCCTCCTCTAAAGAGGATGGGGCTTTAGCATCAGCGCCTTAACTCCCCCTCATCTTCAGAGGAGGGGGTTGGGGGGTGGTGCGAAACCTTGCGCACCGCTACAACCGCACGGGCAGATAGGGCGCCGGATCGCGTGGGTTATTGTCCCGCCGCAGCTCGAAATGCAGCGTGGGTTTCTTTGCCTCGCCGCTCTTGCCGATGCGCGCGATGGGGGTGCGCGCGGCAACCTGCTGGCCTTCCCTGACCTGCACTTGCCCCAGATAGGCATAGGCGCTGACCCAGCCGCCGCCATGGTCGATCAGGATCAACTGGCCAAAGCGTTCGGGTTCGGTCCCGGCAAAGATCACGCGGCCGGCCGCAGCGGCGTGGACCGTGGTTCCCGACAGCGCTGCGAGATCGATGCCGTTGTTGGGCCGGGTGCCGGTGCGGCCGGTTACCGGCACGCCATAGCGGCTGACGATCGTGCCCGAGGTGGGCCAGACGAGGCGTGGTGCCCCGGTCTCGCGCACATGGGCCGGGGCCGGGGTGGGCAGCGGGCGCAGCGGAGGTGC
>Ga0065704_10070451_pt1 | contig 24213 bp, 25 predicted proteins | sample SwiRhicommuniRL2_FD_59091 | JGI IMG/M metagenome (GOLD analysis project Ga0065704, IMG submission 59091) | Switchgrass rhizosphere bacterial communities from Rose Lake, Michigan, USA - RL2 v2 (version 2) | ecosystem: Host-associated > Plants > Roots > Rhizosphere > Soil | place: East Lansing, MI | reverse complement strand
GGCTCGGGGGTGCCGGGCCGCGGCTTGCGGCTGAAGCGGTTGGACAGGATCTCGCGCAGGCCTTCCAGCCCCTCGCCCTTCCCGGAGACTTTCAGCACGGCATAACCTTCCAGCGAACCGGACATCAGGTCGCTGCCCAGTGCCATCTCGCTGTCGCTCATGCGTTCGAACAGGCGTCGCACGCGGGCCAGGCGCGGGCGCAGGGCGTCGAGGGCCGCCAGGTCCGCCACGTAGCCGTCCAGGTCGAAGTTGCGCGGCAGGACACCGCTGTTTTCGGTGAAGACCACGACAGCCTGACGGCAGAAGGCTTCGGACTTGTCGCCCATCTTGTTGAGCTGGCGGCGTTCGTCGATGGTTAGGCCGATCAGGTTGGCGAACTCGGCGTCCAGCACACCGAGGGCGGCGTCGATGGCGTCGAGCGAGGCTTGCGGGTAGTTCAGTGCGATGCGGTTCTGACTCATTGTCGTTCCTTGATTCCATGTCATGGGATGCCGGCCTCACAGGCCGGCATCCGCAGCGTAGCGCGCAGCACGCGGGCGGCGCATACGTCACGCGCTAATGGGAAACATGTCACGGCAAGGTCCGGAGACTTGCCGGCAAGCTCCTGAATGCGAGGCTTCGCCCGCCAGGACTCGCGCGCAAGCTGCCGGGAGTCGCCAGCAAGTAGTTGAAGCTTGCGAGCAAGGCGGGAAGGCTTGCCGCTTCAAGCCTCCGAACCTCGCCGACGACGCTCGATGTGAGACGCGCGGTTCTTCGACACGTGCGGCCGAGTCTCCGGACCTTGCGGCCGAGTCCTGGAGGCTTGCACCGCGACCCTCCGACACTCGCACGCATGTGTTCCGGGGTCGCGCGCAAGGCGGGCGCATGTCAGCCGTGGGAATGCGATGGTTGCCGGCGAGTCTCCGGGGCTAGCCTGCGGATTCCGGAAAGCGAACGTCCGCCTCCGCCATACCACGGGCGCACCCACAGGGCGGGCTCGCGCCCACCGAACCGCACCCCACCCGCCACCTGCCGTCGATCGTCACGAACGAAGGGACACCCGACTCGGCCCACCGTGCCGCTCACTCCGTCTGCTTGAGCGTGAGGAGATGGTTCGCCATCACGCTGAACCCGAAGTCGCAATCGGAGCCGGCGCCGACCTGCTTGATCTCCACCTCATCACCGACGAACGCGAAGGCCAACGCGCACCCCGGGAGTGCGTAGGACTGGTAGATACCCAGATGGTTTTCCAGGGTGAACTGCCCGGATGCCACGCCGATGTTGTACGACGGTTCCCCCCGGTTCAATTCGAGGCGGAAGCTGACCGTGCTTCCGCGCTTCTCTGTCTGCAACCACGCACCCGCCTCACCGGGGCCGTGCCATTCCCACTCCTTGTGCTCGGTCTTTTCCGTTGCTGTGGCCGAAGAGCACATGAGGAGAAGCAACACGGCAGCGGCTGGGGTCTTCATCTGGGGCCTGTCGTCTGTCGTTGGTGGACCTGCGGAGCGGGTCCGGCACTGCGGAATGTCGATGATTCATCAGGTTTCTTGTCGCCATTGCAAGCTGCCGTCGTGGTTTTCTTCATCCGATGGGTCAACAAGCTGCGCCGTTGATGGCCGCGTTCTGCCCGCCCCATCCTGCGAGTTGTCCGCGATCATGCAGGTAGATGCGTTTACCTGAAATTCTCCGATGTGCGGTTGCCCGAATTTCATCCTTTGACCGTGATAGCAAGCGTAAGGTCATCCGCTTGTAACGGTGGGTCAGGAGCAAGGAATGTCGGAAGCCAGACGGTTGGACGGCAATCAGGCGCGTCGGCTGGAGATACTGAGTGGTATTGCCGATGACCTGGTCGCGGCGGCCATGTACGTGGATCGGATACTGGATGCAGCGCCAAACGGCGACGTTGAGGCGTGGTGGACGGCGGCCCTGGTCCGTTATGGCCGTTGCTTCGGCAAGGGCGTCGCGCCCTGGGGTGCCGCCGAGGTCGTCGGCAGCCTCGCGGAACTGCTGCAGGTGCGCCACCGCCACTTCAGGAGGCTACGCGACACGCTGGTGTCCCACCCTGGTGGCGTCGACCACACCTACGCCGCAAAGGCCGTGCGTGATCGCGACGGCTACCTTCGTATCGGCTGCGAACGGGTCCCGATGTTCTCCCTGGGCCGTCTTGAGGCCATGGATTTTTCCGAGCTTCTGGATGCGCTGCAGACCCTGGTCGACCGGCGGAGAGTCGAGGTGGAGAACGATCTCCGGATACAACTCTCGGCGATGACGGAGGAGGAGTTCGGGCAGATGCCGCCTTCCAATGCAGCGGGGAAAACGGATCACAGCGAGGCCGGCGTCGTACGCCATACGCCGGGCGACCGACCGAATTGATGGTCCCCCTTACGATGGAAGCGCGCGCGTAGGATGGGTTGAGCCGAAGGCGATACCCATCGCGTGCAGGGATCCACAACAACGAGTTGTGACGGCGACGGCGACACGAACAACGCAGTGGAGACTTCAGGCTCTGCCATGCCGTCGTATCGATGGGTATCGCCTTTGGCTCAACCCATCCTACAAGCTCACCCCAGGCTGCCCGACAGCGCGCCGCAGTACATCATCGTGCGGCACACCGCGATCTGCGCGATGCCAAACCCGACGCAGCAGGCAAGAAAGCCGATACCGAAGGCGGAGGCCGGACGTAGCTGACGGCGCCGGATGACGACGGCAGCCATGATCGCAGTCACGGCCAAGCCAGGGAGGGAGAACAGGTGGCCGAGCCCAAGGAGTCCTTCGGGTTGCGGCAGGGAGGCTTGCCATGCCCAGTAAAGGAGGACAGACGCGCCCAACGCCGCCGATGCGCCAGCAGAAAACAGGGGCGGCACGCGCGCAATCTGCACCGCGCCTATCAGGCCCGCCCAGGCGAGGACGTAGTACCAGACGCCCGCATAGATCGGATCTCCCGCAACGGCGGTCACCGCAAGGATGGCGGCGCCGATCCCGAAGGCGGCAATGACATCTGTTGTGCGTGAATATCTCTGCATGGAGGCTCACAACGGGATTGGGCCAGCGCGCAGGATGGGTTGAGCCGAAGGCGATACCCATCGATACGACGGCATGGCAGAGACTGAAGTTTGCGTTGCGCTGCTTCTGTCGCCGTCACAACGCGCTGTTGTCGATCCCTGCACGCGATGGGTATCGCCTTCGGCTCAACCCATCCTACGGCTGCCGCTCACCTGTTCTTCAAGCCGGCAACGACTTCCCGCACGCTCAGTCCCAGTTCGAGCTGTAGGCGCACGTACTCGCGCTCTTTGCGCGACAGGTCGCGTCCCATCTCGATGCGTACGTCCTCGGCCTCGAGGATGCGCAGGATCCTCGGCATCGCCGAACCTATGGCGTCCTGCCCGTAACCCGCCTCGCGCAGCGCGGCACCCAGAAGGGCTTCGATGTCCATGATGTTTCCAGATCCAATAAAGGTGCCGCATTGTGCACCAGCAACCCACGACAGGTTGGACTGAACGAAGTGAAGCCCAACACCGCTGGCTTTCCGGCATCCCGCTGCTGGGGTTCGTGGGCTCACTCCAATCTATGAACTGCGAAAGGTGGGGGACTCGCCAGCGAGCGATGCACACGCCCGGGCACGGATATGGCCCGAGACCCTCCGTTTCCTGAGGGCCGCACTCGGCTGTACCGAGCGCTAGTGCGCAGGCAGAAGGGTGTCCATCGAGGGTTGACAGCAGGCATCGTCGATGACTCGGCTTGAGCAACAGGCCGGCCCAGACCCGCAAGCGGCCTCCTGGAACCGTAACCGCGGCAACGTAGATTAAAGTGTCCAGACAGACAGATTCGGGAAAGGATATGGCCGCGGGCATGTGGAGCAGGCGTGATTTCATTCGAGGTTCCGCTGGCGCAATCGCTGGTGTTCTGTTGACCCCAGCGCTCCAGGCAGAAGGCTCCGGTTTGGACGAGACCATCCGGTCCTCCGTCGATGCCTTTGTAAGGGCGAACGACTTCCACGGCGTCATTCATCTCGCACGACAGGATCGAGTTGTATTTTCCGAGGCCTTTGGCATGGCCGACATCGAGGCGGGGCGTCGTGCGTCGATCGACACGCTGTACCCCCTGGCCTCGATTTCCAAATGGTTTACCTGCGCGACCGTGCTCAGGCTGGTCGATCACGGAGAACTTGATCTCGATGCGGTCATTTCGGATTACCTCGCCGACTATCGACCCGATACCGGCTCCAAGGTCAAGCTGAAACACCTTCTGTCGAACACGAGCGGCATACCGAACCTTTTCGATCCGAAGGCCAATCCGGATTTGTGGACCAAGACCTTCACCACCGAGGAAGCGATCAAGGCGTTTTGTTCTGGTGACCTTGCATTCGAACCTGGGAGCCGATTTTCCTACGACTTCACCAACTGGATCATAGTCAAGGGCATCGTCGAAACCATCACCGGCAAGGACTTCGTGGAGGTCGTCGACCAACTCACCCTCGCGCCGCTCGGACTTGCGAGCATCGTCCCACGCTATTCCGAAGATGCGCTCCTGCGCATCGCGGCTGGGTACGCCTCGGTCAGTCCCCCGGTTCGGAAGATGTATCCCCAGAGCGTCTATACCCTTGCATCGGGTGGTTACTGCGGCACCGCTCCCGATCTTGTCCGTGCGGCCCAAGGCGTTTATGGATCAGCCTTGTTGAGCGTCGAATCACGCAACGCGCTCAGTGCGATCCTTGCACCTGCGGAGTCTTATGCACTGGGCGGCCGAGTCAAAACACTCGGAATCGCCGGCCATTCGCACCCCTTCGCATGGGAAACGGGACGCGTGGATGGGTATCGATCTCTACTTGCGCACCGACTGGACGGAGCGATCACGCTGGTGGTGCTAAACAATACCGACGTAGGCCAGAAGGCGATCGACGTCTTCGCAGAAACGATGCTGGGATAACCGGAGGGCATGTCCCTGATCGGTTGACTCCAGGGTCGAAAGGCGGACGCCGCGTTACCGCCTCAACACCCCATCGGCGGCAAAAACCCCACCGTCGTCACCTCGACCCACTTCCCCTTCCGCAACACCTCCACCCTCACCCGTACCGCACTGATCGCCACGAACGGCACCACCGTGCCCAGCGCGTCTCCTTCCCCGATGCGGGGAATCCAGTCATTGGCCATCGCCGGATCACCCTGCGCCATCGCGTACGCACGCACCGCCTGATCCAGTTCCGCACGCGTGTACGTGGGGAAACACGCGTGCTGTTCCGCTGACGGCGTCGGCAACACGAACGACACCGCATCAAGCGCGTCCGCCGCCTCCCAGTCCGATACACAGTGCTTCCAGTCCGTGAGATCCAGGTGCGGGCCTTCCGCACTCAGGCCCAGGCTGGTTTCGTACTGCACGCGCACCCGGTACGTTTCGCCCGCCTTCGCCGGCTGCACCTGCAATGTCGCGCCGTACACCTCGTCGCCCAGCTCCAGCGGCACCGTCAACTTCGCCGGCACCGCACCTTCGCTCTGCCACCCCGAGAACGCATAGTCCGGACCTTCATGCGGCAATACCCGGAGGCCGGACAACGCCTGCGCCTGCGCCAGCAACGGCGCGCACACCACCAACATCGACAACAGCACGGCCCATGAGCGCGACGGCTGGCTTGCGCGTGATTCCTTCATTCCCTGCTCCCTGCGGGACTCCGACATCCCCGGAGCGGATGGTAGCGCGGCGTGAAGACGTTGCGGAGGGACTGCACGCGCCCCTCATCCGGCCTTCGGCCACCGTCTCCCCGCCGCGCGGCGAGAAGGAGAGCGTGGTCCGTCCGCAGTCATCGTGCAGCGGGCATGAGACCTGCCATTGCCCTGTCGCGAGAAGGACGTGCTGAACGCCGTTCCACCGACATCCGGATGACTTCACGAAGGCGTGACCGGAGCCGCCCTATGGTCGGGCGAACCACGAATGCGCATGGCGCAAGGGAACACCATGACCATGATCAGACTGCGGGCCACCGGTCCGCGCACCGGCTTCGATGCGCTGGTGACGGCGTTGCACGGACTGGACGGCGTGGAGCGCGTCGAGGAGCTGGCGGACTTGATGCCGCACATGGACGATGACGACTCCAGTTCCGCCGGCCTCACCGACGACATCGGCGGCAGCGACGTGCATGCACTGGAGGTCGAAGCAGGTTCTTCGCACGCCGATGCCGTGCGCGACGCTGCCGACGATGTCGCCGCGCAGTACGGCCTGGTGCTCGAGTACGTCGACGACTTCTGAGGCGCGATGGGCGGCCTGCACTACACCACGGATGCGATGCCCGGCCTGCGCAGGCGCCGCCGCGGGCGTGGCTTCACGTACCTGGATGCGCGCGGCCGCGCGGTCCGCGATCCCGCCACGCTGGCGCGCATCCACCAGCTCGCCATTCCCCCCGCGTACACCGATGTGTGGATCTGCGCCGATGCGCGCGGCCACCTGCAGGCCACCGGTCGCGATGCGCGCGGACGCAAGCAGTACCGCTACCACCGCGCGTGGCAGGCCGAGCGCGGGGCGCGCAAGTACGACCGGTTGATCGCATTCGCCGAAGCCCTGCCGCGCCTGCGCCGGCAGGTGCGTGCCGATCTCGCCCTGCCGGGCTTCCCTCGCGAAAAAGTGGTGGCGCTGGTCGTCGCCCTGCTTGGCCATACCCTGCTGCGGGTGGGCAACGCGAGCTACGCCAAGGAGAATGGTTCGTACGGCCTCACCACCCTGCGCAACGTGCACGCGCACTTCATTGCCGGGGGCGAAGTGCGTTTCGCCTTCCGCGGCAAGGGCGGCAAGGCGTTGGCATCCCGTGTCAGCGATGCGCGCCTGGTGCGGCTGGTGCGCCAGTGCCGGCAACTGCCCGGGCAGGCGCTGTTCCAGTATCGCGAGCATGGCCGCGTGCAGCGCATCACCTCGGGCGACGTCAACGACTACCTGCAGACGCACCTGCATGGCCCGTATACCGCGAAGGATTTCCGCACGCTGGGCGCCACGCTGTTCGCCTTCCGCGCCCTGGCGGCACTGCCAGCGCCGGCGAAGGAGGATGCGTCGGCCCGCGCGCAGGTGCGACTGGCCGTGCTGCGCGGCGCCGCCGACCTGCTGGGCAATACGCCGCGCATCTGCGAGAAGAACTACGTGGACCCGCGCGTGTTCAGCGGGTGGGAAGACGGCCGCCTGCAGCGCGCCGCCCTGGGCGCGAGTGGTGCGCGGCAGTGGGAGACCGCCACGATCCGCTATCTCCGCCGCGTGCAGCGCGGCGCTTCCTGAGGGGATGGGGCATGGCGCCCTGCAACCGGGAAGCCCCTGGCCGTGTTCGAGCGTGTCGCCCGGTCCGGCTTACATCGTGTGGGTGGGCTTCTCGCCGCCGAGGCTGCCCGCCAGCATCGTTTCGATGCGGTTCTTGATGGCTTCGCCTTCACTGGTCTCGGCGAACTGCACGCCGATGCCGGCAGCGCGGTTGCCCTGCGCGCCGATGGGCGTCACCCATACCACCTTGCCGGCCACCGGCAGGCGGTCGCTGGATTCGGGCAGGGTAAGCAGCAGGAAGACCTCGTCGCCGAGGAAGTAGCGTTTCGGCGTGGGCACGAAGATGCCGCCGCCTTTCACGAACGGCATGTAGGCGTTGTACAGCGCGGCCTTGTCTTTCACTGCCAGCGACAGGATGCCCTGCCGTCCACCTGCTGCATTCATTCCCCGTCTCCGTGCGTGTCGGTCATCCGCGCCGCGCACCGACAGTGCGACCGCGGTCGCTGCCGGCCCAGGCCAGCAGCAGTTCCACCATGGCCAGATCGCCGCGTACCGTGGTCCGCAACAGATCGCGGGTGCGGTTGGCGGCATCGAACCAGGTGGCCAGCTTGTTCAATCGGGCCGGATCGGTCAAGCCGACGGTGCCGGCCTGCTCCAGCGCGAGGTCGGCCGCGTGCCGCAGCCGCGCATCGGCCAGTTCGTCGTTGGCCCAGCGCTGCGCGGTTTCCACCACGCCGATCTCGCCTTTCTCCAGCCGCTGCAGGTCGCGGGCCACCGCCTCGCGCAAGGCCAGCCCGTCGTGGCGCAACCAGTCGTCCGCCAGGCCGGGATGGCCACGCGCTGCATCCAGCGCACGCGCGGCCTCGGCCGCCGCGTGGCCCTGTGCCTGCAGCCAGGCCAGGGCTTCTTCACGCGGTGGCAGGCGGAACTCGATGCGCTGGCAACGGCTGCGGATGGTCGCCGGCAAACGCGCGGGCTGCGCACTGACCAGCCACAGGTAGCGTCCCGGCGCGGGCTCTTCCAGCGTCTTCAACAACGCGTTGCAGGCTGAACGATTGATCGCGTCGGCCGGGTCGATCAGGGCCACCTGCGCGCCGCCGTACTGCGGCGTCAGCGCCAGTTTCTGCGACACCTCGCGGATCTGGTCGATCACGATCTCGGTGCGCAGCTTGGTGCCATCCTTGGTGGCGACGAACGAGATGACCTGCAGGTCGGGGTGCGTGCCTGCGTCGATCAGGCGCGTGCTGCGGTCGCCGGGGGCGGGTTCGCCGTGCGCGTCGCGCTGCTGCGCCAGCACGCGGCGGGCCAGCCGATCCAGCACCGCCCGCTTGCCCAGCCCGGCGGGACCGCAGACCAGCAGCCCGTGGCCGAGACGACCGGCGTCCAACGCCGCGACGGCGTGGTCATAGGCGCGCTGCTGCCAGGGCGAGAACACGGTGCTCATGCTCATGCCAGGTCGCTGTCCGTCAGGGTGCGCAGGTAGGCGCCGATGGCGTCATCGACGGCGGCACCCACACCGGCCGGCGGCTGCGCGGCATCGATCACCCGGAAGCGTTGCGGCTCGGCAGCCGCACGCGCGCGGAAGCCTGCACGCACGCGTTCGAAGAAATCGTCCTGCTCGCTCTCGATGCGGTCCGGCCACAGGTCGCGCCCCGCCGTACGTGCGCGGCCTTCGCGCACGTCCAGGTCCAGCAGCAGCGTCAGGCCGGGCTTCAGGCCCACCGCACGACGCTCCAGCGCGGCGATCCACTCGGGGTCCAATCCGCGTCCCGCACCCTGGTAGGCATAACTGGAATCGGTGAAGCGATCGCTGACGACGAATGCGCCACGCCGCAACGCCGGACGCACGACGTCGCGCACATGCTGCGCGCGCGCGGCGAACATCAGGAGCAATTCGGTTTCCGCCGCCAGTGCTTCGTCCTGCGGATTGAGCAGCAACTCGCGGATGCGCTCGGCCAGCGGTGTGCCGCCGGGTTCGCGCGTCTGCACGACGTCGTGGCCGGCGGCCTGCAGACGGTCGCGGATGGCCGCGATCGCACTGGTCTTGCCGGCACCCTCGCCGCCCTCGAGCGTGATCAGGCGTGGCTGCGACAGCACGGCTTCGCTCACGGGGCTGCCGCCTTGCGCAGCGTCTCGCGGCGCGTCACCAGGTAGCGCGCCACGGCGGCGTTGTGTTCGGCCAGGGTGGCGGAGAAGATGTGTCGCCCGCTGCCGTCGCCGACCGCGACGAAGTACAGCGCGTCGCCGTCGGCGGGATTCACCGCCGCCTTCAGCGCGTCCACGCCCGGCATGGCGATGGGGGTGGGCGTCAGGCCCTTGCGGGTATACGTGTTGTACGGCGTGTCGGTGGTCAGGTCACGGCGCCGGATGTTGCCGTCGTAACTGCTGCCGATGCCGTAGATGACGGTGGGATCGGTCTGCAGCGGCATGCCGATCTTCAGGCGGCGCGCGAACACGCCGGCGATGGCCGGACGTTCTTCGGCGATGCCGGTTTCCTTCTCGATGATGGAGGCGAGGATCAACGCCTCCTCGGCCGACTGCAGCGGGATGCCGTTGGCACGGCCTTCCCACGCGGCAGCCACGGCTTTCTCCATCGCGGTATGGGCACGCTTGAGCACGTCGAGGTCGGATTCGCTGCGCGTGTAGACATAGGTTTCGGGCAGGAAGCGGCCTTCGGGGTGCTGCCCGGGATGACCCAGCGCGGCCATCAGTTCGGCATCGCTCATCTGCGCGGTCTTCTGCTGCAGGGGCGTGGCGTTGCGCAGCGCCGCGCGCACCTGGCGGATGTTCCAGCCCTCGACGAGGGTGAAGCGGTACTGCAGCGTGCGGCCCTCGCGCATGCGTTGCAGCAGCTCGCGCGGGGTGAGTTCCGGGGACAGCGCGTACTCACCGACCTTCAGCTGGCTGGCGGTATTGGTCTCGCGGGCCAGCAGCCGCCATTGCAGGTCGCTGCCATGCGAGACGCCCTGCCCGCGCAGTTTGCGCAGCACGGTGGGAAAGGCATCGCCACTGGCGACCTCCACGGTGGCCTCCGCGCTGACGCCACCGATGGCGGTATCGGCGAACCCGCGGTGGCCCTGCCACAGCCAGAACGCGGCGCCGGCCGCCAGGGCCAGCAACAGGAGGAAGGTGATGACGATGAAGCGGCAACCGCGCTTGAGAGCTGACGCCACGTAGTCCTCGGTGCTTGAAGCAGGCCGTGCAGGATACCCGGTCGCCGTCTCAGGCTGTAGGCGCGGCCTGATCAGCCGCAGCGGTGCCCCCCCTTCTCCCCATATATGGGGAGAAGGCAACAGCAATCAGCCTTCCAGCGCCTTCAGTACGCCTCGGGCCTTGGCGCGGGTTTCATCCAGTTCCCTGTCCGGAATCGAGTCGGCGACGATGCCGGCCCCGGTACGGAAGCGGGCCACGCTGCCCTGCCCGTCAGCCACGATCTCGGCGCTGCGGATCAGGATGTTCAGGTCGAGATCGCCATCGCGGTTCAGCCAGCCGAACGCGCCGGTGTAGGCACCGCGCGGCGTCTGTTCGAGTTCGGCGATGATCTGCATGCAGCGCACCTTGGGGCAGCCGGTGATGGTGCCGCCGGGAAAGGTGGCGCGGATGACATCACCGGGCGTGGCATCGGCACGCAGGTGGCCGCGCACGTTGCTGACGATGTGGTGCACGTGGGCATAGCTTTCCACCGTCATCAGCTCGTCCACCTGCACGCTGCCGGGCATGCACACGCGGCCCAGGTCATTGCGTTCCAGGTCGATGAGCATGACGTGCTCGGCGCGCTCCTTCGGATGGCCCACCAGTTCGCGGATGCGTGCGGCATCGTCATCGCCTTCTAAGCGCGGACGCGTGCCGGCGATGGGCCGGGTTTCGACCACGTCGCCACGCACCGACACCAGGCGTTCGGGGGATGAGCTCACCACGGTCCATTCCGGCGTGCTGAACAGGCCGGCGAACGGCGCGGGATTGGCGGTGCGCAGCCGCGCGTACAGCGTGGCGGGGTCGAGCGGCGTATCGAAATGCGCGCGCCAGGCCCGCGACAGGTTGACCTGGAAGATGTCGCCCGCACGCAGGTAGTCGAGGATGCGGTCCACGCCGTCGGTGAAGCGGCGCGGCGCGTCTTCGTCGATGCGTGCGGGAGGTACCCAAGCTGGTAGCGCGGGCTGCCGCGCCGCAATGGCGACATCGTCCACCGTGCGGGCGATCAGTCCGCCCTGCCCCGCTTCGGCCACCACCACGCAATCACCGGTACTGCGGTCGCGCAGCACGGCGGCAGGACAGCGCAGGGCGAGCGCGATCGGCTGCGTCGCCGGCGCCTGAGGCAGCTGCAGAACGGGCTCCACCTGCTGGGCCAGCTCATATGCCAGCAACAACGCCCAGCCACCACGGAACGGCCAGCGTGGTTCTTCACGGGGAATGCGCTGCGCCTGCCAGCGGCGATCGAGCACGGCGAGGAAATCGCCGGCTTCCGCGTTGCCTCGAAGGTCGCGGGTCACGCCGTCGGCCCCCAGGCGAAGCCCCGTGCCATCGGCCACCAGCAGGAAATCCCAGCGTCCCTGCGCGGTGCCGGACGCGACGGATTCCAGCAGCACGGGATAGCGCTGCGGATCCTGGCGATGCAGGGCCAGCAGGTCGGTGTCTGGGGGAAGCGCGCGGGTCTCGATCATGTCGTTCCTGGCCCCTCTCCCGCCGGGAGAGGGGTTGGGGAGAGGGTGCGGAGAAGATGCAATGATGCAGGGGTCGATGATTCCGCCGCACCCTCATCCGGCGCTGTGCGCCACCTTCTCCCGGAGGGAGAAGGACGGAACAGGATCAGATCCGCTTGAACACCAGCGTGCCGTTGGTGCCGCCGAAGCCGAAGCCATTCGACACCGCCACGTCGATCTTCTTCTCGCGCGCCGTGTGCGGCACGTAGTCGAGATCGCAGCCTTCACCCGGCTCGTCCAGGTTGATGGTCGGCGGGATGATGCCGTGGTGGATGGCCAGCACGGAGAAGATGGCTTCCGCGCCGCCGGCCGCGCCCAGCAGGTGGCCGGTCATCGACTTGGTGGAGCTGACCATGATCTTGTACGCGTGGTCGCCCAGCGCGCGCTTCATCGCCAGCGTTTCGGCCAGGTCGCCCAGCGGCGTGGAGGTGCCGTGCGCGTTGAGGTACTCCACCTGGTCCGGATTCAGGCCGGCATCGTTCAGTGCGGACCGCATGCAGCGTGATGGGCCCTCGCCGTTCTCGCTGGGCGCGGTCATGTGGTAGGCGTCCTGCGATGCGCCGAAACCGGCCAGCTCGCAGTAGATACGTGCGCCACGCGCCTTCGCGTGTTCGTACTCCTCCAACACGAGGATGCCGGCACCGTCGCCCAGCACGAAGCCATCGCGATCCTTGTCCCACGGACGCGAGGCCCGGGCAGGATCATCGTTGCGGGTGGACATGGCCTTCATCGCGCAGAACCCGCCCACCGATGTCGGCGACGAGCCGCGTTCGGCGCCGCCGGCGATCATCACGTCGGCGTCGCCGTACTGGATGCTGCGCATGGCGATGCCGATCGAATGGTTCGAGGTGGCACAGGCGGATACCGCCGAATAGCCGGGCCCTTTCAGGCCCTTCATGATGCTCAGGTGGCCCGGCAGCATGTTGATGATGGTGCTCGGGATGTAGAACGGGGAAATCTTGCGCGGGCCGCCTTCGTGCAGCTTCACCGCGGTCTCCTCGATGCCGAGGATGCCGCCGATGCCTGCACCGATGATGGCGCCGATGCGCTCGGCATTGGCTTCGGTCACTTCCAGTCCGGAGTCGTCCATCGCCATCAGCGACGCGGCCAGTCCGTAGTGGATGAACGAATCCATCTTCTTCACGTCCTTCGGCGGCACGAAGGCGGTGGGGTCGAAACCGCGGATCTCGCCCGCGATCTTGGTGCTGTAACCCTCTGTATCGAAGGTGGTGATCGGACCCAGGCCCGACCGCCCGTTGACGATGCCGTCCCAGCTGCTGGCCATGTCATTGCCCAGGGGGGACACCAGGCCCATGCCGGTGATGACGACGCGACGACGCTGGCTCATATCGGATTCCTCATGGATCTTGGCGGCCGCGCCCTACGCGGGCGCATGGGGGCCGGATACGCGCGGGGCCGCATGCGCGGCCCCGACACGGTTTGCTGCAGGTGCGGGACTTACGCCTTGACGTGCGCCTTGACGTAATCGATGGCCTGCTGCACCGAAGTGATCTTCTCGGCTTCCTCGTCCGGAATTTCGCATTCGAACTCTTCTTCCAACGCCATCACCAGTTCAACGGTGTCCAGCGAGTCGGCGCCCAGGTCATCGACGAACGATGCACTGGTGGTGACTTCTTCTTCCTTCACGCCGAGTTGTTCGACGACGATTTTCTTGACGCGTTCTTCGATGCTGCTCATGGATTCGCTCCAGACGGAGATGGGTGACGTGTTGGATTCTGCCGACGCGGGGCGAGGGCAAACCGGGGATAGTGTAGTGGAAACCGGCGACGGCGGGCAGGTATCGCCAATCGCCGCCGAATCAACCACTTACAGCTAATTCTTTACGGCATGTACATGCCGCCGTTGACGTGCAGGGTCTCGCCGGTGATGTAGCCGGCCGCCGGCCCTGCGAGGAAGGCGACCGCATTCGCGATGTCGGCCGGCTCGCCCAGGCGACCGAGTGCGATCTGCTCACCGAGCGCCTTCTTGGTCTCTTCGGGCAGGTCCTTGGTCATGTCGGTGGCGATGAAACCGGGAGCGACCACGTTGACGGTGACACCACGGCTGCCGATTTCCTTCGCCAGCGACTTGGAGAACGCGATGATGCCGGCCTTGGCGGCGGCATAGTTCGCCTGCCCCGCATTGCCGGTGACGCCGATCACCGAGGCAATGTTGATGATGCGGCCCTTGCGTGCCTTCATCATGCCGCGCATCACTGCCTTGGACGTGCGATAGACACTGGTGAGGTTGGTGTCGAGGATGGCCTGCCAGTCCTCGTCCTTCATCCGCATCAGCAGGTTGTCGCGGGTGATGCCGGCGTTGTTGACCAGGATGGACACCGGACCGAACTCCTTCGCAATCGCATCGATCAGGGCTTCGACCGCCGCGCCATCGGTGACGTTGAGTTCGCGGCCGTGGCCACCGGATGCGGCCATCCGCTCGCCAATGGCCTGCGCCCCGGCGGCGGTGGTCGCGGTGCCGATGACGGTGGCGCCCTGGGCAGCCAAAGCGTCGGCGATCGCGGCGCCGATGCCGCGGCTGGCGCCGGTGACCAGCGCGATTTCACCCTGCAGGGGCTTGCTCATGATGATGTCCTCGGAACGGTTCCGCGCGAGCGCGGGAGGTCAGGATAAGGGAAGGGAGCCGCGCGGGAGTCAGGCCTGCCAGTCGGCGAGCGCGCCCTGGAAGTCGCCCACTCCACCGATGGCGCGCGCGTCCAGGCCCTTGTCGATGCGCTTCACCAACCCGGTGAGCACCTTGCCGGGGCCGCATTCGGCGATACGCGTGGAACCGTTGGATGCCAGCACTTGCACGCATTCGGTCCAGCGTACCGGCAGGTACAACTGGCGAACGAGTGCATCGCGGATGGCATCGACATCGCCCTGCACCTTCGCATCGACGTTCTGCACGACGGGCAGCGATGGCGCATGCCAGCTGAGACCCGCCATCACCTCGGCGAGGCGATTGGCCGCTTCGCGCATCAGCGGCGTATGCGACGGCACGCTGACCGCCAGCTTCACCACCTTGCGGATGCCGCGCTCGGTGAGCAACGCGATTGCACGATCGACCGCCTCGGCGTCGCCGCCGATCACGATCTGGCCTGGCGAGTTGTAATTGGCGGGCACGACGACCTTGCTGTCGGACGCCTGCATGCAGACCTCGGCCACCATTGCATCCTCTGCGCCGAGCACGGCGGCCATCGCGCCAACGCCCTGCGGAGCCGCTTCCTGCATCAGTTGACCACGCAGGCGCACGAGGTGGGCGCCGTCCTTCAACGACAACGCGCCTGCCGCGACGAGCGCGGTGTATTCGCCCAGGCTGTGTCCGGCGAGCTGGGACGGCTGCACGCCACCCTGTTGCTGCCAGGCACGCCATACCGCGATGCCCGCTGCAAGCAATGCCGGCTGCGTGTACTCGGTGCGATTGAGCATCTCTTCGGGGCCGCCTTGCGACAGCGCCCACAGGTCGACACCCGCACCATCGGACGCTTCGGCGAACGTCTCGCGCACTACCGGATGCAATTCGGACAACTCGGCCAGCATGCCGACCGACTGCGAGCCCTGGCCCGGGAAGACGAAAGCGAGTTGCGTGGAAGTCACTCGGACACCCTGCGTGAAATCAGGCGGCGATGATACGGGCGAACCCGCTCGATTGTCTGTACCGGTGCGTATGCGCATGCGACGCCGCGTCGCACGCAGCAACGCCATGTGCAACGGAAAACGCAGCGCCGGAAACGAAGAAGGCGATGCCTCGCGGCATCGCCTTCCATCGTCGCAGGGGTGCGTACCTCAATAGCGCAGCAGCACCGAGCCCCAGGTGAAGCCACCGCCGAACGCTTCCAGCAGCAGCAACTGGCCACGTTCGACGCGGCCCGACCGGACGGCCGCATCCAACGCCAGCGGCACGGACCCGGACGATGTGTTGCCATGCTTGTCGACGGTCACGATGACCTGGTCCATCGACATGTCCAGCCGCTTGGCGGTGGCTTCGATAATGCGCAGGTTGGCCTGGTGCGGGATCAGCCAGTCCAGGTCGTGCTTGTCCAGGCCGTTGGCCTCGAGCGTCTCATCGACCACGCTGTCGAGCGCCTTCACCGCATACTTGAAGACGTCGTTGCCCTTCATGTGGATGCGGATGCCGTTGTTCGGCTCGTCCGGCTTGAAGCCGGCTGACACGCCGACCGGATTCCAGAGCAGTTCCTTCTTGCTGCCATCGGCATGCAGATGGGTGCTGAGGATGCCGGTATCGCCGTCGGCCTTCAGCACCGCCGCGCCAGCACCGTCGCCGAACAGCACGCAGGTTGTGCGCTCGGTCCAGTCGACGATGCGACTGAGTGTTTCGGTGCCGATCACCAGCGCGGTCCTGACGTCGCCGCAGCGGATGAACTTGTCGGCCACGCTGAGCGCGTAGATGAAGCCCGAGCAGGCCGCATTGACGTCCAGCGCCGCGCAGCCCGCGATACCCAGCCGGGCCTGGATCAGGCAGGCGGTCGAGGGAAAGATCAGGTCGGGCGTGGTGGTGCCTACCACGATCAGGTCGATCTCGGAGGCATCGACGCCGGCCGCCTCGAGGGCGCGGAGCGCCGCCTGGTAGCCCAGGTCGCCCGCGGTCTCGCCTTCGGCGGCGATATGGCGCTCACGGATGCCGGTGCGGGACTGGATCCATTCGTCGCTGGTATCCACCAGCTTCGACAGGTCTTCGTTGGTCAGCACCTTCTCGGGCAGATAGCTGCCCGTACCGGCGATGCGCGCATAAATGCGCCCCTTGTTACCCGGCTCGCTCATGCACACTCCCGTTGCCAGCCCCACGAAGGGCCCTGATTGTCATTGATCATGCGGAAAGCGCGCCCCGCGAAGGGCGCGCCACGCGGATCAATCTTCCTCGACCATCGTGGTCTTGGTGGCGATGACCTTCTTGCCACGGTAGTAACCGTCGGCGGTCACGTGGTGGCGCAGGTGGATCTCGCCCGTGGTCGGGTCGGTGGACAGCTGCTTGGCGGTCAGCGCGTCGTGCGAACGACGCTGGCCACGGCGGGACGGGGTAACGCGGGATTTCTGCACAGCCATGGGATTGCTCCAGCTCTTGTATCTGTTGGTGAACCTTGCGGTTCGTGTTGCCAGACCGCGGTAGCGGCTAGTTCTTCTTCAGCGAGGCCAGCGCCGCGAACGGACTGGTCTTCGCCACCTCTTCTTCATCCGCGGCCCACTCGCGCTCCACGGCCTCGGACGTTGGATCCACCGGCACCACCGGCACGGCGAGGACCAGTTCGTCCTCGACCAGTTCGCTGGGGCGCAGCATGCCGTCTTCCGGCACCAGCAGGGCCTCGTAGCCGGGCGGAAGCGCGGATTCCTCATCCTCGCTCCGGACCAGCCCGAGCCGCTGCTCGACCGTCACCGGCAACACGAAACGCCGCAGGCTGCGCTGGCACACCAGCGGCAACCCCACTTCGATCCGCAAGCCTATGTAAGGCACCTGCAGCGCGTCACGGTCGAACTCGATCGTGTAGCGCACATCGCCTTCGGTATCGACCAGAAGACCCTGCAGACGCGTCATCGCGGACAACGGCAGGCGGCCTTCAAAGCTGCGCCGGGCCGCGACCATGCGCCAAGCATCCAACATCTCGGGCGTATTCACGGACATAAGCCGCTGAATGTTAAGGATGAAGGACCGAACTGTCAAACCACCCCGTCCGACGAGGATGGCTTGCCGGCCGCCCCGCCGCCCGTCAGACTCCCCCGCCCGCCCCTGCCGGTCACCCGACGCCATGCCGCTGATGCTTGCCTCGACTTCCCGCTACCGCCGAGAGCTGCTCGAGCGGCTGCGCGTGCCGTTCCATATCGCGCGCCCGGAAGTGGACGAAGTGCTGCTGGACGGCGAATCCGTGCCAGCCATGGCCAGCCGCCTGGCCCGGGCCAAGGCCGATGCCATCGCCCACCAGCACCCAGGCAGTTGGATCATCGGTGCGGACCAGGCTGCCGAGCTCGACGGGCAGCCCCTGGGGAAGCCCGGCCAGCGCGAGGCCGCCATCGCCCAGCTGAACGCCATGTCGGGCCGGGAGGTCCGTTTCCACACGGCCGTATGCCTGGTACGTGATGAACAGGTCCTGCAGGCGCAGGACGTCACCACGGTACGCTTCCGCCGCCTGGATTCCGCCGAGATCGAGCGGTACGTGGACGCGGAGCAGCCCTTCGATTGCGCCGGAAGCTTCAAATCGGAAGGGTTCGGCATCGCCTTGTTCGATGCCATCGAATCTTCGGACCCCACTGCCCTGGTCGGCCTGCCCCTGATCGCGGTGGCGCGGATGCTGCGCGAGGCCGGCTTCGAACTGCCCTGAAGCGTCACCGCACCACGACAGGCTGTTCCGCCCAGGTCTCCACACTGCCGTCGCCACCGGTCAGACGCAGTCCCAGCCAATGCCGGCCAGCCGGCAACGCGCCGGCGTCCACCTCGACATTGAACTGTACGCGGGGCATGCGCGGATCGCGCGAGGCGCCCTTCAGGAAAACGGTCAACCATTCATTGGCGCTGGCGTCCGTGGCTTCGGCGACGATCCGGCCATCCATCAGCACTTCCACCTTCGTCACGCCCACCACGTCCTTCACCGCCCAGCCACCCACGCTGAAGCGGCGGCCGACAGTGGCGCCGGCTTCCGGCACGTCGATGTTGGCCACCACAGGCGTCGTGCATTCACCTCCGGCGGGTTCCTTCGGCAGAGCGAACAGCAGGAAACGCCGCGCTCCATGATCGATGTTCACCACGTCCGCTGGCGGCAAGGGCCCCACCACGGCACACAACTGCTGGTAGTGCGCGAGCAATGCGCTGAACTTCACGTCGGTGGCAGCGACCACCAGCAAGGTGGGTGCGCTGCGCTTGCCATCGTGCTCGAGGCCCCATAGCCGGAGCTGGGGAGCCCGCCCATGCTTGCGATTCAACGGGTGATCCAGGGTCGGGATTTCCGCATCCCCCAGCGCGAAGCCGAGCTCCGCGCCGGTCTTGAAGCTGTCCGCGAGCAGCACCGCCCCCTCGGGCAACTCGGCCTGGGCCTTGCGCACTTCCGCCGCCAGCGTGTCCCAGCCCGCGAAGTTCTCGGGGTAGTACTTGCTGCCAGCCATCTGCGTGCGCAGCCCCGGCAACGACACCACCACGTAGTAACCCAGCATCAGCGCCGCGCCGATGCCGGCGATGCCCCAAGTCGCCTTGCGCCGCGCGGGAGACCACGTGCGCAACAGCAACGGCACCACCATCAGAAGGGCGAGGTAGCCCGGCAACGGCCAATGGAAGCTGACGCGTTCGTTGTCGGCGAAGAAGCCGATGAGGAAGAAGCCGAGTGTGGAGATTGCGCCAAGCAACGCGAAGTAACGCCATGCGGTGCCGGCATCCTCGCTGCCACGCAAGCCGCGCAGGCACACCACGAGCATGGCCCAGAACAGCAACGGCGTGACCAGGGCCGCCTGCACCAGCAGGAAGCGCGCACCGTCTCCGTGGAAGGCCCAGGGATGGCGATCGAGCAACTGGAAACGCAGGCCGGCGTCGGCGTACTCGAGGTTCCATGCGAGCAATGGCGCCCAGGCGAGCAGGCCCACCGCAAGCGCGACCCAGACCCGCGCATCACGGAGTACTTTCCGGCCCTCGGGCAACCACAGCAGGGCGATGAGGCCCACGCCGATCACGCCCACGAAGCGGTAATGGCTCAGCGCGCCCAGCATCAGCCCGAGGGCCAGTTCGGTCGCCGACATCGCATCGACATCACGCAGCAGTCGCGCACCGGCATCGGCGCAGAGCACCGTCGCGACCGCCATCGGCACGTCCGGCAACGCCAGCAAGCCCAGCGTGCCCGACAGCGGCATCAGCACGGTCAGCAAGGCCGCCTGCCATCCCGCTGCAGCACCAAACCAGTGTGTGGCGCTCCGGGCCACCAGCCACGGCAGCACCGCCGCGAGCAACAGGAAGGGCGCGCGCACCGCCAACACATGATGTCCGCCCAGTTCGGTTCCGAGGCGCGTCAACCAGGCGGTCAATCCCGGCAGGTCGGAATACGCCGCCGCCAGATGCTGGCCTTCCTGCCAGTAGAACGCTTCGTCCACGAACAAGGGCAAGCGTGCGGCGATCGCGATCTTGACGACCGTCACGATTGTCCACACCGCAAGGAACCATTGGCGCGCGCGTTGTTCTTCTTCCATCTCGCTACACTTCCCTGAACCCACGATCGGAAACCGAGAGCGCGATGTCCGCCATTCCCAGCACCCGCCCTATGCTATCCGAAGGCCTGGCCGACGCCCTGAAGCGCGCCCAGGCGCAGGTCAACTCACTGGTGCTGGGCAAGGCCCATGAAGTACGCCTCGCCTTCGTGGCGCTGCTCTCCGATGGCCATCTGCTGATCGAAGACCTGCCGGGGCTCGGCAAGACCACGCTCGCGCACGCACTGGCGGCCACGCTGGGCCTGACGTTCCAGCGCGTGCAGTTCACCTCGGACCTGTTGCCGGCCGATGTCCTCGGCGTGTCGGTTTACGATGCCCAGGCGCGCGCCTTCAGCTTCCATCCGGGACCGGTCTTCACCAACGTGCTGCTGGCGGACGAGATCAACCGCGCGCCGCCGCGCACGCAAAGCGCGTTGCTGGAAGCCATGGCCGAACACCAGGTCACGCTGGATGGCGTGACCCACGCGTTGCCGGAGCCCTTCTTCGTGATCGCCACGCAGAATCCCGTGGACCTCTCCGGCACGTATCCGTTGCCGGACTCGCAACTGGATCGCTTCCTGCTGCGGTTGGCGCTCGGCTATCCGAATGCGGAATCCGAGCGCGCACTGCTGGCCGGCACGGACCGGCGGATGATGATCGCGCAGGCGATGCCATTGCTGTCGTCCGAAGAAGTGGTGGCGCTGCGGCAAGCCGTTGGCGAAGTGCATGCCAGCGATGCCCTGATCGACTACGTGCAAGCACTGCTGGCCCGCAGCCGGCAACACCCCGGCGTGCGTGTCGGCCTGTCCCCGCGCGCGGGCATCGCGTTGCTGCGCGCCGCACGTGCCTATGCATTGCTGGTGGGCCGCAACCATGTGCTGCCCGAGGACGTGCAGACACTGTTCCTCGCCGTGGCCTCCCATCGCATCGTCGCCGAGGCCGAGACCGGTCAGGCGATCGCGTTGACCAAGGCCATCCTGCACGCGGTGCCCGTGGACTGAGCATGGCAAGCACGCCGCGCGCCCGCCTCGCCCGCCGTTTCGCCAGGTTGGCCAGACCCCGCCAACCCGAATCCCTGCCTGTGCAGCTGGACCGCCGGCGCATCTATGTGTTGCCCACGCGGTTCGGTCTTTTCTTCGCGGCGCTGGTATTCACGATGGCGCTGGGCGCGTTGAACTACAACAACAATCCGGGTTTGCTGCTGGCGCTCTTGCTGGGTGCCACGGCGATGGCCAGCCTGATCTTCGCGCACCTGCAACTGGCGGACCTGCGGATCGATGCGATCGCCGCAGACCCCGTCCCGGTAGGCACCCCGTTACGGCTTCAAGTGGCGTTGTCTTCACGCGACGCGCGCCCGCGCCATGGCCTGCGCGTGGATGCCTGCGACAGGCACGCCTTCACCACGCTGGCGCCATCCGACGGCGTCGTGGCGGAACTGTCGCTTCCGACTCAGCAGCGCGGATGGTACGACCTCGACCGTATCCGCCTGTCCACCACCCAACCGCTGGGACTCGCGCGCGCCTGGGCCTGGATATGGCCCTCCTCCCCTCTGCTGGTCTACCCGGCTCCCGAGCCGCAAGGTCCACCGCTGCCTGACATCTCGGGGGCCGGAAGTCGCACGCGATTGCACGCCGGCGGCGAGGACGTGCACCAGTTGCGCAACTACCGCGCGGGCGATGCGCGGCGCTCCATCGCATGGAAACCCTCGGCTCGGCACGATCAGCTGCTGGTACGCGAATACGAGCAGCCGCTGGGGCAGGAGGTGGAACTCGCATGGACCGCGCTGCCCGCGCTGCTCCACGAGCACCGCATCCAGCGCCTGGCGCACTGGATCGACCTGGCCGAACGCGAGGGCCGTCGTTATCGCCTGCTGCTGCCTGGCCAACCTCCGCTCGGTCCAGGCGCGGGCACCGCCCATCGACACCTCTGCCTGCGCGCGCTGGCGCTGATGCCGCATGCCCTCTCCTGAGCCCACGACGCTGGATCCGGCAAGTCGCCGATGGACGCTGGCGACGGCGGGCGTTTGCCTGCTCGCCCTGCTGGTTCACCTGCCCTCCACCTTGGCGGCGGGGTTGGGCGCAACGGGCGTGGCGCTCGCCTTCGCATCATGGAAGCGTCCGCTGCCCGCGCTTCTGCGTGCACTGCTGGCCATCACGATGGTGGTCGCTGTCATGGCCTTCACCGGCATGCAGTTCGGGCGCGATACGGGCTGTGCTCTGCTGGCCGCGATGCTGGCCATCAAGCCCACCGAAACCCGCAGCCTGCGTGACAACCGCAGCCTGCTGGGCTTCGCACTGTTCGCACCATTCGCTGCTTTCCTTCTCGACCAGGGACCACTGAGCATGGCCCTGGGGCTGGTCGGCGTATTGAGCGCCCTGGTCGCGCTGCATCGCCTTGCCGACGCCGAGGTCACCTTGTCCGCTGTCCCGGCGCGGCCGCTGCAGCAACTCCGCCAGGTCGGGAAGCTCGTGCTGATCGGTGTGCCGCTGGTGATGGCGGCGTTCTGGCTTTTCCCGCGCTTTCCCACGCCACTGTGGGGAGTTCCCGAACGCGCCCTCTCCAAGCCCGGCCTGAGCGACGAAATGTCCCCCGGCGGCTGGCTGGACCTGATCGCCGATGACACGCCCGCCCTGCGCGTGCAGTTTTTCGGCGCAACGCCACCGACCTCCCAGATGTACTGGCGTGGCCCGGTGCTGGCGGACTTCGACGGCCGGACCTGGACCCGCGGCAATCCGCTGTCCGATATGCCGCCGGCGGAGAGCATGCGCGCGCCCACGGTATGGGACTACGAGATGGACGTGGAGCCGACCGACAATCGCGACCTGGTGATGCTGGACCTTCCCGTCGCCGCGCCGGAAGGCACCCGCCTGACGCGCGACTACAGCACGCGCACGCGCCTTCCACTGAATGCACTGAGCCGCTGGCGCGTGCAATCGTCGGCTCCGACCCGCTTCGATGTCCAGCTGCCCGACGCCGTGCGCCGACAGGCATTACAGCTGCCCGCCGGCTTCAATCCACGGACACGCGCACTGGGTGCCCAATGGCGGCGAGAAGCCGGCGGCAATGACGCCGTGCAGGTCACGCGCGCACTCGACTGGATCCGCTCCAGCTTCGCTTACACGTTGAACACGCCCTTCCCTGGCCGCAACACCGTCGACGAATTCCTCTTCGACCAGCAGGCGGGATACTGCGAGCACTTCAGTTCGGCCTTCGTCTTCCTGATGCGCTCCGGTGGCGTCCCGGCGCGCGTAGTCACTGGCTACACCGGCGGCACCTACAACCGGCTGGGCGATTACTGGATCGTCCGCAACATGGACGCGCATGCGTGGGCCGAGGTCTGGCTGCCACAGCGGGGCTGGGTTCGCGTGGACCCCACCGCCGCAGTCGCGCCCGAGCGCATCTACGACACTCTCGAAGACAGGCTTGGCGGTGCCCGCGCCGGCGGCGCCGGATTGATCAGCATCGATGGCCTGGGCCAGATGAGCGATTGGCTGCGCCGCGGATGGAACGACATGGTGCTGGGTTTCGATGCCAAGCGTCAGACGCGCATCCTGCAGCAGCTAGGTGCGCAGCAGCTTGGGCCATCCGGACTGGCCGCGCTGTTCGGCGTGTTCGCCATGATCGCGGTGGGCTGGATGGCCTGGCTGCTGGCCCGAGGCGAGCGCGAGCGCGACCCGCTGCTGCGCGCCTGGCATCGCCTGGGCGCGCGCTACGCCCGGCTGGGCCTGGGGCGGGAGCCGCACGAGACTGCCGGCGCCTGGGCGCAGAGAGTGGCCACCCAGCGACCTGAGGGCGCAAACCCGTTGGTTTCGCTCAGCCGGCGTTTCGCCGCAGCGCGCTACGCTGCGGATGAGGGGGACCAGCGCGCACTGATCGAAGACCTGCGCCGGCACCGCCCATAACCCGCTGGAGACTGGCCATGAAACTTCGCTTCGCCGTTGTCGTCGCAGCCGCCGCGCTGCTCTCCGCCTGCGCTACGGCACCCGCGCCGCTGCAGGGCACTTTCACCCCGGTCAACCCGCGGGATTCCGTCGGTACGCCGCAGGTGGGGGCGCCGGTGCGATGGGGCGGCCGCATCATCAGTACCACCCCGGCCCAGAACGGCACCTGCTTCCAGCTTGTATCGC
>Ga0065704_10001118_pt1 | contig 24231 bp, 25 predicted proteins | sample SwiRhicommuniRL2_FD_59091 | JGI IMG/M metagenome (GOLD analysis project Ga0065704, IMG submission 59091) | Switchgrass rhizosphere bacterial communities from Rose Lake, Michigan, USA - RL2 v2 (version 2) | ecosystem: Host-associated > Plants > Roots > Rhizosphere > Soil | place: East Lansing, MI | reverse complement strand
CCGGTCCGCCAGCATTGCTTCGCCGCCGTCCCCTGATAGGATCGCGCCAGCAATCACATGCAAACAGGGAGAAAGCCTATGCGTCCGACACTTCCCATGCTGCTTGGTCTGGCGGCCCTGCTGACCGGCTGCGGCGACAAGCCCTCCGGCCAGCCCCAGACGAAGGAAGAGGTGAAGAAGGAAGTCGCAAAGGTCCAGTTGAAGCCCGGCCAGTGGGAGGGCAGCTATGATCTGGAGGATATCGACATGCCGAACATGCCCGGCGACGGTGCCCAGATGAAGGATCAGATGAAGAAGATGATGAGCCGCACCGCGATCAAATATTGCGTCTCGCCAGAAGAAGCCGCCAACCCCAGCGGCAAGATGTTCTCTGGCCAGGAGAATAAGGATTGCACCTACAAGGGCTTCGAGGCGAGCGGTGGATCGGTGAAGGGCGAGATCAACTGCAAATCGCCGCAGGGCGGCACGATGCACGCGGTCATGTCGGGCGACTATGCGCCGGAAAGCTATGAGATGCGCATGGACATGAAGATGGAGGGCGCGCCGGGCGGCATGAATATGAGCATGAAGGCGAAGACCAGCGGCAAGTGGATCGGCACGGCCTGCACGCCGAAATAGGTTGAGCGACGAAGGCCCGGCGCGCTGAACAAATTTCCCTTGCGCTTTTGGGCACTTGGCGCGAGCCTCTTGTGGTTCGGAACAAGAACAGGGGAGAGGATATGAAGAGGATGCTGCTCGCGGCCATGCCGCTGGGGCTGTTGGCGCTGGTCGCCTGCGGGGAAAAGCCCGCGCCTCAGCCGCAGGAGGATGAGGATGCTGCCGCGCCGTTGCAGGCGGGCGAATGGGAACTGACCCGAAAGACCACCGGCTACAACACGCCCACCGTTACCCCAGCCGAATATCAGGCGGCGCTGAAGGAAATCGGCACCGAAAAGCTGTGCGTCGCGGTCGACGCGGCGGGCGTGCCGGATGCCGATGCGCTGGCGGGCAAGGAAGGCACGGACTGCACCTACAAGGACAAGCTGGTCCGCAAGGGCCGCCTGATCGCCACGCTCAGTTGCAAGGCGGGCGAGGGCACGTCGGAAATCGTGCTGGAGGGCAATTTCACCGCCGACACGCTGACGCTGGGCAGCACCATGACCAAGACACAGGGCGGCAATGCCGTGCTGCGCACCACCCATGACGTCACCGGGCGCCGGCTGGGCGAATGCGCCAAGGGCTGAGCCTTTATTCCAGCGCTGCGATCGCTCGCCGGTCGCAGCGCTTCTTGCCCCGGTCCACCGCCGAATAGGCGGGCACCTGAATCATCTGCCCGATCCGGAGCGGCGCAAAGCGGCGGCGTTCTATCCCTTCGCAGCGCAGAAACTGCTCCAGCATCCGGGGTGGCGTGTCCCATTTCTCATAGGACAGGCGGAATGTCCCCCAGTGGATGGGGATGGCGGTGGACGCCCCCAGTTTTTCGAAGACCTGCACCGCCTGTTCCGGCCCGATATGCGAATCCGACTGCATTTGCCCATGCCAGAAGCGGAAGGCGCCGATCGGGATCATCGCCAGCCGGATCGGCCCCAGCCGCGCCGCGTCGGCGGGCCATGCCATGTCGCCCGCGCCGGTATCGCCCGCAAAGAAGATGTTGCCCGCCCGCGTCTGGATCAGGAAACTGGACCAGAGGGCGCGGCTGCGATCCGTGCCCCAGCGGCTGCTCCAATGATGGTTCCGCAGCACATGGACGCGATAATCGGGGCAATGCTCGTAATTTTCGCACTGGATCACCGTGTCGCGGCCCAGGTCACGGAGCGCCGCGCCGCTGACCGATTGGCCCCAGTCCAGCGCGGTGGCGGGGATGCCGTTGGCCTTCAATATCGCCTCATTGCCAAGGCTGGTGACGATCTGCGGCCGGTCCCGTTCCCACAGCGTCTTCAGCGTCGGAATGTCCATATGATCATAATGGTTGTGGCTGATGATGATCAGGTCGATTTTCGGCAGGTCGTCGAAGCGGATGCCGGGCTGCGCAACCCGTTTCGGCCCTAGTGGGGGCAAGGGGCTGGCATAGTCCGACCAGATCGGATCGGTCAGGATGTTGATCCCCGCCGCCTGCACCAGAACCGTCGCATGGCCGACCCACGTCGCCACCATGCCGCGCGGCGCGGCGAAGGCGGGGGGGCGTGCAGGCTTCACCGCCACCGCGTCGGGCCATTTGGGCCGGTCGTCCTGCCCCAGCAGCCAGCGTGCGATGAAGCCGCGCCGGTTGGTGCCGGGGGGCGCGGCAAACTGGATTTCGCCATCGGGATTGAAGAAGCGCGCGCCGTCATAATGGCGGCTGACCGGCCCCTCATAATAGATGCGGTCGAGGAAGGCCGGCACGATCGTCACCTCCAGACACAGGGCGATGACAGAAAACAGCAGCGTCACCGCCGCCCCCTTCAAAATTTTCCCGACGATGCGGCCCATGCCGTCTCCCACCCTGATCACGGCGACGGACATAGCGTTCATCGCTGCCGGGACAAGATGTTAGCGCCTAACCCTGATCCTGATAGGCCATCTGCAAAATTCCCCAGTGCCGCCCGCGTACATGGATGGAGGCGATGACCTGCTTCAACAGCATCACCGTGCCGTCGGCGGTCAGGCGGCGATAGGCCTTGAGGCAGAAAGGCTGGGTGATCCTGCACTGTTCGCGGGTATCGGGGAAATCGAAGATCACCCCCTGCCGCGCATGTTCCATGTTCCACGCCGCATCGTCGGGCCGCTGGGGCAGCGATCGCTCGGGCATCGCCACCGCGCCGAAGCTGTTGCGGTCGGTAAAGGTCATGCCGAACAGTCCGGCAAAGCCGCGTGCATGCTCCTGCCAGACTCGCGCGGCGGGGATGATCACCGGCTGTACCGGATGCCGATATTGCGGCGGGTTGCTGCCGGGGATCGGCGCATAATCGTCGCTGAACAACTCAGTCTCGGTCAGTCGCCCTTCGCTCAGCGCCTGATCGATGCTTTCGGCGACGGAGCGCGCGGCGTCCAGACAGAAATCGATATAGGGCGTGTCGGGAATTGCGACCCCGCTTTCCGCGACCAGTTGCAGCAACTGGTTGGTGTCGTCGCTGGCGGTGCTGATCCGCCCCGACAGCCTTTGCAGGCCCCCCGCATTGTCGGTCGACGTGCTGGCCAGCGCGACCAGCCCGGTCCTGATCTCGCCCGCCGATCCGACCATGGAGGCGATGCGCTGTGCCACGCCCTCGCTATTGCTCGACAGATCTTCCATCAGGCTGCCCAGCCGCTCGACCAGATTTTCGATATTCTTGGTATCGGATAGCGCCGTGCGGGCCGTCGCCGCGCCATGGGTGATGCCTTCCAGCATCTTGCCCGCCTCGCCGGTCAGCGCGCCGATCGACTGTTCGATGGTCTGGGTGGCGGACGCGGTTTCCTGCGCCAGCTTCTTCACCTCCGACGCGACCACGGCGAAACCGCGCCCGGCATCGCCCGCCCGCGCAGCCTCTATGGTGGCGTTCAAGGCCAGCAAATTGGTCTGGCTGGCGATGCCGCTGATGACGCTGGTGACATGGGCCACGGTCTTCAATGCATCGCGAAAGCCATCGAGTTGCGCGTGCAGACTGCCCACCCGTTCGATCAGGTCGACGAAATTGGCGTTGGCGTCGGATAACTGCCGTCCCGAATCATGGATGATGCCGCGCGCCGCGACCGCTTTCTCCCGCGCATCCTGCCCAGCCAGCGCCACGCTGTCGCCATCGCGCGACAGTTGCGCCGCCGCGCCCCCGATCGCCTCTATGGTGCGGGCCTGCTGGGTGACGCGGTCGGCCAGTTCGCTGATGTCCGCCTGCAGGTCCAGCGTGCGGATGCCCAGATCGCCCGACAGCCGGGCCACCTTCATCACCGCTTGCGCGACCGTTTCGCTTCGTGCCTGATTTTCCACGAAGGACAGTGCTATCGAACGACAGTAAAAGAAGCGTTAGCGATGCGGCAGGCTGCTTAAAGCGCCCCAATCAATGCCAGCACCACGCCACCCGCCACCAGCAGCAACCCGGCCGCTTCGCTGCGCGCCATCCGCTCGCCCAGATAGAAATGGCCAAAGCCCAGAGTGAAGGCGACCTCGATCTGCCCGACGATCCGCACCAGCGCCACCGGCGCGGTGGCAAAGCCGGTGAACCAGCAGGCCGACCCCAGCGAGGACAACAGCCCGACCTGTCCCGACACCCGCCAGTTGCGGAAGACTTTGTCCATCTGCTCCGGCTCGCGCAGCAGCAGATAGCCGCCCTGCATCACCGTCTGCATCGCCACCGTCACCACCAGAACGATCAGCGCGGCGAGGATGGGGTCGCCCCCGCCAACCGCCTGCGTCGCCCGGCGGATGCCGATCGCGGTCAGCGCGAAGAAAAATCCCGATGCAATGCCGCACAGCGCCGCCGGTTGCCCCAGCGCCCGCAGGAAATCCAATGGCCCCATGCGCTTCCCCCCGGTCGACAGCAGCATCACCCCCAACACCCCGCAGCCGATCCCCGCCCAGGCCAGCGGATGCAGCCGCTCCCCCAGCAACAGGAAGGACAGGATGGCGCCCTGCACGGCCTCCGTCTTCGAATAGGCGGTGCCGACCACGAAATTGCGATGGGCAAAGGCCATGATCAGCAAATTGGTCGCGATGATCTGCGCCAGCCCGCCGCCGAAAGCGAACAGCAGAAACAGCGGATGGAATGGGGGCAGGGCGCCGGGAAAGGCGAACCGATAGGCTGCAAGCAGCATCAGCGTGAAGGGCAGGCCATAGAGATAGCGCACCAGGCCGGCCGCGTTGACGGACAGTTGCTTGCTCACGCGGCGCTGCACGGCGGTGCGCCATGCCTGCATCGCGCCGGCCAGCAGGGTCGCGGGCAACCAGATGGGAAGGCTCAACATAACCGCGCTATAGCCTTATGTTGCTGTGCAGCAACAGTGCGGGAGAAATTGTACGATCGTCCGGCAATTGGGCGCAGCCGTCACCAAGCCGCCACAATCCGATCCTACCCGCCAATCGCCCGAAGCGAAGAGATGATCAGGGGATCGCGGCGGCGGGCGTACACAACAGTCACTTCGGGGAAATCCATGTCGAACAACCATTTCGGACGGTCGGTGCTGCTGCTGACCTCGGCCATTGGCGCGCTGACGATCGCGGGCGCGGCTCATGCCCAGGATGCTGGCGCCAATGCTGGCGCAGCCGATGGCGCGCTCGACGAAATCGTCGTCACGGCGGAGCGCCGCTCGGAAAATCTTCAGAACGTCCCCGTCTCGGTAGGCGTGGTGCAGGGCGACGCGCTGCGCAACCTGACGTCGGGCGGCGGCGACATTCTGGAACTCGCGGCCCGCGTGCCCGGCCTCTACGCTGAAACCACCACCGGCCGCATCTTCCCGCGCTTCTACATTCGCGGCCTCGGCAATATCGACTTTTACCTTGGCGCCTCGCAGCCCGTGTCGATCATTCAGGACGATGTCGTGCTGGAGCATGTCGTGCTGAAGTCGAACCCGGTATTCGACGTCAATCAGGTCGAAGTGCTGCGCGGCCCGCAGGGTTCGCTGTTCGGCCGCAATACCACGGCGGGCATCATCAAATTCGACACGATCCGCCCGACCATGGACTGGCAGGGCCGCGCGCAGGCCAGCTATGGCAGCTATAATACCGTCACCTTCGATGGCGGCATCGGCGGTCCGATCGTCGCGGACAAGCTCGCCTTCCGCGTGTCGGCGCTTTATCAGCATCGCGACGACTGGGTCGACAACGCCTATGCCGGCCCGAGCGCCGACGGCACCGTCAGCCCCAAGAAGGACGCCATGGGCGGCTTCAACGAAAAGGACGTCCGCGTCCAGTTGCTGATGACCCCGTCGGAAACGCTGTCGATGCTGACCAGCTTCCATGCGCGCGACTATGACGGCACCTCCACCCTGTTCCATCGCGCCGGGCTGGTGAAGGGTTCCAACAGCGTCGCTGCCGAACCGCGCGGCGTGGTGTCCTACGACGAAGCGATGAACAACCCGCAGGCCTACAAGACCTATGGCGCGTCGGAAAATATCGCGCTGGACTTCGGCCCGGTCACGCTGACGTCGATCACCGCCTATGAAACGACCAAGGGGTATAGCCGGGGCGACACGGACGGCGGCGCGGGCGCGGACTATCCGGTCGGCGGCGTCGCCAATGGCTTCGGCCAGTCGCAGGGCCAGGTGCGCGATCTCGATCAACTGACGCAGGAAGTGCGCCTCGCCAGCAATGGCAATGACGCCTTCAAATGGCAGGTCGGCGGCATGTATTTCGACAGCCGCGACACCATCGACTTCTACCAGCGCGCCTATTTCCTGAGCGGCACGGCGAACAACCCCAACAATTGGGTCCGCCTGCGCAACCAGAATGAAAGCTGGGGCCTGTTCGGTCAGGCGAGCTATGAAGTGGTGCCGGGGCTGACCATCACCGCAGGCGGTCGCTATACCAAGGACATCAAGGAAACCCGGCTGGTCCGCGCCACGGCGAACGCGGCGGGCGTTTCGAGCTACACCGGCCGCCGCTATGTGAAGCTGGTCGGCAAGGAACCGAGCTGGGACGTCAGCGCCCTTTACGAAGTCAGCCCCGAAGTCAGCATCTATGCCCGCGTGGCGCGCGGTTTCCGCGGCCCCACGATTCAGGGCCGCTCGGCCGTGTTCAACAGCGACTTCACTACGGCGGATTCGGAAACGATCATGTCCTATGAAGGCGGGATCAAGACCAACCTGCTGAACAACCGGGTCCGCTTCAATCTGACCGGCTTCGCCTGGAAGGTTAAGGACATCCAGTTGAACGGCAACGACGCGGACGGCAATGGCGTCCTGTTCAACGCCGATTCCGCCAAGGCTTACGGTCTGGAAGCCGATCTGGAAGCGCGTCCGTTCGAAAATCTCACTTTGTCGGCGGGCCTCAGCCTGTTGCATAGCGAGATCAACGACAAGAATGTCTATGCGCAGGTCTGTGCGCTGAACGGCGTGGTGGTGTGCACCGTCGAAAACCCGACGATCGCCGTGGCGGGCCGTGGCGTCTTCGCCCAGATCGACGGCAACCCGCTGCCCAACGCGCCGAAATATACCGCCAATCTGGCGGTGCGTTACGACATTCCGCTGGGCAATGGCGGCAAGGTCTTCGCCGCGACCGACTGGAATATCCAAGGCTACACCAACTTCGTTCTCTACAAGACGAAGGAGTTCTACTCGAAGGGTGATTTCGAAGGCGGGCTGAAGATCGGCTACACTGCGCCGGGCGGAAAATATGAGATCGCCGCTTTCGCCCGCAACATCACGGGTGAGAAGAATCTGAAGGGCGTCATCGAAAACTATATGGCGGCGGTGTTCAACGAATCCCGCATCATCGGCGTGTCGCTCAGCGGCAAGCTGTAAGCCCTGCTCCTCCTCCCCATGCTTTTGCGTGGGGAGTACGCCTTCAGCTCGGCTTGAGCGGCGCCAGCGTCACATTGTTCCATTCAGGCTCGTGATGGGGCTGCGGCTGACGCCCCACGGTCCAGTTGTTCTGCAACCGGACCAGTGGATTGGGCGCGCACCATATTTCGCCGGAATCGGAAAGCCCCGTCACCCAGATCAGATTATGCTCCTGCCCATAATCGATGACGGCAAAGGCGAAACCCTTCCCCTTGCCTTCGATATGGACGGGCAGCGGCGGTTCGAGCTGGGTAAAGGACATGGCGGCTCCGACAAATGAGGTGCCGCAAAGAAATGCGGCGCGCGAAACGGGGTTCCCGTTCCGCGCGCCGCCTTGATCCGTATCAGTCAGATTAAGCATTTTACCAGAAAAACGCGGCAACAAAGCCGGAGGCCCCGGTTCAGGCCTGCTCCAGCAGCCCTTCCTTCCTGATCTTTTCCTGCCAGACCAGCGGGGCGAGGCGGTGGACATTCTGCCCTTCGCTGTCCACCGCGACGGTTACGGGCATGTCCTGCACGTCGAATTCGTAAATGGCTTCCATGCCAAGGTCTTCGAAGCCCACGACCTTCGCGCCCTTGATCGCCCGCGCCACCAGATAGGCCGCGCCGCCGACCGCCATCAGATAGGCGCTCTTATGCCGGGCGATGCTGTCCGTCGCCGCCGGGCCACGCTCGGCCTTGCCGACGCAAGCCGCCAGGCCCTGTTCCAGCATCATGTCCATGAACTTGTCCATGCGCGTCGCGGTGGTCGGGCCAGCCGGTCCCACCACTTCGTCGCGCACCGGATCGACCGGCCCGACATAATAGATGACGCGNCCCTTGAAATCGACCGGCAGTTCCTCGCCACGCTCCAGCATGTCGGCGATCCGCTTGTGCGCGGCNTCGCGGCCGGTCAGCATCTTGCCGTTGAGCAGCAGGCGGTCGCCATGCTTCCAGCTCTGCACGATTTCGGGCGTCAGGCTGTTCAGGTCGACGCTGATCGCTTCCTTGCTCGGCTTCCAGTCGACCTGCGGCCATTCGGAAATCTTCGGTGCTTCCAGATAGGCCGGGCCNGAGCCGTCGAGCGTGAAATGCGCATGGCGGGTNGCGGCGCAATTGGGGATCATCGCCACCGGCTTGCCCGCCGCATGGCAGGGATAGTCGTAAATCTTGACATCCAGCACGGTCGCCAGGCCACCCAGACCCTGCGCGCCGATGCCCAGCGCATTGACCTTGTCGAAAATCTCGATGCGCAGCTTTTCGATCTCATTCTGCGGGCCGCGCGCCTTGAGTTCGCCCATGTCGATGGGTTCCATCAGCGATTCCTTGGCCAGCGCCACGGCCTTTTCCGCCGTGCCGCCGATGCCGATGCCCAACATGCCGGGCGGGCACCAGCCGGCGCCCATCTGCGGCACCATGTCCAGCACCCAGTCCACGATGGAATCGGACGGGTTCATCATCTTGAACTTGGTCTTATTCTCCGACCCGCCGCCCTTGGCCGCGACGTCCACCGTCACCTTGTTGCCGGGCACCAGCTCGACATTCAGCACGCAGGGGGTGTTGTCCTTGGTGTTGACGCGGCTGAACGCGGGGTCTTTCAGGATCGAGGCGCGCAGGCGGTTTTCGGGGTTCAGATAGGCTTTGCGCACGCCCTCGTCGACCACGTCCTGCATCGAGCGGCTGTTGTCGTCGAGGCGGCAGTCCATGCCCCATTTGATGAAGACGTTGACGATGCCCGTGTCCTGACAGATCGGACGGTGGCCTTCGGCGCACATGCGGCTGTTGGTCAGGATCTGGGCGATGGCGTCCTTCGCCGCCGGATTGGCTTCCGCCTCATAGGCCGTGCCCAGTGCGCGGATATAATCCATCGGATGGTAATAGCTGATGAATTGAAGCGCGTCGGCGACGCTCTCGATCAGATCGGCGGTCTTGATGACGGTCATCTACCCTGGTTCCTCTGTCTCTCGTTGCCGCATTTTCCGAGTCATCGACCGTGCAGCGGTCAACTTGAAAATGCCTCGGCCCGCGCCTGTGGCGCTGGTCCGTGCAGGCGCGGCTATAGGCGTTTGGCGGCCTGAGTCCAGATGGCGCTGTCCAGAGTGGCGCTTACCCGTCGGCAAAGGGAAACATATGCCACACCGGCTCCTTCTCCCGCAGCACCCGGGCGAAACTTTGCCGCGCCTCCAGCCGGTCGAGATAGGCGGCGAGGCGGGGAAAGCCCCCGCGCATCGGCTCGATCCGGTCGGCATAGAAAAGCGCAGGGGCCGCCGCGCAATCGGCCAGCGAAAAGCTGTCGCCAGCCGCCCAGGTCCGCCCCGCCATCCGCTGTTCCAGCAGCGCATAGGCCTTGCCCAGCAATTGCCGCGCTTGGCTCGCACCATGCGGATCGCCCGCCGCCCCATCGGGCCGGATGCGCTCGCCGACCAGCGTCTGGACCGGAGTCATCAGATAATTGTCGAACAGCCGGTCCATCAGCCGCACCTCCAGCGCCGCGTCGCGCTCATCCGGGATCGCCCGAAACGGCCCCGGAGCATGATAGTCCAGATATTCGATGATGATGCTGGCCTCGGCTACCGTCTCGTCCCGTGCCGGGTCATGCAGCACCGGAAATTTGCCGATCGGCCATCGCACCAGCCATTCCTCCGCGACGCCCGGCTGGTCGAGGCGTCTGGCCTGGAACGCCGTGCCATTTTCGTAAAGGGCGATCAGCACCTTCCAGCAGTAGGAGGACAGGGGGTGATAATAGAGAATCATGGCGGCGCCTCTCTTGTTTTGCGCACCCCTTTTGCCACGATGCGGCCGGGTTGTTCACCTGCAATCCCGACGCTGCCGAAGGGGCGGAATGATCTGACCACCATATCTTGTCATGGCCTCGTCACATGACCCAAGCGGTTGAATCGACCGCTCTCTTGCAAATGCGTGGCAAGCCAAATTTATTTTCATCGGCAAATTGTTTCCCTTGCCTTTTGCAGAGCCAAGGAAAGTCCGTGCGTCGCTGCAATGCGGGGGGGCAGGGGGCAGCAAAATAGGTCCATCTTCAGATGAAACGAGTCCCCGAACTGTCATTTACCCTCTTGCGTCCAAATGCGGCTGTGGCACTATCCCTTGTATCGGGTTAACGGGGGTTCCCCAACAGATTGTGATTGCACCGGTCGGGCCAGTCCCGGGAGGAGCGGGCTTTTGCCCTTGCGATCCAGTCAGGGCGCCCCATGTCAGTCCCTGTGAAGGGTCGGTCCTTGTCATAAGACTTCCGGCTCTTGCGGTGTGGCTTGACCGAATCGAACGAAACAGAAACATTCGGGGGCTCGCATGGATTTTCGAGACAACGAACAGGTGAGTGCAAACGACGTGGCGACCGTGATCGACGAAGTGGTGGAAACCGTGACGGAACAAAAGGCAGCCCCGGCGCCGGCCCCCAAGGCCGATCCCACGCCCCTCTCTTCATCCACCGTGTTGGAACGCCGCTTTCCGGTCGTGACCGACGCCAGCCGCGACGCGCTGCTGACGGTGTTCGGCAAGGAAACGCTGGAGGACCGCTATCTGCTGCCCGGCGAATCCTATCAGGATCTGTTCGCCCGCGTCGCCGCCGCCTATGCGGATGATGCAGACCATGCCCAGCGCGTCTATGACTATATTTCGCGGCTCTGGTTCATGCCCGCCACGCCCGTTCTGTCGAACGGCGGTACCGGTCGCGGCCTGCCGATCAGTTGCTATCTGAACAGCGTGGACGACAGCCTGGAAGGCATCGTCAACACCTGGAACGAGAATGTCTGGCTCGCTTCGCGCGGCGGCGGCATCGGCACCTATTGGGGCAATGTGCGCGGCATTGGCGAGCCGGTGGGCCTCAACGGCAAGACCAGCGGCATCATCCCCTTCGTGCGGGTGATGGACTCGTTGACGCTGGCGATTTCGCAAGGATCGCTGCGCCGGGGTTCGGCCGCCTGCTACCTCGACATCTCGCATCCTGAGATCGAGGAGTTCCTCGAAATCCGCAAGACCAGCGGCGACTTCAACCGCAAGGCGCTGAACCTGCACCATGGCGTGCTGCTGACCGACGAGTTCATGGAAGCGGTTCGCGACGGCAAGGAATTTGCCCTGCGCAGCCCGAAGGACCAGTCGGTGCGCGGCAGCGTCAACGCCCGCGCCCTGTTCCAGAAGCTGGTCGAGGTCCGCCTTGCCACCGGCGAGCCCTATATCGTGTTCAACGACACCGTGAACCGCATGATGCCCAAGCATCACCGCGACCTGGGCCTCAAGGTGTCGACGTCCAACCTCTGTTCCGAAATCACTTTGCCGACGGGTCGCGACCATCTCGGCAATGACCGCACGGCCGTCTGCTGTCTCTCCTCCGTCAATCTCGAAACATGGGATGAGTGGAAGGACGACAAGGTCTTTGTGGAGGATGTCATGCGCTTCCTCGACAATGTGCTGCAGGACTATATCGACCGCGCGCCGCCGGAAATGGCGCGGGCGAAATATAGTGCGAGCCGTGAACGGTCGGTGGGCCTGGGGGTGATGGGGTTCCACTCCTTCCTCCAGGCCCGGGGCCTTCCCTTCGAAGGCGCGATGGCCAAGTCGTGGAACCTGCGCATCTTCAAGCATATCAGCGAAAAGGCCGCCGAAGCCTCTATGCAACTGGCGGTCGAGCGTGGGCCTTGCCCCGACGCCGCCGACATGGGCGTGATGGAACGGTTCAGTTGCAAGATGGCGATCGCCCCGACCGCGTCGATCAGCATCATCTGTGGCGGCACGTCGGCCTGCATCGAGCCGATCCCGGCGAACATCTACACCCACAAGACGCTGTCGGGCAGCTTCGCGGTGAAGAACCCCTATCTCGAAAAACTGCTGGTCGAGAAGGCGAAGGATTCGACCGCCGTCTGGAACTCGATCCTCGAACGCGGCGGATCGGTCCAGCATCTCGAATTCCTGACGCCGGAAGAAAAGGACACGTTCAAGACCAGCTTCGAGATCGACCAGCGCTGGCTGCTCGAACTGGCCGCCGACCGCACGCCCTATATCGATCAGGCGCAGTCGCTGAACCTGTTCATTCCGGCGGACGTGGAAAAATGGGATCTTCTCATGCTCCACATCCGCGCCTGGGAACTGGGCATCAAGTCGCTCTATTATCTGCGGTCCAAGTCCGTGCAGCGGGCCGGTTTCGCAGGCGGGGTGGAGGCGGACAACACCATCGACGCCCCCAAGTTCGAAATCGGCGAGACCACCGACTATGACGAGTGTCTCGCCTGCCAGTAACCCTCTGAACGCCTCTCCCGTTGTGGGAGAGGCTTTCCGCCGCGCTCTTCAGCGGGGCCATTAGCCATGTGGCTTGTCGTTCTTCTGGCACTTTGGTCGATCGGCTATGGTATATACGCCATGGTACGAGCCGATCGAGTGGCTCAGGAGAACGCGGCCTTCACCTGTTTTGCGAACTGAGGAGTTCGACCCATGCCCCTTCTTCAAGCCAGCAAGGTCTACAAGCCCTTCGAATATCCCTGGGCCTATGAGTTCTGGAAGCGCCAGCAGCAGCTCCACTGGCTGCCCGAAGAAGTGCCGCTGGGCGAGGATTGCCGCGACTGGGCGCAGAAGCTGTCCGACCATGAGCGCAACCTGCTGACCCAGATTTTCCGCTTCTTCACCCAGGCGGACGTGGAAGTGCAGGACTGCTACCACGAAAAATATGGCCGCGTGTTCAAGCCGACCGAAATCAAGATGATGCTGACCGCGTTCAGCAACATGGAAACGGTCCATATCGCCGCCTATTCGCATCTGCTCGACACGATCGGCATGCCCGAAAGCGAATATAGTGCCTTCATGCAATATAAGGAAATGAAGGACAAACACGACTATCTGTCGCAGTTCGGCGTCGACACGGACGAGGATATCGCCAAGACACTGGCCATGTTCGGCGGTTTTACCGAAGGGCTTCAGTTGTTCGCCAGCTTCGCCATGCTGATGAACTTCCCACGCTTCAACAAGATGAAGGGCATGGGCCAGATCGTCACCTGGTCAGTCCGCGACGAGACGCTGCATTGCGAAGGCATCATCAAGCTGTTCCACAGTTTCGTGAAGGAACGCGACTGCCTGACCGCGTCGGTCAAGGACGACATCATGGACATGTGCCAGAAGACGGTGCGCATCGAGGATGCCTTCGTCGATCTGGTGTTCGAAATGGGTCCGGTCCCCGGCATGACGCCCAAGGACATCAAGAAATATGTCCGCTACATCGCCGACTGGCGTCTGGGCCAACTGGGTCTGAAGCCGATCTATATGATCGACGAACATCCGCTGCCCTGGCTGACCCCGCTGCTGAACGGCGTGGAGCATGCCAACTTCTTCGAAACCCGCGCGACGGAATATTCGAAGGGTGCGACCCGCGGCCAGTGGAACGATGTGTGGGACGCGTTCGACCGTCGCGCCAAGCGGACCAGCGGCGAAGCGGCCAATGCGGACGAAGCGGGCGACCCGGACATGTTCAAGGCGGCCGGGATCGCAGCGGAGTAAACCAGCGGTTCTTCGGAATGACAAAATGGGGTTCGCGCGGGCGGACCCCATTTTTTTATGGGCCGTTCCCTGGTTGTTAACCACTGCCGCCGATCATGGCCGCCATGTTCGGCGTCCGCCTTTCTTCCCTTTTCACCAGCCGCTGGATGGCGCTGCTCTGGGCGATCCTCGTGATCCTGACGGCGATTCAGTTCATCGGTTCATCCGGTGACGATGCGGACCCGAATGCGGCCGAGACCCTGAGCGACCAGCAAAGGGCGGTGATCAACAACGCCTTTTAGAGCGATTTCCAGCCAGATGGGATCATCTGACGGTTAAGAAACCGCGGCAAACAACAACTTGGAGCGGCGATCTGATTCAAGCAGATCGAAAACCGCTCTAAGACAAGGCCCTCCGCCTTATCCCGCTGTCACGCTGACCCGGTAACTGACCGTCCCATGAATGGGATGTTTTGTTCCGTTCATGCAACGTTTTGTCGGTTCGTGTTTTCTACTCCCATATCGAACACGCAAGGGAGCAAGATCGATGAAGTTCACCCTGAAAGCCGCCATCGCAGCGCTTTCGCTCGGCGCCATGAGCCTCACTGCCATGCCGGCCAGCGCGCAGCCCGGCCATGGCCGTCATGACGAGCGGCACGGCGGCAAGCATAATGATCGCGCCTGGAACAGGGGCCGCGACGACCATCGTGGCAACGGCCGTGAAAAATGGCGCCGCCCCGGCAAGACCGTCTATCATTATGACTGGAACCGCCCCGACCCGCGCTATGGCCGCAACTACCGGCCCGACCGCTATTATCGCGGCGGCTATGAACCCATCCGCGTGGACCGCAACACCCGCATCTATCGCGGCTATGACGACAGATATTATTGCCGCCGCTCGGACGGCACCACCGGCCTGATCGTCGGCGCGGCGCTTGGCGGCCTGCTCGGCAGCCAGATCGATCGCGGCAGTTCGAACACCGCAGGCATATTGATCGGTGGCGGCGCGGGCGCGCTGCTGGGCCGTGAAATCGACCGCGGCGGCCTGAACTGCCGTTAAAGATGGACGGGGAGGGGGGCGTACTCCTCCCCAAACCATCGATGCCAGGCCATTCAGCAACAGGCCGTCAGCACCAGGGACGCCGTGCGCCATCCCATTCCCGCGCCAGCCCCTCGGCCACCAGCTTCTCGCCCAGCGATTCCCCGCCACGCGTCACCACCCGCAGCATACGCCCGTAGCGATCCGTGTCCCGATCCCCGCTCTCCAGCGAGAATGGTCCTGCATTCATGAGATCCTGCAACCGCCGCGTCGCCCGAGCGCCCAGCGCCGCCTCCTCCGCACAACGCGGCCCGTGGGTTTCAGGCGCATCGATGTCCATCACGCGCACCCGTTCGCCCTGAAACCAAAAAGTGTCGCCATCGACCACGCAATTGGTCCCGCCGCCGGTGTGGCAGAAGCCAAACTGCGCTGACAGCCGATCCACCGGAGCCACCGCTTCGCGTCGCGGCTGAAACCGTTGCACCAGATCAGGTCCGAACCAGCCCAGCCCGCCGCCGATCAGAACGCCGCCGATCACCAGCGTCGCAAAGCCATTGTTCTTCTTCCCGCGCCCTGCGCGGCTGCGTTCCCTGCCCGATAGTCGTCTCATGACGCGGCCTTAACGAAATCGGACTGCCCCGTCTTCCGTCAAAGCCTTCATTTCGACCCGAATGCGTTCAATCCTCATCCTCGGTCGGGCCTAGCCTGTCTTCCTCATCATCCATCTGCGGCTCACCGGCAAAGGCGTCATTATCGATCCGGCCCGACCGGCTCATCTCGTTCATCTTCTCGACCAGATCGGGGGTGTCGTCGGGCAGAATCTGCGCCGGATTGGCCTTGCCTCCGCGCTCGCTGTCTTCGCTGAGGTCGGTCGAACGGTGGCGGGCGTCGTCGGCCACGGTTTGCGCCTGTGCGTCGGCGTCCACCTGTTCGCTATTGTCCTCATCCATGTCGGGGAAGCGGTTCTTATCGGAATCGGTCACAAGTCTGTCTCCTTCGCTCGTCTCAACGGGCCAATCGCCCGCTGCGTTCCAGCGGCTTTGGCCCAATCCCTCGCCAGCCCGGCAAAAGCCGCTGGACACCCTTGCCCCGACCGGGCAAGAGCCGCCTTTCCGCACTGCACAAAGGGAATATCATGCCCCGCCAGCTCATTTCCTCCGGCTCGCCCTTCGAGGCGCAGGTCGGCTATTCGCGCGCCGTCGTTCAGGGCGACTGGTGCTTCGTCGCCGGCACCACCGGCACCGATCCCGAAACCAAGACCATGCCCGAAAGCGTCGTCGATCAGGGCAGGAATGCGCTGAAGGTCATCGGCAAGGCGCTGGAGGATGCGGGCTTTTCCTTCGCCGATGTGGTGCGCGTGACCTATTATATCACCGACCCGGCCTATTGGGACGTGTTGGGCGAAGCAACCGCCGAGGTGTTTGGCGCGATTCGCCCGGCGGCGAGCTGCGTCGTCGCTGGCCTGATCAAGCCGGAGATGAAGATCGAGATCGAAGTCACCGCTTTTAAAGGTTGAAGCCCATGATCACCATGTACGGCATCAAAAATTGCGACACCATCAAGAAGGCGCGCAATTTTCTCGACAATAGCGGCAAGTCCTACAGCTTCCACGACTATAAGGTGTCCGGCGTCGATAAGGCCAAGCTGGAGGAGTGGGTGATGGAACATGGGTGGGAAACCATCCTCAACCGTTCCGGCACCACCTTCAAAGCGCTGGATTCGGGCGACAAGGCGCATATCGACGCGGAAAAGGCCATCCTGTTGATGAGCGCCAACCCGTCGATGATCAAGCGCCCGATCCTCGACCTGGGCGGCCAGACCATCGTCGGTTTCAAGGCGACCACTTATGAGGACGCGCTGGAGGGCGTGAAGGCATGAGCCTGTGGAGGATGCTTCGATGCGTCGCCATCCTCCTTCCTCTTGTGACTGTGGCTCCCGCGATGGCTGAAACAGACGCCCAGCCTTTTATCATCGCCCATCGCGGCGCCAGCGGCGAGCGGCCCGAACATACGCTCGCCAGCTATGAACGGGCGATCGATCAGGGCGCTGATTATATCGAACCCGATCTGGTGCTGACCCGCGACGGGGTGCTCGTCGCCCGCCATGAAAATGAGATAAGCGGCACGACAGACGTCGCCGATCATCCCGAATTTGCCGATCGCAGGACCAGCAAGACCATCGATGGCCAGTCCGTCAGCGGCTGGTTTACCGAGGATTTCACGCTGGCGGAGTTGCGCACCCTGCGCGCCCGCGAACGGTTGCCGCAACTGCGCCCCGCCAATAGCCGCTTCAACGACCTCTATACCATTCCCACCTTTGAAGAGATTTTGAAGCTGGTCCGCGCCAAGGAGGCTGAAACCGGCCGCCGCATCGGCCTGTATCCCGAAACCAAGCATCCGGGCTATTTCGCGGGGCTGGGCCTGCCGCATCAGGCGGCGCTGCTCGATCTGTTGAGCCGCTACGGCTATCAGACGCAGGCGGACCCGGTGTTCATCCAGTCGTTCGAAGTCGGCAATCTGAAGGCCCTGCGCGCCGCGTCCCGCCTGCGGCTGATTCAGTTGGTGGACAGTCAGGGCGGCCCGGCCGACGAGCCGGGGGTGGCCTATGCCGATATGCTGACGGTGCAGGGCCTGCAACAGGTCGCCGGCTATGCCGACGGCATCGGTCCGGCNGCGTCGCTGGTGCTNGCGCCGGAAGGGGCGACGGCGCTGGTGGCNCGGGCGCATGATGCGGGGCTTGCNGTCCATGTCTGGACGCTGCGGATGGAAAACAGCTTTCTGCCGCCCGCCTTCCAGCGGCCCGACGATGCGCAGTCCAGTGAAAATCAGGGACGAGGGGATTTTGCCGCCTATGTTCAGGCGATCGCCCGCACCGGCGTCGACGCCCTGTTCAGCGATTTTCCGAAACAGGCGCGCGAAGCCCTGAACATCGCGCACTGAATCCCCTGAGCGGCTTGTCAAATGCGCGGCGTAGGCGAATAACGGGATCATGCTTTCGCAGAAGACCCGTTACGCCATCCGTGCCCTCCAGCATCTCGCAGATCGTTACCGGCAAGGCCCGGTGCCGCTGAACGAGATCGCCACGCGGCAGAATATTCCGTCCAAATTCCTGACGGTGATCCTGTCCGAGCTGGCGCGGGAAGGGCTGGTGGCGACTCAGCGGGGCCGCGACGGCGGCTATTGGCTGGCGCTGGCGCCGGTCGATGTCAGCTATGGCGACATCGTCCGGCTGACGCGGGGATCGCTGGCGCTGACGCCCTGCGCCAGCCGCTTCGCGCATGAGACCTGCACCAACTGCCTGCCCGAATCGGAATGCCGCCTGCATCGGGTGATGCTGCGCGTGCGCGATGAAACGGCCAAGGTGCTGGACAGCATCAGCCTGGCCGAGCCCTTCGCTACGGAGTAGGCTTGCGCCCGGCGCGCCGCTTCGCCACATCGGCAGCATGACGACTCCGCCTCTCAAAGCCGCCCTGATCCCCGTCACGCCGTTGCAGCAGAATTGCACGCTTTTCTGGTGCACGGCGACGAACAGGGGCGCTTTCGTCGATCCGGGCGGCGACCTGCCGATGCTCAGGAAGGCGGCGGCGGACCATGGGGTCACGATCGAAAAGATTCTCGTCACCCATGGGCATATCGACCATTGCGGGCAGGCCGGCGTGCTGGCGCGTGAACTCGGCGTGCCGATCGAAGGGCCACATGAGGCCGACCGATTCTGGATCGACCGTCTGCCTGAGGATGGTCTGCGCTACGGCGTTCCGGGTGAAAGCTTCGAACCGGATCGCTGGTTGCAGGATGGCGATCAGGTGACGGTGGGCGAACTGGTTTTCGACGTCTATCATTGCCCCGGCCACACGCCGGGGCATGTCGTGTTTCATCACGCCCCCAGCAAGCTGGCGATCGTGGGCGACGTGCTGTTTCAGGGGTCCATCGGCCGCACCGATTTCCCGATGGGCAATCATCAGCAGCTGATCGACGCCATCACCGGCAAGCTGTGGCCGCTGGGCGGCGATACCGCATTCGTCCCCGGTCATGGTCCGATGAGCAATTTCGCCCATGAGCGGCGCACCAACCCCTTCGTGGGCGACGCCGCGCTCAGCTGACCGTCGTTCAGCGAATCGCCATGGCGGGCGGCGCTGGGATCGCCTGCGTCGCGCTATAGGCGACGAACAGCGCCGCCACCGCCAGCCCGACCATCACCAGCCAGGTCAGCAACGCCCCGCCCGCGCGCCAGGCGGTGGGCCGATCCGAGTCCATGCCGAATCCATGCCCGATTCGCGCCAGCACGAAGACCAGTGCCGCGCTCCAGAGCCACATCGATGTTCCGATCGCCATTTCCACCAGCGCGAAGAGAATCAGGGTGATCGGCGCATATTCGGTGAAATTGGCGTGGGCGCGCATCCGCTTGGCCAGCAGGCTGTGGCCGCCGTCGCCATGCAGGGCCTTTTCCTTTATGCGGATTCGCGCGCAACGGCTGGCCAGCCACATGTTCAGCAGCGCGCAGGCGGCCGTCAGAGTGAGCGTGATCGGCAGCACCATTGGAATTTCCCCCACTTTATCGAGCTATCCGCTAAATAGGGGCAGGCGGGGATGGCGCAAGAGGGGGCAAGAAGGGCTTGCGTCAGGCACAAAAACAGCTATAGGCGCAGGGCTTCGCGATCATCCGGGCCGCATGGGTCTGCGGCGCCGTTGGCGTCGACATCCATCGGATACGGCCAGTCGCACTAACAGATCAATTTATGGAATAAGGTGCCGACATGGCTGTCCCCAAGAGGAAAACTTCCCCGTCCCGCCGTGGCATGCGCCGCAGCCATGATTCGCTGCGCGTCGAGGCCTATCAGGAATGCTCGAACTGCGGCGAACTGAAGCGTCCGCATAACCTGTGCGACGCTTGCGGCCATTATAACGGTCGTGAAGTGGTTGCAGTCGGCGCCTAAAGGCCTGACTTTCTCCGTAAAAAGGGTGCGTTAACTTGTCCAGTCAGCCGCGAATCGCAATCGACGCGATGGGCGGGGATGAAGGCGTGCGCGTGATGATGGCGGGTGTAGCGCTCGCCCGTCACCGTCACGAAGGGCTGCGCTTCACCCTTTTCGGAGACGAAGCGCGGATCAAATCCGCGCTCGACAATCATCCCAATCTGCGCGCGGCGTCGGAAATCATCCACGCCCCCGATGTCGTCGCTTCCGGCGACAAGCCCAGCGTCGCCATCCGCAAGAAGACCAGCTCCATGAGCATGGCGATCGCGGCGGTGAAGGCGGGGCAGGCGGGCGCCGCCGTTTCGGCGGGCAATACCGGCGCGCTGATGGCGATGGCGAAGCTGGCGCTCCGCACCATGCCGGGCGTCGACCGACCCGCGCTGGCGGCCATGCTGCCCACGCTGGGCGACAATGACGTGGTCATGCTCGACCTCGGCGCCAACACCGAATGCGATGCGCGCAACCTCGTCCAGTTCGCGGTGATGGGCGCCGCCTATGCCCGTATCGCCCTCGACCTCGACCGCCCTCGCGTCCGGCTGATGAACATCGGCACGGAGGAGATGAAGGGCACGGAAGAGATTCGCGACGCCGCCGCCATATTGCGCGCTGCGACCAGCCTGCCGCTATCGTTCGAAGGCTTCACCGAAGGCGACAAGATCGGCCGTGGCGATGTGGACGTGATCGTGTCGGATGGGTTTTCCGGCAATGTCGCTTTGAAGACGGCAGAGGGCACGGCCCGCTTCGTCACCGATCTGCTGCGTACCGCCTTCACCAGCTCGATCCGATCCAAGCTCGGCTTCCTGATTTCCAAGCCAGCGATGCATCTGCTCAAGCATCATCTCGACCCCAACAACCATAATGGCGCGGTCTTCCTGGGCCTTAACGGTGTGGTGGTGAAGAGCCATGGCAGCGCCAACGACAAGGGCGTGGCCAACGCCGTCCATGTCGCCGCCCGGTTGCTGGAGGAAGACATCACCCGGCGCATCGCCGCCGACATGCACGGGATCGAGGGGCTGACCGCCGCCGCATCGAAAATGGAGCTGTCCGCCAAGTGATCCGCCGTTCCGTCCTTTTGGGCACGGGGTCCGCCCTGCCGGTCCGCAGCGTCAGCAACGCCGAACTGGCGCAGACGGTGGACACCAGCGACGAATGGATCGTGGAGCGCACCGGCATCCACAATCGCCATATCGCGGGCGAGGGCGAAACCACCTCGACGCTGGCGACCGATGCCGCTCGCGCCGCGCTGGCGGCCGCGGGCATCAGCGCGCAGGATATCGACCTGATCGTGCTGGCCACGGCGACCCCCGACCAGACTTTCCCAGCCACCGCGACGCTGGTGCAGGCGGCGCTGGGCATCAACGACTGCGTGGCGTTCGACGTCGCGGCGGTCTGTTCCGGCTTTCTCTATGCCGTCACCGTCGCGGACAGCATGATCCGATCGGGCGCGGCCCGCAACGCGATCGTCATCGGGTCTGAAACATTCAGCCGCATCCTGGACTGGGAGGATCGCACCACCTGCGTCCTGTTCGGCGACGGCGCGGGCGCGGTCGTGCTGGGCGTGGAAGAAAGTGCGGACGGACAGCGCGGCATTTTGGCGTCCAAACTCCATGCGGATGGCCGCCACAATCAATTGCTCTATGTCGATGGCGGCCCATCGACCACCCAGACGGTGGGCAAGTTGCGCATGAAGGGGCAGGAGGTGTTCCGCCACGCCGTCACCAACCTCGCCTCGGTCCTGACCGAGGTGATGACGGCGGCCGACCTCACCACGGCCGACATCGACTGGCTGGTCCCGCATCAGGCCAATGCTCGCATTCTGGACGCGACCGCGCGCAAGCTGAAGCTGGCGCCGGAAAAGGTGGTGGTGACGGTCGATCGCCATGCCAATACATCCGCCGCTTCGGTTCCGTTGGCGCTGGACCTTGCCATGCGTGACGGGCGTATTAAGCCCGGCGATCTGCTGGTGCTGGAGGCCATGGGCGGTGGTTTTACTTGGGGCGCTTGCGTCCTGCGCGTCTGACGCGAAAGGCAGCGGGAGCCGGTTTCCGTAGCGCAATCCCATTTAGGGACCGCCATCCTGCCAGGAAACAGCGCTTTTCCGGGTGCTTGCGCGTGGCTGCATCTTGCCGAATCATGCAGATGCGCGCAAGATATTGGGTGATCACCCGCATTTACACTCGACGGGTATCAAGGTGGGGTAGGGCAATGGTTGGCACTGGGGTTAACACGGGCACTTTGACGCGCGCGGACCTGGCGGAGAGCGTGAACCGTCATATAGGCCTTTCGCGGGCGGAGGCAGCAACGCTGATCGAATCCATTTTGGAGCATATGTCTTCCGCATTGGAGCGCGGCGAAAATGTCAAAATCTCCAGCTTCGGCACGTTCGTGCTGCGCGACAAGACGCAGCGCATGGGTCGCAACCCGAAGACCGGCGTCGAAGTGCCGATCGAGCCACGCCGCGTGCTGACCTTCCGGGCCAGTCAGGCGATGCGCGACCGGGTTGCTTCGGTCTGAAGCCGACCAGCGCATGAGTGTGGGCCGGTTGGGGGATCGGCCCAGGCTCCGTGGTAGGCGCCGTGCAAAATAGCCGCTTTTCCAATGGTTGACCTTTATGCTGCGAAAGGTGCAACATCATGGTCATGGAAAAGGCCGAGGGTGCATTTCTGACCATCAGTGAGCTGGCAGGCGAACTGGGTCTGCCGCAGCATATTTTGCGCTATTGGGAAACGCGTTTCACCCAGCTTCGTCCGTTGCAGCGGGCGGGCAATCGCCGCTATTACCGCCCGGCCGATGTGGTGCTGGTGCGGCGCATCCACCATTTGCTGAACGTCGAAGGCTTTACCGTGCGCGGCGCGCAAAAGGCGCTGGAGGACGGGGTGAGCGAAGCGCCCGAGCCGTCGCCCCGACAGGAGGTGGCGCAACCGGAAGTGACGGGTCCGGTCGAATGGCTGCCTCGGCTGGAGGCGATCCGGGCCGCGCTGGCACGGGCGATCGGGGAATAGGGCGTTTCCACAGCCCTCATAAGTTTCTGCCTGCCGCATTTTAGCTTTGCTGCCTGACCACTCCCCTTAATAATCCTTCGAGTAGCGCAGGTTCGCTGACGATCCGGCGTTGGTGCCGGTCTTCGACAACAGGCTGAGCGTCCTGGACAGGGCGATTTCAAGCTGGGTCGCCGTGAAACCCTTGGAGTCCGTGATCACCTCCACATAGACATTGTTGGATATATGCTGACCGACCGACAGCGACGTCCCGCGCCCGGTCGCCTCGTCCCCGCCGACGATGCCGATGCGGTCAAGGCCCGAAGCGCCTTGCAACTTGCCCATCGGGTTCAGCCCGCCGCCGCCCCCGCGCAGGCCGTTCAGCGCCACCCCTAGCTGGACCGCCTGAACGGCGGACAGGTTCGCGACATTGTCGCCGAACAGGATGCGCGCCAATATTTCGTCCTGCGGCAAGGTGGGCGTCGATATGAAGCTGATGTCGGGCTTCTGCGCCGATCCGGCCACGGCGATGCCCGCCGTTACCGTGTCGATCTTCGTCTCTGCGCGGATCGCCAGCGTGGGATTCATCATCTCGCCGTTGAAGGTGATGACGCCCTGCTCCAGATCGAACTGATGGCCCGAGAAGCTGTAGCGGCCCCGGATCACCTCGATCTTGCCGTTGACGCGCGGGGCGGTGGCGGCGCCGGTGACGCGCATGTTGGTCTTCCATTCGGAATCGAGACCCATGCCGGTCACGTAAATCTCATTATCCGCCCGGATACGCACGTCCAGCTTCCATGGCGTGGGCTTGGCCGCCGCCTGCCGCTGACGCTGGTCGAGAATATCGGTGCCTTCGCCCCTGCGGCGCACGCCGGTCAACTGGCGGATTTCGGTGCCGCCCTGCCACGCCACGCGATAGCGGGTTTCGGGCAGCCACAGATCGCCCTTGATCAACCCGCCCTGCGCCGCGCTGTTGGTGATGGCCAGATTGCCGCTGACGACGCTGGTGATCGCCTCGCTGCGGGCCAGTCGCGCGCGGTCCAGCTTCACCGCCAGATTCATCGGATAGCCGCTGTCCGCCGCCAGCCCCACCGTGCCGCTGGCCTGCACCGTGCCGTCGCCCGCGCGCCCGGAAAAGTCGCGCAGTTCCAGCCGGTCGTTGGTGAAGCGTCCATCCAGCCGCATCTGGGTGATGCGCGTGCCGAACGTCTCATTCTCATAGGTCAGCGCATTGGCGCGGACGAGTCCGTTCAAACGCGGCGCGCTCAGCCGCCCGCCAAAATCGGCGGCGACGGCGATCGGCCCGGTCAGTTGCTGGTCGGCCTGTCCCGCAAAGGAGAAGAGCACGTCGGCTGGCCC
>Ga0065704_10000743_pt1 | contig 24338 bp, 28 predicted proteins | sample SwiRhicommuniRL2_FD_59091 | JGI IMG/M metagenome (GOLD analysis project Ga0065704, IMG submission 59091) | Switchgrass rhizosphere bacterial communities from Rose Lake, Michigan, USA - RL2 v2 (version 2) | ecosystem: Host-associated > Plants > Roots > Rhizosphere > Soil | place: East Lansing, MI | reverse complement strand
CCGCCATATAATGGGCGATGGAGATCGGCCCGCCTGATGCAATCTGGCGGGCGAGGCGTTCGGATAACCTCAGTTCAGCTGACACTCGCGCTGCCTGCGGTCGGCTCGACGCGGACGCGGCGGCTCTTCGCCGTGATCATCAGGTAAAGGCCCGCCAGGATCATCGGCACGCACAGCCACTGGCCCATGTGCAGCCCGGTGCGGGCGGCAAATTCCATCAACTGGGCGTCGGCCTCACGAAAATATTCCACGCCGAAGCGGAAGATGCCGTAACCGAAGACGAAGATGCCGACCAACATGCCGGGCTGATAGCGTGCGCGGGTCCGCCAGAAGGCGAAGGCGAGGATCAGGAACAGGACGACGCCTTCGAAAAAGGCTTCATACAACTGGCTGGGATGGCGGGCGAAGGGGCCGCCGGTCGGGAAGACGATGCCCCAGGGCACGTCGGTTTCCTTGCCCCACAGCTCACCATTCACGAAATTGGCGAGGCGGCCGAAGAACAGGCCGAAGGGCACGCAGCAGGCGATGAAATCATGCATGCGCAGCCAGCTCAATTTCTCCTTCCGCGCCATGTAGAGAATGCCGAGNGATACGCCCGCNGCCCCGCCATGGAAGGACATGCCGCCGTTCCACAGTTTGAAGATGTCCAGCGGATGCGCCAATATTTCGGGCTGGTAGAACAGGACATAGGCCAACCGCCCGCCGATGATGATGCCCAGCGTGGCATAGAAGATCATGTCGTCGGCATGGCGGCGCGCCATGGGCGCGCCGGGCTGGTCGATCAGCTTCAGCAGATACCAGTAGCCGATCAGGATACCCGCCAGATAGGCGAGGCTGTACCATTTCAGCGTGAAGAAGCCGAGGTCCAGCGCGACGGGGCTGAGGCCCAGCTGGTCAAAACGGATGGCGCCTGATGCGGCGGCGGCAAGGTCAAGGATCAAGTCTTGGGTTCCCCTTGGGAAAATCCCGACCGCCATAGAGCAAGGCAGGGGGAAGAGGGAAGGGGGTGTATGGCGCTGTCGGGAAATGGCCGGAATCGAAGGCAGGAAACGGCAGCCCTCTATCCGGTCCCGCTGCCACCGCGATCCCGCATCAACAAAAAAGCCGCCCGGTAAGGGGCGGCTTCTCTGTCGTTCCGATAGAGGAAGCTCAGGCTTCTTCGGCCGGGGCTTCTTCTTCGGCTTCCACGGCGATTTCGCCGGGTTCCGCGTTCGGATCATAATCTTCGGTGAAGCCGCTCTCGTCCTTTTCGAACAGGTCGGCCATCACGTTGACGCCCTGCGCCTGAAGCTCTGCTTCTTCCGGCGAGCGGGCCACGTTCACCGTGATGGTGACGGCGACTTCGGGGTGCAGCGCGACCTTGACGTCGAACACGCCGAGCGTCTTGATAGGGCGTTCCAGCACGACCATCGCCTTGGTGACGTTGGTGATGCCCTCAGCATGAAGTGCTTCGACGACGTCACGAACGGCGACCGAACCATAGAGGTGGCCGGCGTTGGACGACTGGCGGATCAGGACGATCTGCTTGCCGTTGACGCCTTCGGCCGCCGCTTCCGCATCGCCACGGCGAGCGGCGTTGTCGGCTTCGATCTTCGCGCGGTTGGCTTCGAAGACCTTCTTGTTGGCGTTGTTGGAACGCAGCGCCTTCTTGTTGGGCAGCAGGAAGTTACGGGCGTAACCGTCCTTCACGGTGACCACGTCACCGATGGCGCCCAGCTTCTCGATCCGTTCGAGGAGAATGATTTCCATGAGTCTTACTCCCTCACTTCACGATGTAGGGCAGAAGGCCCAGATGACGGGCGCGCTTGATGGCCTGGGCCAGTTCACGCTGCTTCTTGGCGGAAACCGCGGTGATGCGGCTGGGGACGATCTTGCCGCGTTCGGACACGAAGCCCTGCAGCAGACGAACGTCCTTGAAATCGATCTTCGGCGCATCCTTGGCGGCGAAGGGGCAGCTCTTGCGGCGGCGGAAAAACGGGCGTGCCATTGTTCAGATCTCCTTATTCGCCGGCGGGGGCTTCGTCGCGCTCACGGCGCGGGCCACGCCCATCTTCTCTGGCACCACGGTCTTCGCGGGGACCACGGTCGCCACGATCGCCGCGCGGGCCACGCTCGGAGCGTTCCTGCTTGCGCATCATGACCGAAGGACCGGTTTCCAGCTCATCGACCTTGATGGTCATGTAGCGGATGATGTCTTCGTTGATCTGGGTCTGGCGCTCCAGTTCCGCAACGACACCGGCAGGGGCGTCGATGTTCAGCATCACATAGTGAGCCTTGCGGTTCTTGGCGATCTTGTACGCGAGGCTGCGCAGGCCCCAGGTTTCCACCTTGGTCACCTTGCCAGCATTTTCCTCGACGATCTTGGTGGCGGTTTCCGCCAGAGCGTCCACCTGCGCCTGTGCCAGATCCTGGCGCGCAAGGAACACATGCTCATAAAGAGCCATGGGTATTGCCTCATCTGTTGGCCGATCGCTGACGCCCACCCCATGTGGAACGCCCCTCCGGCTGTCGTCTCAAGCATTGATCGACGCGACCGCGAGTCACCCCGTGGTCGTGCGAAGGCGCGCCTATGAAGGAAGTGCGGGGTAAAGGCAAGCGGGACTTGGCGTTGCGCTGCCGCTTGCATAGAGGGGATGGCACAGAGACGAAAGGGGGAGATGGCCATGGCGGTCGGAATAGCGGCGCTGTCGCTGATATTGCTGATGCTGGCCGCCTATCGCGGCATGAGCGTCATACTGATGGCCCCGCTGCTGGCGATGCTGGCGGTGTTGCTGACCGATCCGTCCGCGGTGCCCACGGTCTTTTCCGGCCTGTTCATGGAAAAGGTCGGCAGTTTCCTCAAACTCTATTTTCCCGTGTTTCTGTTGGGCGCGCTGTTCGGCAAGCTGATCGAAATTTCGGGCTTTTCGCGGGTCATCGTCGCGGCGGTCATCCGCATCGTCGGCGCGCAAAGGGCCATTCCGGCGATCATGCTGGTGACGGCGCTGCTGACGTACGGCGGCGTGTCCGTGTTCGTGGCGGTGTTCGCCGTCTATCCCTTCGCCGCAGAGATGTTCCGGCAGGGGAACATTCCCAAGCGGCTGGTCCCGGCGACGATCGGTCTGGGCGCCATCACCTACACCATGGACGCGATGCCGGGGACGCCGCAGATTCAGAATATCATTCCGACCAGCTTTTTCGGCACGACGACCTGGGCCGCGCCGGTGCTGGGGCTGATCGGATCGGCCTGCATCATGGGGATGGGGCTAGCCTACCTGGGCTGGCGCAAGCGGGCGATGAGGACGGCGGGGGAGGGCTATGGCGCGCCGGAGACGCTGGTGAACGAGCCGGAACCGGCGGAGGAGGAGGCAGGCGCGCATCCTTTGGTGGCGCTGTTGCCGCTGCTGGTGGTGGGGCTGGGCAATCTGGCGCTGACCATGGCGATTCCGCGCATGGTGGCTGGGGAGGAGGCCAGCGTGTCGCTGATCGGGCTGGACGCGCCGCTAACAGTGAAGGTCGCGCAGGTCGCGGCGCTCTGGGCGGTGGAGGGGGCGCTGTTGCTGGGCATTGCGACGATCCTGCTGTTCGCGTTCAGACCAGTGGCGCGGCGCTTTGCCGATGGATCGAAGGCGGCGGTGGGCGGTGCGCTGCTTGCGGGGATGAACACGGCGGTGGAATACGGCTTCGGCGCGGTGATCGCCGCCTTGCCGGGCTTTCTGATCGTGAAGGAGGCCCTGAAGGCCGTGCCCGATCCGCTGATCAACGAGGCGATTACCGTGACCTCGCTGGCCGGGATCACCGGGTCCGCTTCGGGTGGGCTGTCGATCGCGCTGGCGGCGATGGCGGAGCAGTTTGCGGCGGCTGGCGATGCGGCGGGCATATCGCGCGAGGTGCTGCACCGGGTCGCGTCGATGGCGAGTGGGGGAATGGACAGCCTGCCGCATAACGGCGCGGTCATCACCCTGCTGGCGGTGACGGGATTGACCCATCGGCAGGCCTATAAGGATATTTTCGCACTGACGCTGATCAAGACAGTGACTGTCTTCATCGTGATTGCGGTCTATTATCTGACCGGGCTGACATAAAAGAGCCCCGGAGTTTCGGCTCCGGGGCGCTCTTTGCTCTTAGCGGATGGCGTTGGCGACGACCGCGCCGATGACGCCGCTGGTGATGGCGATCAGCACTGCGTCATTGCCGGAACGAACCCATTGCTGGCCGCGCGGCGGGGCCTTCAGATGGTAACCGCGATAATTGTCGATCACCCGATAGTTGGTGGCGTAGCGGCGATCGAAACGCTGCCCCTTGGACCAGCGGCGATGATTGTCCTTCCGCACGACGGTCTTGTGGACGACCTTGCCGCGCGGGGTGTGCTTGACGACCTTATGGACTTCGCGTTGCGGCGCGGCTTGCGCCTGGGCGACGACCATCGGGCTGGCGACCATGGTGGTCGCGGTCAGGGCGATGATGAACTTCTTGAACATGAGATGCTCCTTCTTCTCGATCTCTTGCGCCATTCGATGGCGTCGAAGACTGGAATAGGACGCTTTTGTCGCAGGCTTGTGCCACGAGGCGGCAAAGAATGTCAGAAATTGTAACAAAAGCGGAATGAGCCTGAATATCAGTTCATAAAAGGCTGTTTTTCCTGCTCTTTAAGCTCTACCGAGGGCATCATCGCCCTATTCGTGACGCAGCGCGTCGATCGGGTTCATAGCAGCGGCCCGGCGCGCGGGGAAATAGCCGAAGACGACCCCGATCACGGCGGAGAAGAGGAAGGCGATCACATTCACCTTCACGTCGAAGATAAAGGGCACCTGCATCAGCGGCGCAATGGCGACCGACGCGACCAGCGCCAGCAGCAGGCCGATCAGGCCACCCAAACAGGACAGGACGATCGCCTCCACCAGAAACTGCATCAGCACTTCGCGCGCGACCGCGCCGATGGCGAGGCGGATGCCGATTTCCCGCGTCCGCTCCGTCACCGATACCAGCATGATGTTCATGATGCCGATGCCGCCGACCAGCAGGGAGATGGCCGCCACCGCCGCTACGATCTGGGTCAATATGGTGGTGGTGCCGGTCAACGTGTCGCTGATCTGCTTGGTGTCGAAGACGTTGAAATTATCCTCCGCGCCCGGCTTCACCTTGCGCCGTTCGCGCATGAGTTGTTCCAGGCTGCTCTGGACCGTGCTGGTGTCATAGGCGTCGTCCACCGCGACCATGATCTGGCTGATGTCGCGGTCGCCGGTGAAGCGGCGCTGGACGAATTTGATCGGCATGACGACCACATCGTCCTGATCGCCGAAGCCGCCCTGTCCCCGGGTCGCGAGCGCGCCGATCACCTGACAGGATACGCCCTTCACGCGCATCCGCTTGCCGACCGGGTCGTTGCCCTGGAACAGGTTGGTCCGCACGGTGTTGCCGATGATGCAGACGGGTTTTCCGGCCTCTTCCTCTTCGGGCATGAACAGGCGGCCGGTGTCGGCCTTCCAGCTTTGCACCTCGAAATAGGCGGCGGTCGATCCATAGACAGTGGTCGACCAGTTGCTGCCTTCATAGATGGCGGTGCCGCTGGACTGGACCAGTGGCGCAACGGCGCGCACGCCGGTCAACTGGTTTTCGATCGCGGTCAGGTCGGCGGGCTTGAAATCGGGCGGACGCGGCCCTCCGCCGCCGCGGCCAAATCCTTGCCCCGGCCGTAGTTGCAGGACGTTGGCGCCCAGCGAACTGATCTGTTCGCGCACGGCTGCCGTCGCGCCGTTGCCCAGCGTGACCATGGTGACCACCGCCGCGACGCCTATGATGATGCCCAGCGTGGTGAGGAAGCTGCGCAGCTTGTGCCGGTTGATCGCACGGAAGGCGAGGATGACGGTGGTGCCCAGCATTATGCCTTCACCCTCTGTTCGATCCGCTCCACATGCCCGTCCTTGAAATGCACGATGGTTCGCGCGAACGCCGCCATGTCCGGCTCATGCGTCACCATCAGCACGGTGATGCCGCCGTTGCGGTTGAGGTCGGTCAGCAGTTCCATGATCTCCACCGACCGTTCCGAATCGAGGTTCCCGGTCGGCTCGTCCGCCAGCAGCACATCAGGCTGGGTCACGATGGCGCGGGCGATCGCGACACGCTGCTGCTGCCCCCCGGAAAGTTCGGCAGGCGTATGATCCCACCAGTCCTTCAGGCCCACCTTGTCCAGCGCGGCCATGCCCATGTCGTAGCGGGTCTGTTTGTCTTCGCCGCGATAAAGCAGGGGCAGTTCCACATTTTCCAGCGCCGTGGTGCGCGACAACAGATTGAACCCCTGAAATACGAAGCCCAGATAGCGTCGCCGCAGCAGAGCGCGCTGATCCCGGTCCAGTGTCTCGACATGGCGGCCCTTGAACAGAAACTCCCCGCCCGAAGGCACGTCCAGGCAGCCCAATATGTTCATCGTCGTCGATTTGCCGGACCCCGAAGGCCCCATCACCGCGACGAAATCGCCCTGCTCGATGTCGAGGTCGATGCCCTTCAACGCCTGAAAAGCGGTCGCGCCGGAACCATAGGTCTTGGTGACACCGCGCAGGGAAATGATCGAATCGGCCATGGGAATCAGGTTCCGCTCTGGCGGCCGGTGCCACGCGATGGGCTGATCTGCCCCTGCGGCGCGGAAGGCGCGACCGGCGCGGTCTGGGGCGGGGCGTCACCCGAATTGCCGAGCTTGCCGACCGTGGCCGGGCTGCCGTCCGCGGCATTGTTGGGGGCGCGGTTGCGCGGTTGGCTGGGCTGTCCGCCCTTGTCGGCCTGATCGTCCGCCGGGGCCTGCTGTCCGCTGGCGAGCTGGCCGGTGATCACTTTCATGCCGGGCTTCAGATCGCCCCCGGTTATGACGGTGCGCGATCCGTCGCTGGCGCCCACGGTGACGTTGATCGCCTTGGGATTGCCTTCTTCGTCCAGCACGTACAGCGTCTGGCTGGAGCCGATGCCGAAGCTGACCTGCCGCTGGTTGCCGCGGCGGAAGCGGCGCGGACCGGGAACGATCTGGCTGGTGATGCCTCCATCGCTCTTGCCTGCGCTGGGCTTGAAGCGCAGCGCGCTGTTGGGGACGAGCAGCACGTCATGCAGTTCCTGCGTCACGATATCTGCCGTAGCGGTCATGCCGGGGCGCAGGGTTTCATCCTTGTTGTCCACCGAAAGCACCGCCGTATAGGCGACCACCGTGCCGCTAGTGGCGCTGGTCGTGCTGCTGGTGGAGGAAGAGGATGAGCTGCTGCTGGAACTGTTGGAGCCGACGTTGACGCGCGTGACCTTCGCCGGGAAGGTGCGTCCGGGGAAGGCGTCGACGGCGAAATTGGCGCTCTGGCCCTCCTTCACCTGGCCCACATCGGCTTCGTCGACGGAGACTTCCACTTCCATCTGGGTCAGATCCTCCGCGATGGTGAACAGGACCGGCGCGTTCAGCGACGCGGCCACCGTTTGCCCCGGCTCTATATCGCGCGACAGCACCACGCCGGTCACGGGCGAGACGATCTGCGCGATGGACAGGTTGGTCTGCGCGGTCGAAAGTTGAGCCTGCGACACGCGGACCTGCGCCTGCGCCGAGCGAAGGTTGGCCAGAGCCGAACTATAGTCCGCCCGCGCCGAATCCAGTTCGGTCTTTGCCGGCACCCGGCCGCCCGACAGTTTGAAGACGTTGAGTTGCCGGTCCAGCGTGGCCTTCGCCAGTGCGGCCTGCGCCTGCGCCTGTGCGACGCTGGCGCGGGATGAGGCGACCTGCGCGCTGCTTTGCTCGATCGTGTCGACCAGACGGCGGGTGTCGAGTTCGGCCAGCTTCTGCCCCTTGGTCACGCGGTCGTTCACATCGACATAGACGGCGGTGATCTTGCCCGACTGTTCGGAACCGACATCGACCTGATTGATCGGTTTCAGATTCCCGGTCGCGGATACGGAAACGGTCAGGTCGCCCTTGCGCGCTTCCCGCGTGGCATAGTTTGGCTTGTCATCGCCCGCAAAGCAGCGCGCCACCAGCAATATCAGGATCAGCAGCGCGACGCCCATCACGCCCCGGACAATCCATTTGCGCGATGCCTTCCGGGGCTTTTCGCCCAGAAAGTCATTGAGGTCCTGATCGGTCGTCACATCATTGCTCATGGTTTTGCTCATTTGGGGGGCGATTTTCCATGTTCTGCCAGCCGCCACCCAGCGCGTTGTAAAGCTGGGCGATGGCAAGGGTCTCGTCGGCCTCGGCGCCAGCAAGGCTGTTGCGCGCGGTCAGCAGGCTGTTTTCCGTCTGGGAAAGCGTCTGGAAGTCGATCAGGCCTGCCTGATACTGGCTGCGCGCCATGATCGCGGCATTGTTCGACGCTTGCGTGGCGGTGGCGAACTCGCCCTTGCGGATGCGGGCGCTCGACAGTGACGCCATGGCATTCTCCACATCCTCCAGCGCGGTCAGCACGCTCTGCTTGTATGCGGCGAAGGCGGCGTCGGTCGCGGCCTTCTGCGAACGGACTTGGGACGCCAGACGGCCGCCATCGAAGATCGTCTGCGCGACATTGGCGAAGACGCCGCCGGTAATCAGGCTGAACAGATCCTTGAAGCTGTTCGACGTGGTGCCGATGTTTCCGCTGATCCCCAGCGAGGGATAAAGCTGCGCCTGCGCCACGCCGATCCGGGCGGTGGCGGCGGCCAGAGCGCGTTCGGCCGAACGCACGTCGGGCCGCTGGCGCAGCGTGTCGGCCGGGATGCCGATGGCGATCTGCGTCGATGCGGTCGGGATGGGGGCGGGGGTCTCCAGCGCGCGGGTCGCTTCGCCCGGCGCCTGTCCGGTGAGGACGGCGATCCGGTTCAGGCTGCCGCGCAGGCTGGCTTCCTGCTGAGGGATGGTGGCGTTGGTCTGGGCCAGCTGGGCGCGGGCCTGCTCTGCATCGAGCGAGGAGACGAGGCCCGCCTGCAAGCGCCAGTTGGCGATGTCGAAATTATCCTTCTGGATCGCCTGCGTTTCGCGGGCGACGCGCAACTGCTCCTGCGCCAGACGCGCCTGCACATAGTTGGTGACGAGTTCGGAGATGATCGTCATCCGCACNTTGGCNAGGTCATAGCCCGAAGCGGCNAGATCGGCACGAGCNGCCTCGGCGGAGCGGGAGAGTTCGCCGAACAGGTCCAGNTGCCAGCTCGCATTGGCGCGCACCGANTAGCTGCTCGACCAGTTGGACGAGCCGCCGCCGATCGGGTTGCCGCTGCTGTCGAGCCGCCCGCCTGCATCCTGGCTGCTGTAATTGCGTCCGCCGGTGGCCGAACCGCTCACCTGCGGCAGAAAGGCGCCATTGGCCTGCCGCAACGATTCCCGCGCCTGCCGCAAGCGCGCCTGCGCCTGCACGATGTCGAGGTTGTTCGCGATCGCCCGGTCGATCAATCCGCTAAGCGCCGGGTCGTTGAGCTGCGTCCACCAGGTGGCGAGGCTGGCTTCATCCACCGCCCCGCCGCTGCCCTGACTATAGGCGGCTGGCACGCCCAGCCCGACCGGAGCCGGGGCGCGATAATCGGGACCGGCGGCGCACGCCGACAAGGCAAGCGCCGTTCCCATGATCCATGCACTGCGATATCGCACCTTTTCCTTGCACTCCGTCATCGTTAAAGGGGCGCCACGATGAAGTGTGGGGCGTCCAGCCAAAGGACTGCCGAAAGGAGGCGCAGGCCTCAACGGCATTTGTGTCTCAAAGTGTAACGACTTTGATAAATTGCGCTTTTGTAGCGCCTGTTTGTCAAAGCTAGCGTCAGAAGGTGGATGATGAGGGCATTTCTTTTTCCGGGTCAGGGCAGCCAGTCGGTCGGCATGGGCAAGGCGCTGGCCGAAGCCAGTCCGGCTGCGAGGGAGCTGTTTCAGGAGGTCGATGACGCTCTGTCGCAGAATTTGTTCCGCATCATGGTCGAAGGACCGGATAGCGACCTGACGCTGACGGAAAATGCCCAACCCGCGATCATGGCGAATGCGCTGGCGACGCTGCGCGTGATGCAGAAGGAAGGCGGCTTTTCGCTGGCCGAAAAGGGCGATTTCGTTGCCGGTCACTCGCTGGGCGAATATAGCGCTCTCTGCGCCGTCGAGGCGTTCGATATCGGCACGACGGCAAAGCTGCTGAAGCTGCGCGGTCGGGCGATGCAGGCCGCTGTGCCCGTGGGTGAGGGCGCGATGGCGGCCCTGCTCGGTGCGGACATGGAAAAGGCGCAGGCGCTGGCGGATGCAGCGGCGGAAGGTGAAGTCTGCACCGTCGCCAACGACAATGATCCTTCGCAGGTGGTCATCTCTGGTCATCGCGGCGCGATCGAGCGNGCCGTGGCNNTGGTGAAGGATCATGGCATCAAGCGCGGCGTGCTCNTGCCGGTGTCGGCGCCCTTCCACTGCCCGCTGATGCAGCCTGCCGCGCAAGCGATGGAAGAGGCTCTGGCCAAGGCGGCGATCAATGCGCCGCTGCTGCCCGTCTATGCCAATGTGCTGGCCAGCCCGATCACGGACCCCGAGGAAATCAAGCGTCGTCTGGTCGAACAGGTGACGGGCCGGGTGCGCTGGCGCGAATCCGTGGCGGCCATGTGGGATGCTGGCGTGACCGAGTTCGTCGAACTGGGCGGCAAGGTGCTCGGCCCCATGGTCAAGCGGATCGCGCCCGACGCGACCGTGCGCAGCGTCGTGACGATGGATGATGTCGAGGCAGCGCTGGCTGCATTCTGAACGCAACAAGGATTAAAAGACATGTTCGATCTGACAGGGATGACCGCGCTGGTGACTGGCGCTTCGGGAGGTATCGGCTCCTCCATCGCCAAGGCTCTGGCGGCGCAGGGGGCCACGCTGGCGCTTTCAGGCAGCAATGAGGAGAAGCTGAAGGCCTTCGCGGCGGAACTGGGCGCCAGTAAATCGGGATACGGGCACAAGATTCTGGTTTGCAACCTCAGCGATCCGGCGGCGGTCGACGCGCTGGTCGGGCAGGCCGTGGAGGCGCTGGGCGGCAAGATCGACATCCTCGTCAATAACGCCGGTATCACCCGCGACAACCTGATCCTGCGTATGAAGGATGAGGAATGGTCGAACGTGATCTCGGTCAATCTGGAGGCTGCCTTCCGGCTCGCCCGTGCTGCTGCCAAGCCGATGATGAAGGCGCGTTTCGGCCGCATCATCTCCATCACCTCGGTTGTCGGCGTGACCGGCAATCCGGGTCAGGCCAACTATGCCGCGTCGAAGGCAGGCATCATCGGCATGTCCAAGTCGCTGGGTCAGGAACTGGCCAGCCGCGGCATCACGGTGAATTGCGTCGCGCCCGGTTTCATCCGCTCTGCAATGACCGATGCGCTGAACGACGCGCAGAAGGGCGCGATCCTGACCAAAATCCCGGCGGGCGATCTGGGCGCGGGCGAAGACATCGGCGCGGCGGTCGTGTATCTGGCCAGCAAGGAAGCGGGTTATGTCACAGGGCAGACGCTCCACGTCAACGGCGGCATGGCAATGATCTGACGGGCTGGGCGATGCGGCTTTATTCCACGCTGCCCGAAAATTTTGGGCATTTGCAAAGTCGCCAGCTTGTGCCATCGGGGCGCAGGAGCCGGAGGCGACGGGTCGGCAACTTGTTTCCCGATTGTCGCTTGCCTCTTGCCTCGGTCAAGGCTTGGCTCTAGGGCAATGCCTTAACAGATATTCAGAACCACTAACGATACCCAGTAAGAAGGACCACTCATGAGTGAGACCGCGGATCGCGTAAAGAAAATCGTCGTCGAGCATCTGGGCGTCGAAGCCGAGAAGGTGACCGAGGACGCAAGCTTCATCGACGATCTGGGCGCAGACAGCCTGGACATCGTTGAGCTGGTGATGGCGTTCGAAGAAGAATTCGGCGTCGAAATCCCTGACGACGCGGCTGAAAAGATCGCTACCGTCAAGGACGCCATCGATTATATCGACAGCAAGCAGTAAGAGCGTTTGGCGGCCCGCCTGCATGGATAGCGGCCGCTGCGTTTTTCAGGAAATGGCTCCTCCTGTCCGGCAGAAACCGGTCTTGGGGAGCCTTTTCGTGTCTGGCCGCCCGTTCCCAATCGCCATGGTTGCGGTTAAGGGATGGGGAATGGCAGTAAAGAATTCAGGCCAATGAAGAATTTCGGAGCAAACATATGCGTCGCGTCGTCGTAACCGGCCTTGGCATGGTGACCCCGCTGGGCGGGAATGTCGAAACCACCTGGAAGAACATCATCGCGTCCAAGTCGGGCGCCGCGACCATCGCGCGCTTCGACGCCAGCGAATATAAGTGCCGCATCGCCTGCGAAGTGAAGCCGGCCGACCATGAATATGGCTATGACGCCGGGATCGACGTCGATCACAAGATCCAGCGTCAGGTCGACCCGTTCATCGTCTATGGCATTTCCGCCGCCAGCCAGGCGCTGCGCGACGCGGGCCTCGACAATATGAGCGAGGAAGAGCGTCTGCGCGCCGGTTGCTCGATCGGCTCGGGCATCGGCGGCCTGCCGGGCATCGAAAGCGAATCGCTGGTGCTGGCCAACAAAGGCCCCAGCCGCGTTTCGCCGCACTTCGTCCACGGCCGCCTGATCAACCTGATCTCCGGTCAGGTTTCGATCAAATATGGCCTGATGGGCCCGAATCATGCCGTCGTGACGGCCTGCTCGACTGGCGCCCACTCGATTGGCGACGCTGCGCGCATGATCGCTATGGACGATGCCGACGTCATGCTGGCGGGTGGCGCGGAAAGCGCGATCTGCCCGATCGGCATCGCCGGCTTCGCGCAGGCTCGCGCCCTGTCGACCAACTTCAACGACACGCCGGAAAAGGCATCGCGCCCCTATGACGTCAACCGCGACGGTTTCGTCATGGGTGAGGGGGCAGGCGTCGTCGTCCTGGAAGAATATGAGCATGCGAAGAAGCGCGGCGCGCATATTTATGCCGAAGTGATCGGTTACGGCCTGTCGGGTGACGCCTATCATGTCACTGCGCCGCACCCGGAGGGCAATGGCGGCTATCGCTCGATGGAGATGGCGCTGCGCAAGTCGGGCCTGTCGCTGGAAGACATCGACTATGTGAACGCCCATGGCACTTCGACGCCGCTGGGCGACGAGCTGGAACTGGGCGCGGTAAAGCGCCTGTTTGGCGATCATCTGAGCAGCATGTCGATGAGTTCGACCAAGTCGGCCATCGGCCACCTGCTGGGCGGCGCGGGTGCGGTGGAAAGCATCTTCTGCATCCTCGCCATGCGCGACCAGATCGTGCCGCCGACGCTCAACCTCGACGAACCGAGCGAAAGCTGCAAGGGCGTGGACCTGGTCCCGCATGTGGCGAAGGAGCGTAAGGTGCGCGCGGTGCTGAACAACTCGTTCGGCTTCGGCGGGACCAACGCCTCGCTCATCATGAAGGCGGTCTGAGGCCACATCCATGCGGCGGCTTGGCTGTAGCCTGTTGCTGATCGGCCTGGCCGTCGCAGCCTTTGTCGCGTTCCGCTTCGTCTATGGCTGGACCGAAGCGGGACCGGCGCAATCCGACATAATGGTGGTCGTGCCCGACGGTTCGACCATCACGGACGCCGCCGTGCTGCTCAAGAAGGAAGGCGTAGTGCGGTCCGCCGATGCCTTCCTCACTCGCGCCAAGGTCTTCGGGCGCGGCAAATCGATCAAGGCGGGGGAGTTTCTGATCCCCAAGGGCGCCAGCAACGCCGATATTTTCAGGATTTTGGGCGGCGGCAAGACGCTGACGCGCCTGGTGACGATCCCGGAGGGCATGCCGTCCGTCCTCGTCTATGAAAGATTGAAGGCGAATGAAGAACTGACCGGCGACATAGATGTGCCCGAAGAGGGCAGCGTGCTGCCCGACAGCTATGCCTTCGACAAGGGCGAGAGCCGCGCTGCGGTGCTCAAACGGATGCAGGGCGCCATGGACCGTACGCTGGAAAAGCTCTGGGCGGAGCGGGCGGCCAACACGGTGGCCAAATCGCCGAAGGAAGCCGTGATCCTCGCCAGCATCGTGGAAAAGGAAACCGGCGTTGCTTCCGAACGGCCGACGGTGGCGGGCGTCTATTCCAACCGGCTACGCGTGGGCATGATGTTGCAGGCGGACCCCACGATCATCTATCCGATCACCAAGGGTAAACCGCTGGGTCGCCGCATCAGGAAATCGGAGATCGCGGCGGTCAATGGCTATAACACCTATTCCATGACCGGGCTGCCCAAGGGACCGATCGCCAATCCGGGTCGCCTTTCGATTCTGGCTGTGCTGCACCCGGCGGACACGAAGGCGCTATATTTTGTCGCTGACGGGAAGGGCGGGCATATCTTTGCCGACACGCTGCAACAGCATAATGAAAATGTCCGCAAATGGTTCGAAATCCGTCGCGCACGGGGCGAGCTGTAGCATTTCAATTTTTTCTTCTCCCAGCTAAAGCGCCGCTTGCCAAGGCGGCGGTGTCGTCTTACATCGGCAACAGCATCAAGAGTTGGGGCGACGCCCAACGCCAACCTGCCGAACCGGGCAAGGTGGTACTCCTGCAAAGGAGGATGTGGCCGATCCGGCAACCAAGCGGACCCAAGCCACATCGTTAAGCGTCACTCCACAGGAAGGAATGACGCGAAGTGCCGATCAAGATAGCCGACGACCTGCCCGCCCGCCCCATATTGGAGGCCGAAGGCGTGGTCGTGATGCGCGAAGCCGATGCAATGCGGCAGGACATCCGGCCGCTCAGGATTGCGTTGCTCAACCTGATGCCCAACAAGATCAATACCGAAACGCAGCTCGCGCGGTTGCTGGGGGCGACCCCGTTGCAGGTCGAACTGACGCTGGTGCGGATCAGCGATCATGTTTCGCGCAACACCTCGGCCGATCATATGGCGTCCTTCTACCGGCCATGGAGCGATGTGCGCGACGAGCGGTTCGACGGATTCATCATCACCGGCGCACCGGTGGAAACGCTGCCCTTCGATCAGGTCAGCTATTGGGATGAACTGCGCGCCATCTTCGACTGGACGCAGACTCATGTGCACCGCTCGCTCAGCATTTGTTGGGCGGCGCAGGCGGCGCTGCATCATTTTCACGGGGTGGAGAAACATGCGCTGGACCGGAAGGCGTTTGGTGTCTTCCGTCACCACAACCATGTGCCCTCATCGCCTTTCATGCGCGGTTTTTCGGACGATTTTCGTGTGCCGGTATCACGCTGGTCCGAAGTGCGGCGGGCGGACATTCCCCAAGGACGCGGCCTTCAGATATTGGCCGAGAGCGACGAATCAGGCCTGTGCCTGATCGGCGATCCGACCCATGGTTTTCTGCACATGTTCAACCATCTGGAATATGACACGCTGACGCTGGCCGACGAATATGTCCGTGACGGCGGCGCGCAATTGCCCGCGCATTATTTCCCCGGCGACGATCCGGCACAGGCGCCCGGCAATAGCTGGCGCAGCCATGCGCATCTGCTGTTCGGCAACTGGATCGATGAAATGTATCAGACCGTGCCGTTCAATTTCGATCGATCGGCCATATTGTCGGCAGCTTAGTGAAGGATGCCCGCTGCGTCCTGGCGGCGGGCATAATGCCATTGGAAAAGGGCGACGATCAGGATGACGGCGGGGAAAACCGCCGCCGACACGCCCTTTACCGCCAGCAGATCTGTTTGGATGAAGCTGTAGCCGAACTGCACGATGACGCCGACAATGGACAGCAGGAACAGCGGCACTGCGGCTGCCTTGCGCAGCAACAGCAGGATCGCCCCCAGCGTGCCCGCACCGACCGCCGTTGCATAGGCTATCCATGCCCAACCCGACATGGCGGCGAAGATGCGTGCGGTATAGGGATCGGTCTTTGCGAGCGCGGTCAGGTCCGCACTATATTGCATGGCGAAGGCGACCACGCCCATCAGGTTCCAGAGCAGCAGGAGCAGGCCTGTGCCCCAGAAGGATCGTGGCGTTTTCATGGCTGTTTCCTCCTTATATGATGGCCGATTGACAGGAGCATAGAGCGGTCATGAGCAAGGCGGAAGGGGCGCAAAATGGCTGAGGGAGCAGGTTTGGCGCCGATCATCGTGACGGCGTTGATGGGAGCAGCCGACTTCGGCTGGGCCGAGGGGTTGCGGCGGGCGCATTTTCCACCAGAGCGCAATCATGTGCCCGCGCATATCACTTTGTTCCACCACCTGCCGCCTTCCGCGCTGGATGAGGTGACGCGGCGGCTGAAAAATCTGTGCGCGGGCGCAGCGCCTGCCGCGAAACTGAGCGAGGTGATGTTCTTGGGGCGGGGGGTCGCTTACCGGGTGGACAGCCCCGATCTGATGGCAATGCGCGACGATCTGGCGGAGGCCTTTGCCGGGCTGCTGGTGCCGCAGGACCGGGGGCGGCCACGCTTTCACATCACGGTGCAGAACAAGGTCGCCCCTGCCGAGGCAAAGGCGTTGGCCGAAACATTGAGGCGCGATTTCCGCCCGAGACCGCTGGCGATCGCCGGACTAGCGGCGTGGTTTTACCGCGACGGCCCATGGGAGTTGGCGATGAAGGCCAGCTTTCGCGGCTGACCTTCATCCGATCTGCCATCAGTCCGGTTCAGGCGAGGCCGACTTCCTTCAGCGGCACTGATGCATCGGCCAGTTCCGCCTGATCCAGCACCGCGCCGGACAGCACATGGGCGCGGCCTTGCACATAATCCTTGACCATATTGACGCAGTCGAGCGCGATCAGCTTGCCACCCTTCAGATACAGCACGGAAAAGCTGCGGGTCGCCGGATCGCCGCGCAGGATCGTCTGGTCATGCCCGGTCGACAGTCCCACGGTCTGGAGCTTCAGATCATATTGGTTCGACCAGAACCAGGGTACGGCATGATAGGCCTCTTCCTTGCCGAGGATGTGGGCCACGGCGACCTTTGCCTGATCATTGGCATTCTGCACCGATTCCAGCCGGATTTGCGCACCCCGCGCAAAGTCGTTGGCATGGGCGGCGCAATCGCCCACCGCATAGATGTCGGGCAGGGAGGTGCGGCAATATTCGTCCACATCCACGCCATTGCCGCCAACCGCGCCCGCGGAGATCAGAGGGCCGGTTTCGGGGATGATGCCGATGCCGACGATCACCATGTCAGTTTCGATTCGCTCGCCGTCCGCCATCAGCACGGCGGTCGCCTTGCCGTCCTTCACCTCGATGCAGTCCATCCGTGCGCTGGTACGCAGGTCGACGCCGTGGGCGCGATGCTCCGCTTCGTAGAAGCGCGACAGCTCCTCGCCAGCGACCCGCGCCAACACGCGGTCGAGCGCTTCGAGCAGCACGACCTTCTTGCCAAATTTTGACAGTACGGCCGCCGCTTCAAGGCCGATATAGCCGCCGCCGATCACGGTGACATGGTTGATCTGATCCAGTTTCGCCATCATCGCGTCGACATCGTCGCGGCGGCGCACGCCATGGACGTTGGAAGCATCCGCGCCGTTGCAGGTCAACATGCGCGGGGAACCGCCGGTGCACCAGATCAGCTTGCCATAGCCGATTTCCCTGTCGGCTATGTCCCTGCCGCCCGCGGTCACGAACTTGCCCTCCGGATCGACCGACTTCACTCGCAGGCCCAGCAGCATGTCGATCTTGCGTTCTTCCCAGAAGCTGGCCGGGCGGATCAGGATGCGGTCGAAGCTCTTGTCGCCTGCGAAATATTCCTTCGACAGCGGCGGACGCTCATAAGGCGGATAATGTTCGTCGCCGATCATCGCGACCGAACCTTCGAAGCCCAACTGACGCAGGGAAATCCCCGCCTGCGCACCGGCATGGCCCGCACCCACGATCAGAACGTCATAATAGCTCATCGGCTCAACAATCCCCTCACAAGATTGCGGTTGCTTGGCGCGCTTTCGCGGCGGTGGCAAGGGGGAACTGGCCCCGGTTGGCATAGGGCCGCCGAGAGATCGGGGGCGGTGTGCCGCCAGAAGATGCCCCATATTCTGCGATAAGCAATGTCGCTGAGGCCTTGGCCATGGCGTGCAACCGGGCGCGGCTTATGATCGCAGGAGGCGCAGCCAATCGCGTTCCGTCCTTATTCTGGCGCGGCTACCGCGTCGCATGGGCACATCGATCACCACCTTGCCCCAGCCGGTCGCTTCGTCGCCGGGTATCTCCAGCGAACGGCGCGCTGCCGCAAGGTCGGGCGTGGCTTGCGGGCTGATCTGGTCGCTAGGGAAGAGGGTGTAGAGATGGTTGACATGGCGGTGGTTGATTTCCGGCACTTCCATGTCCCAGTCGTCGAACCACTCCTGGAACTGCCCCGCCTTGCCGATGCGGTTCGGGGGAAGTTTGGCCGTGGCCCGGTCGATCTCTGCTGCGAGGGCCGCGTCCCGGCCCAACAGTTTCGCGGCGGCGATGCTGTTGGCGAACAGATCGCGCAGCAGCTGTCCGTCTATCGCTGGCCCGGCGCAGATGCTGATCTGCGACCGCTGCATATTTTCCGGGGAGTTGGAGGGGTTCATCACCAGTTCCCCGGTGCGAGGATGCGGCGCCAGTGAGTCGAGATAGAAACGGCACGCGGCCGCCATCAACGTATAGAGCCGGGCCAGGAAGTCCCGGTCGCGGCTATAGTCCCAATGGTCCCATAGCGTGTCCAGCACCCACGCCCCGCCCATCGGCCACATGCGATATTTGGCGGCGCTGTTGACGGTCGCCTGTCGGAACAGGTCGGTGTTGTGATAGGCGACCCAGCCGCGCGCGTTCAAGTCGTTGCGGGCGGCCTTCGCGCCGGTGATGCTCAGATATTCCGTCATCCGCATCAGTGGTTCGACCAACTCGCGCAGATTGGAGGAATTGGCGGGCCAGTAATTCATCTCCGCGTTGATGTGGTGCGTCCATTTCAATTCCCATGACGGATCGGTCCGCGCATTCCATATGCCCTGAAGATTGGCGGGCTGGGTGCCGGGCCGAGACGAGCAGATCAGCAGATAGCGGCATAAAGCGCCGCCAGCGCGGGATCGTCCAGATCGGCAGAGCGGGCGATCCGTTCATCGGTGGCCAGCGTGGCGACGTCGGTGTGGCCAAGGTCGAGCGTGACTCGCCGGAACATACGGCGATGTTCGTCGTGATGCGCGGCCAGCAATGCCGCCCATTATGCCATGCTGGTCCGAGCCGATGCCGCGCGTGACGATGATGTCGTCGCCCTCCAACGTCACGTCGCCATTTTGTGGCGTGGTCAGCGAGAGATTGACCATCGCTACGTGGGCCTGGGGGCTGAGCCGGGTGTATGACATGTTGGAGGTCGACCGAGCCGTCGATCCCCGTCGCGTGATCGTGATCGCCGATGATGCGGGGGAGGGCGAAAACTCGCTCTGCCGCCGCCGCTTTGGCGAGACGATCCGGGTGATGAACAATTACTGGTTTGCGCCCCGGTTCAAAACTTACGCGGAACGGGAAGGGGAACTGCCCGTCGACGCGCGTGAACTGGTCGCGCTGATCGCGCCGCGTCCCGTCTATATCGCCAGCGCCGTCGAGGATTGGTGGTCCGATGCCAAGGGCGAGTTTCTGAGCGTCAAGGGAGCGGACCCCGTCTATCGGCTGTTCGGGCCGGGCGGTCCGGAGGCGGGGCGATGCCAACCCCGGATCGCTCGATCGGATCGTGCATCGGCTATCATATCCGAACCGGTCCCGATGCCATCATGGAAACGGACCGGCGGCATTTCATCGCTTTTGCGGATCGCTGGCTGCGTTCGAAGCGGGGTGTCGACTATCGCTCGACAGGAGGGGGATGAATGGCCTGCATGTTGAAACAGGAATGTAATAGTGGAATATTGATTACCCCATCAGGAGGATTTCGAGAGCGCCTTGACCTCGGCACCTGATGGAGAGGATAGCTATATGCGCCAGAAGAGCAGCAGGCCCGGGCATCGATTAAATGGCATCGGTTCGGGTCTGGCGTTGGTCATGGCCTGTGACCTGCTCGCCGGTCTGGCATCGACCGGGACGGCTCCGGACGGCTGGCGCTTCTTCAAGGGGGACCCGGAAGGAGCAGGGGCGCTGATCGCGACCGACAATGGTTCCTCGGTCGATCATAGGCCCTTTCCCTCGCACGACCGCGCCGTTCAAGATGGCGTGGCCGTTGCTCTGGTGCGCGGGGCGCGAACCGGCCGTTTCACGGTGACCGCAACGTGAAAGCCGGCGCCGTCCAACTGCGCGCCACGCCATAGCAGCAGGCCCTTCCCGCCCCGTCGTCATGGCCTGAATGATGACGCGGGATTATCTGCGCGATTTTCCCGGCGCAGACAGCATAAAATGCGATAAAGTTGTGGTCTGTCGATAGGGTCGTGCTGTAAAAATCCTTGCCGGTCAAATCGCTTGTAGAGGCCGTGCGGGCGCGATACGCATGGAAAGATGGCAAAAGTCCATGCATCATCCTGCGCGGCTCCAGCGCTCGATTTGCGGAAGTGTATCTTCGCGCTTGTCGGCATTTTGGCGCTGCTCAGCATGATGACGCTGGCGACATGGCATGATGCCTTGCCCCATATCGACGGGATCGAACATGCCCATGCTGCGGATGGTGAGCACCATCAGCAGGCGTCCGGCCATGATCATGACCATGCGTCCGGCCATCACCGGCACGACGGTGATGGCGACGATCATTCGGATGGCAAGGATGTCATTCATCTCGGCGCCCATGCCGTGTCCCAGAGCATCGATATTCCAGCTCAACCCGTTGTCGGCATGAGCCTGATAGCTGCCATGCCCCTGTGGATCATGGCGCCTGCGGACTACATCGATTCGATCGGCCCCGATTCCCTTTTAAGACCCCCGCGCGCCTGATCCTTTCGGGCGTGTCTTTGCGCGCCTGGACATGTTCAGACGACAAGGGGATTGGAAATGACGGCCTTTCATGGCTCGATGCCGCGTGGTTCGGTATCCGGCTGGGTGGTGGTGACCTGCCTGCTGGTAGGCGTCGCACCGGTACGCGCACAGGTCGTGCCGCCTTTCGCGCAGCTTTCCCGCCAGACGGCGGATGCGCCCAGACAGGTTGACCTAGCCGCCCGCGCCGAAGGACAGGCGCGGCAGGCCCATGCCCAGCCCTATCCGAACGTCAGCCTCATGACGGAGAATATTGCGAGGCAGCGGCCTTACGACGGCTTCGGTCGGTTGGAAAATAGGGTGCCGTTCAACCAGCAGATCGAACTGGGCGGCAAGCGCGCCGCCCGCGTCGCTGGCGACCGGCACGGGCGAAGAGGTTCAGCGGCCGCTTGCAACGGTCGTGATCGGCGGCCTCATCACCTTCACTGCGCTGGCGTTGCTGGTGCTTCCGGCGAGCACCTCCTGGGTTTTGAAGGTGGCGAATCGGGGCGTTCCCCGACTGTCCGGCCGGTGGCCGAGGTATGAAAGGGAGGGGGTAATCCATGGGTTTGCACCCTTGATTCTCCCGCTTGAAGGGTCGCATCGGGCTAAAGGAAAAGGTGGAATTTGATGGGGTACAGGGCATTTCTTCGGCAGAATATTCTGCCCTGTGCGGCAAAAATGACATCCTCTGTCCCGGCTACCCGATACGCCTTAAGCATTGGAAANAGAGGTCGCGCCTTACACCGACAGGATCGTGGCCCTCATCCGGATAGCCATAGAAATCGGCGCCGGTTTTCNATGGCAGGAGTGACGACGGAAGAGCGGTTGCGAACCAGCATCGGGGGGCGNTTGCCTGAAACCCCTGCTCGTTTTGCATCGCATGGAATCGCGTGGATAACATGAAAGGGAAGCCTGATATGAAGTTGNTTCATCTCCTATCCGCAGGTGTCGGCGTGGGCGTGTTGCTCGCCGCAGCGACACCACTCAGCGCTCATGGTATTTGGTTTGCGCAGCGTGCGCGCCAGTTGGCGCTGGTCTATGGCGTGGGCGCGGACGATCTGGACGCGGTGAAGCGCCTGCCGCTCATCAAGACCGTCACCGGCTATGACAGCGATTGGGCGCCGGTGACCACATCTTTGCGGACGGCTGGCGCGATCCCGGTGGTGGACAGCGATGAGCCGGTGGCCGCTGTCGCCGCGATCATGGACTATGGCTATTGGAGCAAGACGCCCGACGGCGAATGGCACAATAAGGGGCGCGACGAAGTCCCGAACGCCACGCTGGCCGAGCATAATTTCAAATATGCCGTCCATCTGACGCAGGTTCCTACCAAGCCGGTGCCGCTGCTGGAAGGTCACACGCTCCAGCTCGTCCCCGCCGACCTCGCCATCCCGCAGAAGATGGGCGAGCCGATGAAGGTGCGCGTCTATTATAAGGGCAAGCCCATCGCCGGTGCGACCGTCATGCAGGATTATGTCAACGATCCCGACGAAGCCGCGCCTGCCAAGACCGGCCCGGACGGCACCGCCACCATCAAGCTGCGCAATCAGGGCATCAACGTGCTGATGGCCATCTATGTCGGTCAGACCACCGACAAGAAGGTGGATCATGAGGAGTATCGCGCCTCCCTGTCCTTCGTCCTGCCGCACCTGCCCGAGTAAGCCCCCCATTTCAGGAGACATCATCATGAAAATCGATCTTTTCCGCACAGGTCTTGCCGCTTTGGCGCTTGCCGCACTGCCCGCTACCGCCTTCGCCCATGGCAGCATGAAGCCGCAGCATGGCGGGCTGGTCCAGATGTCCGGCGAAACGCTGGTCGAGCTGGTGACCGGCCCCAAGGGCGTGGACGTTTACCTCAGCGAAGAGGATGAGCCGGTCGCAGCCACCGGCTACACCGCCAAGCTGACCCAGACCGCCGCTGGCAAGAAGACCGAAGCAGCACTGAAGCCCGCAGGCGCCAACAAGCTGACCGCCGTCGGCTTCAAGGCGGCCAAGGGCGCCAAGATCGTCGTTGCGCTGGTCGACAAGAGCGGCGCGAAGATATTCGCGACCTTCCAGGCCAAGTAAAGCACGGATATGCTCAGCGCGATCCGATCCCCGCTGGACCCACTCATGATGCGGCGGATCGCGCTGCTGCTGGTGGGCCTGGCCTTCGCCTGCCTCAGTTCGACGCTGTGGGCGCATGGCGTCAATGAAAATGACAAGGCCTTCATCGAAGGCGCGTCGGGCGTCAACATCATCCCTTACATGTATCTGGGGGCCAAGCATATGGTCACCGGCTATGACCATCTGCTGTTTCTGGCCGGCGTCATCTTCTTCCTCTATCGGATGAAGGATGTCGCCGCCTATGTGACGCTGTTCGCCATCGGCCACAGCACGACCCTGTTGCTGGGCGTCATATTGGACGTTCGCGCCAATCCGTTCCTGATCGACGCGATCATCGGCCTGTCGGTGGTGTACAAGGCGATCGACAATCTNGACGGTTTCCGCACATGGTTCGGCGTGTCGCCCAATCCNAAGGCGGCGGTGCTGATCTTCGGCTTTTTCCACGGCTTTGGTCTGGCNACCAAGATTCAGGATCTGACGCTGGCGAAGGACGGGCTGATNCCCAACCTCATCAGCTTCAACATCGGCGTCGAAATGGGCCAGTTCATGGCGCTGACCGTCATCCTGCTGATGATGAACCTGTGGCGGCTGAGCGACAGTTTCCGCCGCAGCGCCATCGTCGCCAATGCCGCGCTGATGACGGCGGGCTTCGTTCTCATCGGCTTCCAGTTGGCCGGCTATTTTACGCAAGGGGCATGATATGAACACGCAGACACTTTCCGCGCTTCCGACCTCTATCAAGCCGTCGCCGTCGGCTCTTGCCAAGGCGACCGGCGGCGCGGCCATCGCCGCCGTGGCGATCCTGACCCTTTTCGTCCTGCCCGCCGAATATGGCATTGACCCGACCGGCGTGGGCACGGCGTTGGGCCTGAACGGCATGGTCGCGGGGGAAGCGAAAGAAGCCGCGCCCGCCGCTGCCGCCGCAGCGCCAGCGGGCGCTCTGCCCACGCCGACCAAGGAAAGTATTTCCAAGACGACACCCTGGCGGCAGGATGAAATGACCATCACCCTGCCGCCGCACAGCGGGCAGGAAGTGAAGGCCCATATGGAAAAGGGCGACAGCTTCATCTTCGAATGGAAGTCGTCAGCGCCGATCAAGGCGGAAATGCATGGCGAGGAACTGAACGCCGACGACGACGCCTTCACCGACTATTGGAAAGAGCTGGAGATCAGCGCCGGGCAGGGGGATTTTACCGCGCCCTTCGGCGGCATCCATGGTTGGTATTTCCGCAACAAGGGCGAAACCCCGGTCACTGTCACGGTGAAGACGGTTGGTTTCTACAAGGATCTCTACCAGCCCAAGGCTGAGTGAAAGCTGAGATGGCAGACCCCGGATTGCCCGATCCCGGTCTGCCTTGGCTTTAGGGCGTAAACCCATAAATCGGGTTGAGTTGTCGGCCTTGGCGTGATTCAGGCGGCCTTTGGAAACGGAGGGCGTGTGACGCGGCGGCGATATGAACTGACGGACAAGGAATGGCTC
>Ga0065704_10070450_pt1 | contig 24379 bp, 34 predicted proteins | sample SwiRhicommuniRL2_FD_59091 | JGI IMG/M metagenome (GOLD analysis project Ga0065704, IMG submission 59091) | Switchgrass rhizosphere bacterial communities from Rose Lake, Michigan, USA - RL2 v2 (version 2) | ecosystem: Host-associated > Plants > Roots > Rhizosphere > Soil | place: East Lansing, MI | reverse complement strand
GGGCGCGGCCGCGGCATCGGCACCAACCCTGCTGGCGGGCGCCGTGGGCGGCATCCCGCTCGCCTCGGCGCTGAACTTCGGCACCGAATTCGACGTGAAGCTGGCCGATGTGATCCGCGAAGCCGGTGTGGACTTCAACGATCCTGCCGCCGTGATGAAGGCGCTGCAAGATGATGAACTGATGCAGACCGCCAGCGATAAGGCTCTGCGCAAGGCCGCGGGCACCACTGCCGTTGACGCACTGGGCATGATGTTCGCCGGCAAGTTGCTGGCGCCCGCGCGAATTGCTGGCCGACCACTGACAGACACCCAGCGCGAACTGGCTAACCTGGCCGTGCAGTTCCCGGTGCAAGGTGTTACTGAGGCCGCTGGCGAAGCCGCTGGCCAGCTGGCCGCCGAAGGCGAGATTGATGCCGGCGAAGTGTTGCTGGAAGGCGTGGCGGGTGGACTGGGATCAAGCGCTGACGTGCTGGCGTTCGGTGGCAAACGCATGTTCACCAGCCTGGCTGGCGGCCTGGAGAAGTCGCGCCAGGCCCGCGTAGGCCAGCAGTCCCTGAGCGCCGCCGCCGCCGCATCCGTGGAGAGCGAAACGCGCAAGCTTGACCCGGGCACGTTCAACCAGATCGCCACCCGGCAGCTGATCGGCACTCCATTGGAAACCCTGTGGATTCCGGCCGCCGAGTTACAGCGCCTGAACCAATCCGGCGCCGTCGACCTGCCGGCAATCCTGGCGCAGATCCCCGGCCTGACTGAGCAGTTTGGCGATGCGCTGGTGCGTGACGGAAACGTGGCGATCAAGGGTGCCGATTATTTGACGTACCTGGCCGACTACGACGAGCAGCTATCGAAGAGCATTCGCACCAGCGCCGGCAGCTTCAGCGCTGAAGATGCACAGGCCTGGAGCGATCAGCAGGAAGAGCAGCTAACCCAGCTGGCCGAAGAGTTCCGCAAAGGCCCGGACGTGCGAGCACAGGCGCAGCAGGACTTTGTCGGGCAGCTGGTGCAGGCCGGCTTCCGTCGCGCCGATGCCGAGCAATACGCCGCCTTGCATTCGTCGGTACTGAACAACCTGGCCGAGCGTAATGCCCTTGGCCTGGATCAGCTGGATCAGCAATTCCCCTTGGACATTCGCAACAAGGCACCTGAAGACCTGCGCCGCATCACCGTGGACGACGCCACCCTGGCCATTCAGCGCTTGCGTGCTGGCGATATCCCGCAAGCCGGCGACATCTTCGGCAAGTCGCTAGGCCAATACCTGCGCGATGCCGGTGGCGTCAGCGATGCCGGTGGCGAGCTGGCCGCCCTCGATGCTGACGTGGGCAAGGTCGGGCGCAACCGCCTGACGCGCAAAGACGGCGGCATGAGTCTCGACGACGCGGCGATGAATGCCTGGGAGCGTGGTTATTTCCCTGGGATCTCCCGCGAGCAAGTCACCCCGCAACTGATCGTCGACGCAGTGCGCGATGAGCTGGCCGGCAATCCGCGCTACAGCAGCGAGCAGGAGAACCCAAACAAGGCCGACACCGCCGACACCCTCAACCAGTTGCAGGAATACTTCGACCGCTTGGGCGTCAACCTGGCCGAATTGAGCGATCAGGAGGCGCTGGCCCTGTTGCGCAACCCACAAACAGCCGAAGCCGGCGACGTGCAGCAGCTGGAGCAGGGCGGAAACGATGACGACGCCCGCGGCTTTATCACCTTCAGCCCGCGCGGAATGCCGAACCGCAAGTTCAACATCACCTTGGGCGACAAGCGCGACCTGTCGACGCTGGTGCATGAGCTTGGGCACTACTATCTGGAAGTGATTCAGGATCTGGCCCTGGCCGAGAACGCCCCGCAGCAGATCAAGGACGACGTGGCGGCAATCCGTGGCTGGGTTGGCGCTGAAGGTGATGCTCCGCTGACCACCGAGCAGCACGAACAGTTCGCCCGCGGCTTCGAAGCGTACCTGGCCGAAGGCAAGGCCCCGGCACCAGAGCTCAACGGTGCATTTGCCCGCTTCAAGCGCTGGATGCTCGCCATCTACAAGCACCTTAGCCGGCTCAACGTGGCGCTGAATGATGACGTGCGCAAAGTGTTTGACCGTATTGTCGCCAGTGACGAACAGATTCAGGACGCCGAACGTATTTCTGAAGCCTTGCCGTTGTTCAAGGATGCCGAAGCGGCCGGGATGACCGAGAAAGAGTTTGCCCAGTATCAGAACAGTATTGAACTGGCACACACCGACGCTCGCGACAGCGTGGAAGAGCAGATCACCCGGGAAGAAACCCGCCGACAGTCCAAGTGGTGGGACGAGCAGCTGGCCAAGATCCGCCTGGAAGTGGCCGAAGAAGTCGACCTTCAGCCGGAATACGTTGCCCGCAACGCACTGCGCACCGGCAAGAACCCGGACGGCAGCGCCGGTGAATTCAAGCTGAACAGCAGCGAGCTGGCCGACCGTTACGGCAAGCCGGCCGTGCAGAAACTGGCATTCACCCACAGCAAAAACGGCCTACCGCTGGACATGGTCGCCAACATACTGGGCTTTGAGTCAGGCGACGACATGGTGAAAACCATGATGGGCGCGCAGCCACGCAAAACCGTGATCGAGGCCGAAGCCCTGCGCCGCATGGAAGAACGCCACGGCCCCAAGCAAACCGGCGAGATTGCCGAGCGAGCCATGGACGCCGTGCACAACGAGCGCCGCGCCGAAGTGCTGGGCAAGGAGCTGCGCCGCCTGGCGCAAGTGGGCAACCGCAAGAACATCACCAGCCAGCAGATCCTGAAGGAAGCGGCAGCGCGAGTAATGAGCGAACGCAAGGTGCGCGACATCCAGCCGATTGAATACCAGCGCGCCGAGGCCAAAGCTTCGCGTCAGGCCTTTGATGCCTTCACCAAGGGCGATTTGGATGCCGCCTATGAAGCCAAACAGCGCCAGCTGTTGAACTTTTACCTGTACCGCGAAGCCTCCAAGGCCAAGGCCGAAGTGGAAACCATCACTGCACGTCTGAATGGCTACAACAACACCAAGAAGCGGCAGAAAATCGGCAAGGCTGGTGGCGATTACCTCGATCAGATCGATGCTGTCATGGAGCAGTACGAGTTCCGCAACGTCAGCCTGCGCCAACTGGACAAGGCCAAGACGTTTGGCCAGTGGTACAACGACCAGGTCGCGGCCGGTAATGATCCTTACGTGCCTGAATTCGTGCTGAACACCATGGGGCGCACCAACTACAAGGAATTGAGTCTGGCGCAACTGCAGGAACTGGACGACTTTGTTGCGCACCTGAACCACCTGGCCAGCCTCAAGGGCAAATTGCAGGCCAACAAGCGCGTCAAGGATCAGAAGGAGGCACAAGAGCTGTTGATTCAGGCCATGGTCACCAACCTGAACAAAGGCAAGCCGTTGCCGCTGAACGATTCCAGCCGCACCCTGCCGGAAGCCATGGGCGACTGGCTGTCAGAGGCCAACAGCTCGCTGATGAAGCTCGAGCAGATTATTGAGCAGGCCGACGGCGGAGATCCAAACGGCGCATGGTCCCAAATCTGGTGGCAGCCGCTGGCCGATGCGCAGGCCCGTCGCGATGACCTGAACCGCGAGATCACCGAAAAGCTGATGAAGGCCACCGATGCGTGGTTTGCCGAGGCCGGTTCGCGTGCCGGGCAGAAGATCCACATCAACAACCTGGGCAAGTCGATCGATTACAACGGCATCCTGGCCGTGGCTCTGAACAGCGGTAACGCCGGCAACCTGAAAAAGATGCTGGACGGTAACGGTTGGACAGACGCCGCCCACGCCGAGATCCTGAGCCACATGCAGGAAGGTGATTGGCGCTACGTCAACGGCCTGTGGGAAATCGTCAATTCGCTATGGCCTGACATCGTCGCCCTGGAAAAGCAGGTCAACGGCATTTCCCCGGAGAAGGTCGAAGGCATCCCGATCAACACACCGTTTGGCGTGATTCAGGGCGCCTATTGGCCGCTGGTCTATGACTTCCTGTCGCCGGAGTACGCTAAGGTTCAGGCAAACCTGGGCGAACTGTCGCCACTCAATGAGCAAGGCGGTGCTCGAGCAACAACACCTCGAGGCCATACCAAAGCTCGAGTCGACGGCTTCGCGGCGCCTGTCGTGTTGGACGTGACAGTGATCGCCAACCACCTGAGCGGCGTAATTCACGACCTGACGCACCGTGTGGCCATCGCTGACGCCCGCAAGCTGATCACCGCCCCAACGGTTCGCCAGGTGATGAACGAGCGCATGGGCCGATTCCAGGCGCAGCAGTTCGTGAACATCTTGGACGGCATCACCAACGACCTATCACCCGGCAGCGCGATGGGCGTGGGCATCTTCCGCCGCACCATGAACGCGCTGCGCGGTAACGCGGCCATCGCCTGGATGGGCTACAGCGTGACCACCATGTTCAACCAGATCGGCGGCGCATCGCAGGCGCTGGAATACTTCGCGCAGAAAGGCCAGCGCAAACACTATCTGCGCGCCCTGGCCAAGTTCGCCATGAACCCGATTGAAACCCGCGCCAGCGTCATGAACATGTCAGGGGAAATGCGCAACCGGTCAATCAACCTTGACCCAACCATTCGCCAGGCAACCAACCGGATCATCCGCGTTGGTGAAGGGCGGATCGGCACCGCCTTCAACGACGTGAAGAATGCGCACGACGCAATAAAACGCTGGGCCTTTGTACCTATGACCATGATGCAGAGCGTGGTGGATACGCCTGTCTGGATGGCGGCCTATGAGGCTGAAGGCGGCGTGACATCCGGAAACGGCGGCAAGGATGCGATTGATGCGGCAGATCGCGCCGTGCGCCTGACACAGATGGCAGGCGGCGCCAAGGATCTGGCCCCGATCCAGCACAACGAGCTTGCCAGGTTCTTCTTGCTGGTCTACGGCTACGCTTCACTGCTGTGGAACCGCAACGTGGACATCGCTCGCAGCGGCGTTCAATCGATCAAGGACAAGGACGCACAAGGCACACTGATCGCACTTGAGCGCTTCGTTTACCTGAACATCATCCCGGCGATCCTGGCCGGTGCGATCAAGGGAGCGCTGCCAGATGACGACGAAGACAAGCGCGGTAAGGACAAGATGGGCGACACCTGGCCCGAGTACATCGCCATTCAAACCTTGCTCAGCGTGACGAACGGCGTGCCACTTGCGCGCGATGCCGCGGCCGGATTCTTCAGCGACTTTGGCTATGGCGGCGCCTCACCGATTGGTGGAGGCATTGACGCGCTGATTAAGGCGACCAATTCCAGCAAGTCTGAAGCCCTGGCCACCAACATGACCACGGCTGTCGGTATGCTTACAGGCCTGCCTTCCTCGCAAATCAACCGTGCCACGCGAACATTCTTTCAGGTTGACGAAGGGGAGATGGAAAAAGACGCCTTCACCATTGCTAAATCGGTTCTGTTCGGACCACCACCAAAGAAAGATTAAGGGGAAATAACCATGACGGTTAGCAGTCAGACCAACAACGAATCATACGATGGCAACGGCGTCACAACCGTTTGGGATCTGCCGTTTCGATTCTTCGATAACGGGGACATCTTTGTTTATTTGCTTGACCCAGCGGCAGAGACCACAACCCTGCTTGCTCTTGGGACCGACTACACGTTGACGGGCGCCGGCCTACCCGAACAGTTCGGCTCATCGCCCGGAAAGATCACAACCACCGTCCCTGTCGCCAACGGGAAGACCCTCTATGTCGAACGAGTCATGGAGGCCGAGCAGCTGACCGACATCGTCAACCAGGGGCGTTTTTTCCCTGAAGTGCATGAGGATGTTTTTGATCGGCTCACAATGCTTATTCAGCAAGGTGAAGCGCGTCTGCGCGGCGCGATCCGTGTCGCGATTGGCGACCCTGAGCCATCGCGCCTGCCTTCTGCCGCCCTACGTGCCAACTTGCTTATGGGCTTCGACAGCCTTGGCAACCCAATCCCTGTAGCCCCAACACCAGATTCGTCGGCATCACTGGCATTGATGCTTGCCAACACGTCGCTGGTGTCTCAAGGCGCAGCGATGATCGGGCGAGGCGGCCAGGTCGTTGATAACTTTGCTGAAGCTCGCACCCTGCTGAAAACCACGCCCTCAAAAGATGTTTACATAAACGGGCATACCGTCCCAGGCGATGGTGGCGGTGGCCACTTCACGTTCGACGAGGCAGACAACACAAGCATCGACAACAACGGGACCATTCTCGTTACCGGCGACGGTGGGCGCTTGAAGCGCGTCTACACTGGCAGCGTTCTCTCTATCTGGTTTGGCGCCAAGGGTGATCGAATCGCCGACGACACGGTTGCGATCCGGGCGGCTATCGACTACTGCAACAGCTACACCCGGGCAAAGCCTTTGGTTGTCTTCGGTAGCTGCTGGCTCACCGCCTCGGCATTCACCGATCGCCCAGTAGAAGGGACAAACAGCGTTTTCCGTGTGACCGGCGAAGGCATTGGTGGCGGTTTTTACGTTAACTCCGCGATCACTATGTTTAGTAGTCGCCTTCCATTCGGCGTTAACCCAGGCCCTACTTATTCGCAAGATCCGTGCACCGAGTACACGCAGTTCGAAGGCGTGGAATTTGTCGCGTCAAACCCAGCTCTTGCGGCCTATGTGTTTGATGCGAAATACCTGCGGCTTTCCTTTGTGTCGTGCGCTTTCCGGAACATCAAAGCCATCGGCTCGGCCCAATACCTGCAAACCATTAAGTTCCTTAACTGCCGTATGCGCGGCCATACCGGCCAGTTCCTGCTGGCGACAGACCTCTACAACGTCATTGCAAACTTCAACGAGTTCGAAATTTCCGGCGCGGCCTTTGCTTGGACTGGTGTTGCACGCTGCACGAACCTTGATTACAACTTGTATGAGGGTTCGACAGGTCCGTTTGTGAGTGGGACCGGCACCGCCACGCTGTCCGTTAGCCGAAACTACTTTGAACACAATGCCTCGCCTGACATCACGCTTGGCAACTCAGGCGGCGCATCCAACGGCGTTTCGATTGATTTCAACCTGTTCCTTCTATCCCCGGCACAAGCCGCTGATCCAGCCTTTTACCCGGTTATCCTGGGCATTGGCGAAGGTATCAGCGTCAACGGCAACGTATCCAGCGGGAACCTGGCAAACAATAATTCTGTCCTGCCGTTCGGTCTGAATGCGGGTAACAACGTGGTCGCAGCAGGGCGCAACGCCTTCTCGTCAAACCCTTACGCTGTTTCGGGCCTGACAGCCAGGGCGGGCGGCGGCCAGGCGCTGGCAACCGCTGTCACCCGGAAGACAACCATTTTCACCGTGACGGCGACAGCCAACGACAGCGCACGCCTGCCGGCTGTCTCGATCATGGAAAAGGTTCCAGAGATCACTGTGGTAAACCGAGGCGCCGCCACGCTGGCAGTATTCCCGGCGTCAGGCGAGCGGTTCGCCGGGTTTGGCTTCAACGTTGCAACCACCATCGCCTCAGGTGCATCCCTGCGGTTCATGCGCGAGTCCGGCGATTCGTGGATTTTCCTCTGACGAAATCCTGAAACAAAGAAGGCCGGCGCAATGCCGGCCTTTCTCATTGCGCAGCTTTTCGCTGTCGCTCTCGGCGCATTGCGCACATTATCGAATCAGCGCGCACACCGGTTGCTTCGGCCACAGCTCGCCACCGCTTCTTCTGTGCCAGCATGCGCCTCGCCGTCTCAATCACCTTGGGCGTGACAACGTTGTTCTGCCCGACATTGCGCAGCGTGACGCCGAGCGACAACAGCCGTCGGCGAACGGTGCAGGCGCTGACCCCATAGCGGCGCGACAACTTTCGCGTAGACCACCCTTCCTTCACGTACAGATCCGCCAGCGCCTGCAGTTGCTCCGGTGTGAACTGGATATAACGCGAGTCTTCTTCCGGATCGATCATGGTGCCGCGCTTATTCATTTCTTCTCCTTGGCCATGGCGCCATCGATAACTACGTCTAAAGATTCAAGATTTAGGCAAATGCTCATGATGCCGTGCGGACGCCCAGAATCGTTCTGATCTTTCCAGTGGTGCCGAATCTGCCAGCCTTCCGTGGTCATGTAGCAGGTTGGCTGCTTGCGCAGCCACGCATACCGACCAGCATCCTTGCGCAGTGCCTCAATCTCGGCGTAATCACCAGGCGCGTTATCAATAAACTCTGCGCATTCTGAAAGCCTGGCCTTTAGCGCCTCGTTCTCAGCCTTGAGCGCAACAGCTAGACCCAATATTTCATCACCATCGGCGTTCATGTCCGCATCAAGAGCGCTACCAATTGCACCCATTTCCATGCATGCGGCAAGTAGCATGCGTTTATTGCGCTCAAGCTCGGCGATCAGCGCCAGCACAGCGTCAGGCGTTGAGTAGGCAATATGCCCAGCAACAGCCCAGCTAAAATTACACTCAAGCTCGTTATGGCATGGCCACGTAGAGCTGAATGACTGGGCGGCCAACGCCCTCATTTTCATTTCTCTGTGGTCGCTCATTTCGCCACCTGCTTGCGATAGCCGGCATCGTATAGCGCAGCAGAATAATCGGCTGCATCCTGCCCGGAATAATGTTTGATTTGCTCACGGATGACGCGAGACATTTCGCCAATTTCAGCTTCCCGCTCTTCCGCCGCGATCTGCTCGGGCGTGCGGATGGGGTAGAAGGTTCGATTGATCATCAGGAACCCGAACTCCTCACCAGTCTCGACATCCTCGCCAAGTAGTCGTGTCTTACCGATGCCAAGCACTTTGATTCGGCGCTCGCGACCGCTGGACATGGTCATGCACACCGTCCCAACTGGCGGCAGGCCTTCGCCGGTCCAAGGCGTGTCAATGGGGATGGCGCCAAGCAAATCCTTTGCTGGCCCTTCGAATACGCGCCAAACACTCGATTGCGGCCTGCGATACAAAACTGTCGCTCCCTCTACTTTCAGCCACGCTGATAGATACTTTCCATCTTCTGGATACCAGTGTGTTGCGCCTTCCGGCTTCTTGCTCATATCGATATTCATGCTGTCACCCCATTGCTGTTGGTTTTTTGAGCTCATCTTGCTGAGCAGAGCTGTTATGCCCAAATCAATTAGGCGGTACATTTACGGGTTCCTTCTGCCAGCCACCGACCGCGGCGAACACCTTCGCGGCCTGGGCTTCGGTTATTACCACATCGTCAGGTATCGCCAGCCAGCCGCTGGACATGACTTGATTCGGGTTTGCAGTCGCCAGGAAGTCGTCATGGACCTTGGCAATCACATCACTCAGATGCGCAGCCAAGTACACGCCTTGCGGCGACGCCTCTTCACAGCGCAGGTATTGCGAACCATCCGGTGCCTGGCACATCACGCCGACAATGATTGTCCAGCGGTGCGCAATCTCACACACCGCGTCAGCGATAGCCTGAGACGGCGCAATGCTCTTGGCCGACTTCCAATTGATCAGGCCCTGGCGCTCTGTCGTCTCAATGCACACCACTGCGACGTGATTGGACTTCAGCAGCGAGCGCAAGGACCGTTCGACACGGTGTCTCGGGTTGTGGGGCTTGCGCTTGCTCATGACGAGATCGCCGGTAAATCGCATATAAGGAAAACAGCAAAACTCATCAGGAGCATGAATACAACATAGCCAGCCACAGTAATCGGAACCTCAAGATCTTCGATAGAAACACCACCGGAGATCGGCATAATCACGCCGTTAACAATCAAATAATTCGTTCTTTTCATCAGTAAATACCCATTTCTAGATCGAAAATGTGCATATTTCATCAATGGTGGCTGTTCGCCTTTTGCCTTTGCGATGGCCGCATAAGCATCTGAAGACTGCTGTGGCCGCTGTATGTGACCGACCTGGTGCATCCTATCGACGTACTCAGCCAAGGCTTCCAGCGCACCAAGCAGATCCGGAGCGGATCGAAGAAGACAGGCGTTTGCCCAGGAATCAGGCCCAAACCAATACTTGACGCCGTTGTGATCCATGCAGCCGACCGTTGCGACACTCAGCCAATCACCATTTGGCAATTGCACACAGATATCGCGATCCTCGGTGTCGATAAGCCAAGGCCCTGGAGTGTGAGCGCTCATGGTTTCGCCTTCAGGCCTTTAGCCTCGATGTTCCGCTTGCACATCCTGATCGCGTCCTGCATAGCCAAGCGCTCAGCCCGAGTGTTCGCCCAGTCACCGTCGATGATTACCGGCAGCTCAATCACCAGCGATTCGCGGGAGGCTTTCCAAACGTAGAACAAGGCCTCTTTGTTTAATTCAAGACTGAAGGCCGCTTTCGCATTCGCAAGAAGAACCAGCCTCACAACTTCTTTCGAGTGCCAATCCTCAAACTCTTCCCGCATTTTCTCGTTCATTCGTGAATACCCATTTCGTTGATGTCAGTTGCTTGCGATAAACCCGATGAAGAAACCGACCAGTGTTGCGGCCAGCATTACGATCATCCACACGGTCAAACCGATTAAATTGTCACGCCTCTGTCGGTCGTCCATGAGGCTCTTGACGGTTCGCAAATCTTTACCCGCTACGTCGGCCTTGCCTGTCATGTTAAAACCTCCTGAAATGGACGGCGCGCACGTTGGCGCCCTATTGGCTTGCGGTATCTCCGCATGAATCATCAGATTTTTCCTTGATCTGGTCGCGTAGGGCATTTTTCCGGCGCTCGGTTTCGGCTCTTCGCTCCAGCGCCTCAGCCATGGATCTTTCGGCCTGCACGCCTCTGGCGCCGATACCGATCTGCGCACGAACTTCAGCAAGTCGGCGCTGGCGCTCTTCGGTCGCCATCGTCGTGACGCCTTGCGGTGCGGCGAGCAGTCCAGCAATGGCCGATCCTTCCACCGTGACGGGCTGCGTTTCGTGGCCGATGCGGATCAAGTGCGGTTCAGCCTGAGCCTGGGTAAGCATTCCGGTGCGCAGACCTTGCTCAATCGCGATATGCCGACGGTCCTTGTCAGAGCCGAGCGAGACGACCACCTCGACCGGGCGACCTTCGCGGCGAGCGTTGGCAACCTGGCGTTCGTACACTTCGACGAATGCAAGGCGCGCCGCCACCTTGTCGCGAATGCCCAGCAACGGCCTGGCCGCATCCAGCGCCGCCAGGATCTCGGGCGTGGTCAGCACGGTTTCGCTTTCGTCCAGCGACGTCAGGGCGATTGACCATGCTTGATCCTTGCCTGGGCGATGGTCTTCAGCCCTGGCCCCCAGGATTTGCCGAATCACGTCAGCAGGCTTTGGCGAGTATTTGCCATCGGCCGGATCTTGTAGGTGGCGGCTCAAGCCATCGCGCACTTGCTCAAGCGAATAGCCACGCACCGCGGCGAAAAAGATATCGGCCAGCGCCGCGGTGATTTGCCGCTCATACACCGCCATGGTGGCGACCAACAGCGCGTTGAACTCCTTTCGGTCTTCAGGTTGCATGGAAGAAATCCCCCTCGATGATAAATCCTTGGTCGTCCAGAACGATTGGCTTGACACCTTCGGCTGCCATTCGCGCATCTTCCCGGGCGTTCAACTCGGCCAACACTTGCTGATTGCCGGCCTCGATCCTTTCCTGTTTGCTCATGTAACCGCCGATCTGCTGCCCAGGCTTGTCGAGCCATGACGCATTGAACCCCTGCCAGCTGCGCTCAGCACAGATACGAACCGCATCGCCTATCGAGATACCAGCCTTGGACGCTTCACGCTTGAGGCCGTCCAGCGCCGTGTCGGTCATCTTCGCCTTCTTGACCTTGCGAACTTCCAGCCAGTCCCTTGCGTGATTTTCTTCAGCTCCAAGTTCAACGAGCAGAGCGAGCCAGCCGCGCGGCTTCTGACGCGTGCTTTCCCCTTCCCTTTCCTGTTCCCCTTCCCTTCCCTTCCCCTTCCCTTCCCCTTGGACATTACCGTGTCGCGTGGTCGACGCGTCATTCACGCGTGGATCACGCGTCACTAAGTCATTGATTTCGTTTGGCTCATCACCAAAAACTCTGTCTGCCTCATCGAAACGAGGGTAAACAGACGGTCTTTCCCGGTTATTGACTACTTGGTGCTTTGAAAACGTAGGAATTGACCCGTATTCATCCGTGCCGCACGCGTAATGACAAATGAAGCCACGCGTGGTCAACGCGTCGAGCACGCGTGAAAAGTCATGGTTGTCGTAGGGCATAACGTCCAGTTTTATCTGTCGCGGCTGCCACCTGAAAATTCCGTCCCTGTCGCAGATCGTGAACAGACCAATGAACGCAAGGCGTAGCGGCAGACCAGATTCAAGCTCTGCCTCAAATAAACCTTCATGCCTGAAAAGCTCAGGCTTAACCGTTCTGATCCGGCTGGCCATGCTCAGTCCTCGCCGAGCTTAATGAAGTCGCTGACCTTCATGTCGAAGGCGGTGGCGATCCTTTCCAGGGTTTCGGTTGTGATGTTTTTCCCGCAGGACACCTTGCTGATATTCGCCTGATGAATTCCGACTTTGCTTGCTAGGTCGGGCTGCGTCATATCGTTTTTAAGCAGTGCGATCTTTAGCGATTTTCCGATGTTCATGTGTGCCCCTGTCCGGATGGTAAGTGTGTGCAGGCCAATAATATGTTCGTGGATATTTTTTAGCAATCCATTAATTACCTTTTCCAGTAGAACCGCTCGTCAGGTCACTTTGTGCTATCTCACATACGCTACATACTTAAGCACATAGGCCGTCCGGCCTTGCCGCTGTCAGTAGGCGCTACAGGAGAAGCGAACCTTGCGGCCAAACATAGAAGTAGGTGTCAAATCATGAAAACCGAACTAGCCAAAATCTTTAAGGACGCGGGCGAGCTGGACGAAAAAAAGGAAGGCCTGGGCGCGCAATGCGTGGCCTACCTGATTAAGCATAAGGCGTTTACCTCGGAGATTGCCGAACCTCTATTTGCCAAAGCGCATGCCGATAATGGTTGGTCGACGGAGAAGGGAAGGCCCAAGGCTGGCTCTACGCTCACCGCAGCCCCACCGACCGTGAAGAACTACCTGAGCGCCCTTCGTAACATGTACAAGTTCGGCCTCGACATCCGCAACTACAAAACGATGGGCGAGATCCGTCGGGCGGTGAATGACGCTAAGGCGTCGAAGCGTGCTGAGATGTCGCCGCTTCCATCCTTAGCTGGCGTTCAGATCACGAAGGCCGACGTTCTCACCGGCGCACTGGTTCACGATATTTACGCCTGCATAAAGGCACTGCCCCCTGAAGACCGAGACGACATCGAGGCGAAGCTGCGCCGGGTTCTGGCTCAGGCCATGAAGAAAGCCCCACCAGAACTTCAGCTCGTCGCCTGACATAAAGGCGGCACAAGAGCCCGGCCAAGCGCCGGGCTTTTTATTGCCTCCGATTTGCCGATTCGCATTTTCTAAAGCCTATAAATATATTTTAAATATGCGTTGACGCTTGATGCGGTGAATTGATATTGTTCCCCCATCGAAACGAACAACGGAGCAAGACGAAATGGCCTACAAACTTCTTTCAGCCGCGCAGGGTTGCAACACTAGCCGGATGTTTCGAGTGGTTGACGGAACTCAACTGGTCGCAATGTTTCTTTCGTCTGGTGATGCTGAGGCGTACATCGAAAGTAAGGAAAAGGCACGCAATGCAAAGCCATTGACTGGTAACGGCTTCGATAAATTTGGCCAAAGACCTTTTCGCTAACCAACCCCGCCCACCTCAAGCCCCGAAAGGGGCTTTGCCAGTACCACCAATGGGAGATTCACCGATGATTCCTGATTCCGGCCGATCCATGATCGAGATCCACCTGAACATCGCGCGCACCACCACCTTGGAAGACTTCGCCGAAGATTCGCTGAAGTCCGCCGAGGCAATGTTTTCCTACGCTTGCGCCGTCGGGCATATCACTCCGACCGAGTACGCAAACGAACTGGTGAGCACTAGCCTGATCCGTGCCCAGCGCAAAAATGCTCTTGCGTCTCGCACTTAGGCTGACGGCTTACACGGTGATCGCGGCGCATGTTGTGGCCGGGATCACCGCCATATTTATCGAGGGGGTTTTCTAATGCGCACTCAAGCCAAGCGCTGCACCGAAAAGGAACTGGCCTACCTGGCGCACTGGCGCGGTGAGGGCTACATGCTGACGATTGATCAGACCATCCCACTCAACACCATGACGCCGCCAGTTTCGAAGGTGCAGATGCGCCGGAAGATCAGCGGCATTGTGTTCGGCTCGCTGATCATCGCCGGCACGCTTGGGCTGTTCGGCGTCTGGTTTGGTAAAGCTGCGGGGTTGTACTGATGACGCCTCATGACCGATGGCTTGAGCCGGATGATGAGCCTGAGCCTGTCACCGAAGAGTGCAAGTATTGCGAGGGAACCGGGTGGATTGACGTTGATCACGATAATTCTGGCTGGTGCCCTGATTGCGACGGCACTGGCGAAGTAATCCTAACCGACGCCGAGCGCCGTCAGAAGGCTTTCGATGATTTTGATCCGCCTGATAATGAATTTGGAGAACCGCTATGACCGTTCTAATCTGCTGGCTAGCGGTGTCCATCATCCTAACGGCAATCATCTGCCGCGCCATTCACAACACAAAGGCCCTGGAACGGGCTGGGATCAATGCGAGGTGGGAAGCGTGAATCAGTGGATTAAATGCAGTGATCGACTGCCAGATTGCCCTCATGAGTGTACGACCGACGACACAATGGTTTCGCAATCATTACTGGTATGCGATGGAGGGCCTCAGTCGCTGGGTATGGCGCATATGCGGGAGGACGGCACTTGGAAGCTTTACGGTGGAGATCACGATTTCATGTATCCAAGTCAGATCACTCACTGGATGCCGCTCCCGGAGCCGCCACAATGACTCCCGAACACCTACTCGCCCTCGCGGCGATCCTACTAAACACGGGCCTGCCCGCCATGATTTTGGAGATTTGCAGATGAGTGATGTTAAGCGATATGTCTTTGACGGCACTGGGATTGTTGAAACCATGGATCTTGTAGGGCTGGTGAAATCTTCCGTCTACTACGCCGCCCAAGCCGAGCTGTCAGCGCTGCGGGAAGAGCTGGCGCGTAAGGATGTCGTTATCGAGGATATGCTTGAGTCAAACAGCGAAATGACGACGTGCCTGACAGCCGCCGAGCAGCGGAATGAAACCTTGGCCGAGTTACTGGATAAGGTTTTGAACGAAGTCCCGCACGGCTGGGGAGAATCATTCACTGACAGCGAGCTGGCTGAGCGTATTCGTCAGGCAATCAAACCCACCGAATCGGGAGCAAGCGAATGATCTGCTATCGATGCTTGGCGTGGTCACGCCCTGAGCTGCGATACGACCGAAAGTCGGGATTGCGGCGCCTTGGCTGCCCTTGCGGGTCGTTCGTATTTATTTCAGGAGGAGCAAGCGAATGAGTGAGCACGAGCCTTGCGTAGGTGCTTCGGATGATTGGTACACCCCGAAATTCATCTTTGATGCTTTGGGGCTTCAGTTCGATCTTGACCCGTGTAGCCCTGGTGCCGATCACTGGGTTCCAGCAAACAATGTGATTACTGAAGCTGTAGACGGACTCTCGGCATCTTGGGACGGGCTGGTGTGGATGAACCCGCCATTTGCCGGAAGAAACGGCCAAGTTCCATGGCTTGAAAAGTTCATCAAACACGGAAATGGTATCGCCCTTGTCGCGGCCCGGACATCTGCGGGCTGGTTTCACAACCTTGTTCCCCGCTGCGACGGACTGCTTTTCCCGAAGGGTAAAACGAAATTTGTTAGGCCTGATGGAACCGTAGGAGGCTCTCCTGGCACCGGTGTTGTTTTGCTTGCAATGGGCTCACAAAGTTGTGATGCCCTAAAAAACAGCGGTCTTGGTATATATCTGAGTTTAGGCAAGGAGCAAGCGAATGAGCAGTAAAATTGACGCCTCTGTTCTCGCTGCAAGGATTCGTGAGTTGTTCGACTACGACCAAGAGAACGGCAACTTCATCAGAAAGTTCCAGGCGAACTGCACTGATGGGCAGCAAGGCAGTATCGCCGGATCGCTCAAGAAGGATGGCCAGATTTGGATTCGCATCGACGGTATTAAGTACACGCTGCATCGGCTGGCATGGCTGTACATGACTGGATCATGGCCGGAAGCGATGATCGACCATAAAGACCTCGATAACACAAATAACGCATGGTCAAACCTGCGCGAGTGCACCAATGGCCAAAATCAAATGAATACAGGGCCGCAGTCAAACAACAAGCTTGGCGTGAAGAATGTGCACCGCATGAAAAACGGACGATTCATGGCATGCGTAGGCAAGGACAAAAAATATCATCAGAAAACATTCAGAGATCTTGAGTCTGCCGCTTCTTGGGCTGATGCAAAACGGAAAGAACTCCACGGCGAATTCGCAAGAGGTGAAAAATGAACGATCACGAAAAGACCGCCCCTGTCGTCGAGCGCCAGCTTAACGATGAGCTTGAGATTTATGGGTATCAGTGCCGAGAAAGCGAACAGGAGAAGTTTTTCCTGCACGAATACCCGCACTACTGGCAGCACTTTCCATTGGTTCGCAAAGATGACGCTGATTCGAAACTCGCCGAACTGCAAGCCACGATCACCGAGCTTGAAACGAAGCTGAACAACGCGATCAACCTGGACTTTGAGCGGCGCGCTGAGATAGAGCGGCTGAAGGGTGGGCAGGGTGAGCCAATCCATCAAGTTCGGTCGCATGGTTCTGACTGCTGGGAAGATATATCCGGCGAATCACTGGAGATGTGCCAGTGCCAGCCAGAAGAGTATGAAGTGCGCAAGCTCTACACCTCGCAGCCCGCGCCGGTATCGGTATCGGTGGTGATGTCATTTGATTTTGAGCATCCATTAAGCAAAGAGAAAAGGACCGTTACGCTGACAAAGCAGAACGTGTTTGATGGCATGGAGGATTACTTTTACGAAAAGCTTGGCGAGCAAATTTGCCAGTGTGAGTCGGTTGGTGAAACGAATGTTGTCGACTGCAATTGCGACGAGTATGTGCACGATTTTGAAATTGTTAGCGGCTGCCTCGACGCCGTAGCAGCACTGAACACCACTCGCCCATCCCACGCCAACGCACCCGCCGACTCAGGCACGCACCCGCACAATGATGGGCTTGATGATTATCGGGGGAAGCCGTGAGCAATAAGCCGATGCCGATCACCTGGGCCTGCATCCAGCGCGACGGCTTTTATGTGTTGTCATGCCGCCGCGGTGATCTTGAGCTTTTCGAAATCATCGACCGCCAGCGCTGGGTGCGCGCCATTGATCGCGTGATGATTTTTAAGCGCGCCATCGAAACCATGAGTCGGACCATGCACAACGTTATTTCGGCCGGAATCAAATAATCATTTGCCATCATTTGTGATGGCATTTATGATGCGAACACGGCACCACAACGGTGCCGGATAATGGGGATTATCCGCATGACCACTACCACCGAAATCGCAAAAGCTCCGTCCAAAGAAAACGCATTGGCAGTCTTCAAAACCGCCAATGGCCTTGATCCTTACCTAGCGCAGATCCGCGCCGAGATCGACGGGTTTATCCCGGACGTAACCACTCGTAAAGGCCGCGAAGCCATAGCCTCAATCGCGCACAGTGTCGCCCGCTCGAAAACCACGCTGGACAATATCGGCAAGGAACTGGTGGCCGAGCTGAAAGACGTGCCGAAGAAGATCGACGCCGAGCGCAAGCGCATGCGTGACCTGCTGGATTCTTGGAAGGAAGAGGTGCGCAAGCCGCTGGATGAATGGGAGGCAGCAGAAGAAGCGCGGGTAACAAAGCTGCAAAATGGCATCGATTGGTTCAAGTTGCGCGCCACTGAAAACTCTGATCTTGATTCGGCCGAGCTGAAAGCCAGTCTGTCCGAAGTTGAACGCATTCAAATTGGCGAAAAGTGGGAAGAGTTCGAAGCGGAAGCCCACCGCACCAAGGCCGCCGCCATTGAATCGCTGAAGGCTCAGCTGATCAAGCGTGAAAAGTTCGAAGCCGAACAGGCGGAGCTGGCCAAGCTGCGCAAGGAAGCCGAAGAGCGCGAGCGCAAAGATCGTGAAGACCAGATCGCCCGCGAAGCCGCAGAAAAAGCCACCCGCGAAGCTGAAGAAAAGGCCCAGCGCGAACGTGACGAGCAAGCGCAAAAGGTGCGTGACGAGCAGGTCGCCGCCGAGCGCCGCGAAAATGAGCTGAAACAGCAGGCCGAAAGAGCGGAGCGCGAGCGCCTTGAAGCAAATCAGCGCGCCGAACAGGCCGAGCGCGAATCAGCCGCAAAGGCCGAGCAGGCCGCGCAGGCCGAGCGCCAGCGCCAAGCTGACGAGAAGGCCGAGGAAGAACGCCAGTCAGCCGCCCGCCAGGCCGACACTGCGCACAAAAGCAAAGTATTGAAGGCCGCCAAAGAAGCATTCGTCGGCATGAACATCAGCGAAGAGCTGGCCAAGGCCATCGTGCTGAAGATCGCCCGCGGCGAAGTCCCTAACGTCACCATTTCCTTCTGAGGTTTCACCCATGAGCACCGACATCATCATGCCGGAAGAGCGGCATCAGTCCATTGCAGTTCAGCCACAAGCCCAGGAAGTCAGCATGCTGTCGACCATCAGCCGATTGGCCCTCGATCCGCGCTGCGACATGGAAAAGCTGGAGCGCCTGATGGCGCTGCAAGAACGCATGGAAGCCAAGAGCGCGCTGGAGGCGTTCAACTCGGCATTTGCTGAAATGCAATGCGCCATGCCGTCGGTGGAGAAACGCACCGAAAACACTCATACGAAAAAGATGTATGCCGATCTGGACGACATCAATACGATGGTTCGCCCGGTCATGGCCCGCTTCGGCTTCGGCGTGTCGTTCAAGATCGTCAATCAGGCCAATGGCGTCAGCATCACCGGCATCCTGATGCACAAGGGAGGACACCGAGAAGAGACGACCATGATTCTGCCCCTGGACACTGGCGCCGGTCGCAGCGCTGTGCAGTCGGTTGGATCAACCACCACTTACGGCAAGAGGTACGTGATGTGCGCCCTGCTGAACATCACCAGCGGCGACGACAACGACAACGACGGCTATGTCGACGACAGCGAACAACTGATCACGCCAGCGCAGGCCCGCCAGGTTCAAGCCCTGCTGGACAAGTGCAGCGAAGCAGTCCACGCCAACTTCGAAAAGATGTATGGCGACCCGGGGCAGATTGCCAAGTCGGCATTTGACGGCGTAGTGGCCGGCCTGAACAACTCAATTTCTAAAGCAGCGAAAGCGGCCAAAGCCGCGCAAGAGGGGAACGAATAATGGGCATGCAAATCATCACCGATCTGGAACAAGGCAGCGCCGAGTGGCTTGCAATACGCATGGGTATCGTCACCGCTTCAAACATGTCTGCCCTACTGGTCAATGGCAAGGGTGAATACGGCTTTGGTGCTGATGCCTACAGCTACATGAACACCCTGATCGGCGAGCGCATCACCCAGGAAATCGCTGACCCGTTCACTGGCAACCGACACACCGAGCGAGGCCATGAACTTGAGCCGAAAGCACGCGCCCTGTACGAAGCGCAAACCGATCTTGAATGCCGACAGGTGGCAATCATTCTGAACAAAGGTTGCGGATACAGTCCTGATTCATTGGTTGGTGATGACGGCCTGAACGAGATCAAAACCAAACTTCCGAAGTATCAGGTTGAAGTGATTCTGAGCGACGAAGTGCCAAAGGATCACATTGCGCAATGCCAGTCTGGCCTGTGGCTTGCTGAGCGCGAGTGGATCGACTTCATCAGTTACTGGCCGGGCATGCCGCTGTTCGTGAAACGCATGTATCGCGATGAAGCGCTGATCCGAAAAATGGAAGAGCGCGTAAAAACTTTCTACGAAATCCTTGAAGAGCGTATGAACCGCGTGCTGGGGATCTGAGAATGGAATTCAAGCTGGTCAACGAATCTGACCGCGCTCGCCTGATCGGATACCTGGCCGGCTTGGACATGTCAAAACCGAAAACGGTAACGATCAACGACGAAGACCGCAGCGCCGAACAGAACAAAAAACTGCACGCTTGCCTGGCCGACATTGCCAGGCAAGTCGAGCATGCCGGGATGAAGTGGGATGTCACGGTATGGAAGCGGCTCTGCACAGCTGCCTGGCTGCGCGAGACGGGCGCATCAATCCAGATGATCCCTGCTATCGATGGGCAAGGCATCGACGTGCTGTACGAGCGCACCAGCAAGCTCAGCATGAAGAAGTGCGCCGAGCTGATCGAATGGGTTCAAGCATTCGGCGCTGAACATAACGTGAAATGGACGCAGAAAGATCACTGGGAAGGACGCTACTGATGACCAAGGCCGAGAAAGCGCACCTGTCAAAGCTGGCCGAGTTCGGATGTATTTGCTGCCATCTACTGGGCTTCCCTGGCAGCCCTGCTGAAATTCACCATATCCGCGCAGGTACAGGGGCCGGAAGAAGGTCAAGCCATTTTGACGCGCTGCCAATTTGCCCAGCACACCACCGCGGCACGGCCGGGCTCTCCGTGCCAAGTATCCACGGATCGAAAAACGCTTTCATCGAGGCATTCGGCACCGAAGCCGAACTGCTGGAGCTGACCAAGACACTGCTTTAACGATCAAAAAGCCATTAAAAATGATGGCAAATCGATTGACAGTCCGAGTGATGGCAAATATGCTGGCCACTCCTAACGCAACTCAACCAAAAATGGGATTTACATGATGGATCTGAACGAAAAAGAACTGATCGAACAAGCGCGCATGATGGGCGTTCCGGCGCACGAATTTGCGGCCAAGTTCATTGCCCGCGATCTGGTTGAAGCTACGCTGACCGCCGTTCGCAAGGTGGTTAAGCTGAAGGAAAACCAAGAAGGCAAGCTGATCGACCAGCTCAACGAAGACATCAAGGAGCTGGTCACTGCCGCCGTTGCCGTGATCGCCGCTGCGGGCACTTCGGCCATCACCTGCACCATGAAAAGCTACATGGGCACCGGCAAGAGCTTGCGCGTAGTTCTCGATACCGACGGCGACGATCCGCAGCGCCACGCCCTGACTGATCGTGTAAACAACCGAGTGCTGCTAGTGCTGGCGCCTGATGAGTACTACAGCGCGTTGGACAGCAACAAGCCGCAGAAAGACCAGGCCGACTTGCCGCTGGACGACAAAGAAGAAAACCCGCTGGGCGCGCTTCAGCAACTTGCAGAATCCGTCGCGGCGCTTTCTTCTGAGCCGATCTCCCCTTACGAACTGGCATTCATCCATGTCACCAACGGCGGCGCGATCACCGCCAAGGCGATCCAGGAAGCGGCTGGCGTCAAGCGCAAGGAAGTCACCGACATCATCCTGGCCCTGGCCAGCAACGGCATCATCAGCGAGCCGGACGACGAAGGTCTGCGCACATTGATCCCTGCTGATCAGCGGCCAAAGACCGTGACCGAAGAAAAGCACGGACCTGGCGCAGTTGCTGAGCCGGCACCCTTCGACGAAAACCAATACGCCGACGCCGTGTTGCTGGTGCAGCGTGAGCGCAAAATCAGCAACAGCTTTTTGCGCTCGAATTTTGCTGTCACCGAGGACGTTGCCGACGCGATGATCTTCCGCATGGAGCAGGACGGTGTTGTCTCTGAAGTAAACGACCTGGGCGGCCGCGCCATCTACGACTGATCATCACCGGGGCTTCGGCCCCGGCTTTCGGGGGAACGCACATGCAAGCCGCCAACTTCAACCCAATGAAGCATTTACGCAGGGCTTCAGCCTTGCGTGACAGCCATATTGCCGAGCGCATCAGAGCGCTGGCCGAGGCGCTGCCGTCGACACGCATCGCACAGATGCTTGGCATCAGCCGCACCGAAGTCGAGCAGATTGCCGCCCGTAACGGCTTCACTTTCAACGATCCACAGCAGGAAGAGGCTTAACATGTTCAACGGAGATTCCAGCACCGCCGATAAATTTGTGGTGCGCATGCCGATCGGTATGCGTGAGCAGATTGCAGTGATCGCCCAGGGCAATCACCGCAGCATGAATTCCGAGATCGTGCTTGCCCTGGGCAAACTGATCGACGACGCCACCCATATTCCTAACTCGGGACCACTGGCCCAAAGTGCGGACGAGATCCGCATTCTGGAAGCGTTCCGCAAAACCAGCGCCGACAAGCGCAAGGCAATGCTGACCTTGTTGGCCAGTGACAAATGAATCCCGCCCTGAAATACCTGGCCGTCAGCGCCTCAATCATGGTCGTGATGTTTGGTTGCGCGACCGTAGGCTGGACGCTGCGCGGCTGGCGCTGTGAGACGGCAATGGCCGCCTACAAAGCCGAACAGTCAGGAAAGGCCGAGGACCAGCGCAAAGAAAGCCGGCTGATCGAGATCAAGCAGGAAGCCGCCGCCGATAAGTCCACACAGCGCCTTGACGAACAACAGGAAGCGCACCAGAAGGAAACCGTTTATGTGGAAAAGAAGGTTATCCAGTATCGCGACCGTTGGCGGGATCGCGATTGCCAGCGCCCTGATGACTGGGTGCAGCTCTACAACGAAAGCCTATTCGGAACAGATCCAGCAATGCCCCAGGCCGGCCAAGCCGGATCAGCGCCTATTGGCACCGCCATGCTTTTACCTACCGGCCGGGACTGATCCGGACGACACCGACGACATCGGCACCATCACCCACAATAACCAGTGCGCACGACAGAACCTGAATCTGCTGATCGAATGGCAGACCTGGCACAAGGAGAAGGGTCAATGAACAAGCGTGACGCCAAGATCATCGCCGAAACGATCACCACGGATCAGCTGGCCGCAATGTTCGACAACGCAAAGAAGGGCATCACCAACTGGCGCGAGCCGAGCAAGGTCAACCCCAGCATCAGCTTGGGCGCAGCCTGGAATATCTACTACCCGGCGCTGGTGAAGCGGATGCGCCCGATCAACCTGCCACACGTCAAAACGAACATGATCTGGCTGTTCGGCGACTACCTGCCGGAAGAGTTAAAGCCGGAAAAAAAGAGCAATAGCCGCAAGCCGGCCGTTGACGTATTCCACCAAGATCCTGTGTTTGAGGTGTCCCAATGAGTGCAATCGTACAAGCCGCAATCCGCCAAGCGCTGACCGAGTATCTGCCGGCCGCCATCGACACCGTCGGCGCGCGCCTGATGATGCTGGCTGCACAGAAACAGGAAGACCCTGAAGAGCGGCGCTATCAAGTGGTCAAGCGCACAGCGGCCACCGCACAGGAAAACATTGTCGGACCACGCACCGCGAAAGGCCCGGCCCGCGGCCTGTGGCAATTTGAGAAAGGCGGCGGCGTGGCTGGCGTAATGCACTTCGGCGGCAAGGTCGGCGCCTACGCTCTGGACGTGTGCGATGCGATGAACATCCCGTTTCAGCGCGAAGTGATCTGGTCGACACTCGAAAGCAACGACGTGCTGGCCGCCTGCTTTGCGCGCCTGCTGTTGCTGTCAGATCCGAAGAAGCTGCCTCTGGTCGATGATCCGTTTGGTGCCTTCGAACTGTATCTGCGCACCTGGCGCCCGGGCGCTTTCGTCCGTGGCGACGACAGCCAAAAGCAGGCGCTCCATGCCAAGTTCCTGAAGAACCACGCCGCCGCTCGGCTGGAACTGAACATTCAATAACGCGAAAGCAATGGGGAATCACCAATGAAGGTTGTAATTCTTGATACCGAAACCACTGGCACCGATCACGAAAATGATCAAATCATTGAGCTGGCTCACATCCTGATGCCTGGCACACCGCAGGGGCTTATCGAAATAAAGGCCGCTGAAGAAATGCCGTTCTACCATGAGCGCTTCCTGCCCAGCGTAGCAATCAAGCTTGGCGCCCAAGCCGTACACAACATTCTGCTTGGCGATCTGAATGACTGTGCGCCGTCCGAATCGATTGATATCGCCGCGCACAACATTGACATCTTGATTGGCCATAACATTGATTTTGACTGGCGCATGCTTGGCCAGCCGGACATCCCACGGATCTGCACCCTTGCGCTCAGTCGCTTTATGTTTCCAGAAGTCGACAGCCATACCCAGTCGGCCATGCTCTACATGATCGCCCGGGAATATGGTGCAGAAGAGCGAATGAGGGCCATGCTCAAGGATGCGCACGCAGCGCTGGACGATGTGCGCAATTGCTCCGTGCTACTTCGCTACCTGCTGCGCCATGCTGCCAAGTCTGGTCATAACGTAGCGAGCTGGGAGGCTGTGCACGCTTTGAGCGAGATCGCCAGAATCCCAACCATCATGGGCTTCGGAAAGCACAAGGGCACCGCCATCGAGCCAGGGCAATTGGACGCCAGCTATGTGCAGTGGTATCGCCGCCAGGCCGAAACCGACCCCTACTACATCGAAGCCTTCAAGCGCGCCGGCTTCTAATTCGCAACTGACAAGGAATGAACTGATGACCATCACCCAAGAAACCGCCAATCTCGTCGATACCCTGGCCCACGCCGCCAGCCAGATCGGC
>Ga0065704_10070449_pt1 | contig 24379 bp, 24 predicted proteins | sample SwiRhicommuniRL2_FD_59091 | JGI IMG/M metagenome (GOLD analysis project Ga0065704, IMG submission 59091) | Switchgrass rhizosphere bacterial communities from Rose Lake, Michigan, USA - RL2 v2 (version 2) | ecosystem: Host-associated > Plants > Roots > Rhizosphere > Soil | place: East Lansing, MI | reverse complement strand
CCGCGCCCATCAAGGTATCCCCCGTGTTCATCGGCGGCGGGCTGGTGTTTTTGCTGGTCTGTGGGCTGGTGCCCAAGTACAACGCGGAGTGGCTGCTCAACCGCGTCGCAGTGACCCTGTCAGGTGTCGACCAGGCCCATCAAGAGCCTGCCTGGCGCTTGGAAACGGCGGACAGGAAGGCCGAGTAAGTCGCCAGGTCCAGTGCCAGGTGGCTTTCCACCATCAGCGCCAGCAGCACCGTCTGGGCGTAGAAGCGCCGCCTGTCGTTCTTGCGCCGCACGCTATTCATCTGTTTGAACAAGGTATGGGTAATCTCCTGGGGGGAGCTGCCTTGTAACTGGTCCAGCCAATGGCTAATCACTTGGGTGTTTCGTGTGTAATTCGCAGCGGTCGCCGGTTCTGCGAACCCTTCGAACATGTCCGTGAGTTTTCTCAGCGCATAGCCGCGTTTCAAATCACCCAGCAGGCTCATGCACGCTCCTCGGTGCTGGCTATATAAGCCAGTAATTCTGCGGTCTTAATCTGCATGAACTGACTGTCGCCGCGACTTTCCACGCACAGGCATACCGACAGCGGGTCGCTCACCTGCAACTTAAAACGCCAATCGGCGAATACTATGGACAGTCCGGAGCAGGACTCGTCACTGTCCAGCGAGTTGTCGGCATACAACACTTGTATACGTTCGACGAGACGGGTTGAGTTATTCACCTCGATATGAATATTTCCCGAGGAAGGAAACAGGCCAATACGCTCTACCAATAACTTTGAAGTGTTCATGGCCATCCCGTCGCGAGTGTTCTCAGGTGGCACTTTATTATGCTGGGGCGGAAAAGTACCGAAATGTTATTTTTAGTCGATCATGACATGTATTGTTATTTTTTTTCTTGTGCAATAGGGGGGCGTGGCTTTTTGTTTTTTCTAGTTAGCGAATTGTTCGCTATCACCGATATCATAAATGTGCGTTACATGGGAGCCTGCTGATTCCCGCCAGAGGCAGGCTGATTTGTTGTTCGCGATGCAAAAAGTTCATCAGCAGAACCACGCGTTCGTCCCCCTCCATTGCTAGGAATACGGCCTCGAGTTCGGCAAATGGGCCGTCACTGATACGAACATGTTCTCCTGGCTTCAACAGCGTTGTCGCGATGGTCGGGTGATCCCGTTCTTGGAGTTCGTTGACAAGCGTATCGCTAACCGGCAGTGGATGACCACCGAATGCGACGATTCGCGAAACGCCCCGAGTCGAACGCAGGGGACTCCAGCTGACTTGCAGGCTCAGTTGAATAAACAGATAACCTGGGAATAGCGATTCGCTGATTATCCTGCGCTGTCCTTTTACCTGGCGCTCTCGTTTGTAGGTAGAACGGAAACAGGTATAGCCCTGGCGCCGCAGGTGCTCTTCGGCACGCTCATCCTGTCGGGCTTTGCACTGGACCAGATACCAGGTCTTGGCGGCGTGTGCAGTATTTATGGTCATGCAACGTTGTTCATTTGTAAGTCACCCTATTCAATCGACGCATGCCCCGGGAGCTTCATATCTACCTGGCAGGTATAGACCATGTCACGGGTACCGATCCTGATATTTGAAGAAATTTTAGATCGAACGGTCGCTGTAAAACCGTAACTGTTAGAAACCGTCGGAATAAATACCCTCTACAATCGTTTGAGGCCCGATAGCACAGAGCTGTTATTTTTTGTCTGGATAAAAACTTGGGTGCCGTTCAAATGGCGTGGTAATAAATACCCACTTGAAGTTGTAAGCCTGACGCTGCTTTTTCTGGGTCTACAGAGGCCCAAGCCTATCTGTGGTTAAAAACTCTTATGTTCGGCAAGTGTGATGTCACCGCTAATGTTGACAAGACGGGGAGATTTATCTTGCTTAAAAGAGTTTTGATTGTCTGTGTTGGTAATATTTGCCGTAGTCCCATTGCAGAAAATCTTCTGCGTGGGGCGCTGCCTCATTCTGATATTGAGGTCAGTTCAGCCGGCCTGGCGGCGCTGGTCGGTGCACCCATCGAACCGACGGCCCGCGCGGTACTTGAGGCGCATGGTCATGTGCCCGCAGAGCACGAGGCCACTCAGCTAGCGACTCAAGCGATCAGTGAGGCGGACCTGATCCTAGTGATGGAGCGAAAACATATCAGCGACGTGCTCAACATCGCTCCTCAAGCGCGAGGCAAGGTACTGATGCTGGGGAAATGGCAAAACGATCGTGAGATCCGTGACCCTTACCGCCAGGGCAAACCTGCTTTTGTCCACGCTTATGCGCTGATCGAAGAAGCTGTAAACGCATGGGCACAGCGCTTAATTCGCTGACAGCCACTATTTTATGAACCGTAATAAAGGCAAAGAATCTGACTTATGCAGCAAGCGCGAGTAGCCACCGTAAGGGAAGACGACGCCGACGAGATTGATCTCCTTGGTTTGTTTGGAACACTTGTCGACCATAAATGGTTGATTGCAGCGATCACCGGCGCCTTTATGGTGACGGGTGCGGCGTATGCGGTGCTGGCAACGCCGGTTTTTCAAGCGAATGCAATGCTGCAGGTTGAAGCGAAAAAGAACGATCTGCTGGGGTTCTCTGACGTCAGCAGTATGCTGGGAAAAGAGTCGCCCTCTGCGACCGAAATTGAACTTATCAAGTCACGTGCAGTGATTGGCAAGACAGTGGATGAACTGAAACTGGCCATTATCGTAGAACCGGATTACTTCCCCGTCATCGGTGGTTTTTTTGCGCGCCGTTATAAAAATACAAACCCTGACGAACTTGCCACGCCATGGTTGGGTATGGCGGGCTACGCTTGGGGGGGGGAATCGCTGAAAATAGCTCGTCTAGATCTTCCGCAAAGCACACTTGCGAAAAAATTAACATTTATTGCAAGTAGTAATAGGGAATTCAAGCTTTTTGATGAAGACGACGAACTCCTGGTACAAGGGCGGGTGGGTGAGTTTATTGAGCAAAACGGCGTTAAGATTTTTGTCGAGGCGTTACGGGCAAACGTCGGAACCCGCTTTAGTATCGTCCGCAAACCTCGATTGACCAGCATTTTGGATTACCAGGAGGCGCTGGACGTAACGGAGCGTGGGAAAGAGTCCGGAATTATCGGGCTGGCGTTAGAAAGTACCGAGCCGGAGTTGGCGGTAAAAATCTTGAATAAGATTTCCACGCTCTATGTCGAGCAGAACGTGCAAAGAACTTCGGCCGAGGCTGCTCAAAGCCTGGAGTTTTTAAAGGAGCAGTTACCTCAGGTCAAGAGTGACCTCGAAAAAGCCGGGAACGCCCTCAATGCGTACCAGACGCGCACAAAGTCGGTGGATATCAGCCTGGAAACAAAAGCGATTCTGGACCAGATTGTGTCGCTTGATACAGCCATCTCTCAGCTAAAACTCCAGCAAGCCGAGATGGATAGAAAATTCACCCGCCAACACCCGGCTTACCGTGCTTTGCTTGCGCAGATTGGTGAATTGAGCAGCAAGCAACAGAGGCTGGCAGAGAAAGTCCAGGACCTTCCTTCGACACAGCAGGAACTTCTCAGCCTGAACCGCGATGTCGAGGTGGGCACGGCAATTTATACGCAACTGCTCAACAAATCCCAGGAGCTCGACGTGATGCGAGCCGGGACGGTGGGGAATGTGCGTTTGATTGATGCCGCAGATGTGAACCTGATCAAACCGGTTAAACCCAAGAAAATCCTGATTATTTTAGTAGCAACCTTTCTTGGTGGATTCCTTGCGGTTCTGCTGGTCTTGCTGCGCAAGGCACTAAATAGAGGAATAGAAGGTCCGGAAGCTATTGAGAAACTGGGTCTCCCGGTCTATGCGTCCATACCCTACAGCACGCTGCAAAAAGACCTTGAAGAAAAAAATTCAAGTGCGGGGAAGCGCCTTAATCGAGGTGTCGGGGTTTTAGCCATGAATCACCCTACGGATTTAGCCATTGAAGCGATTCGTAGTTTGCGTACAAGCCTGCATTTTGCAATGCATGAAGCCAGCAATAACCGTCTGATGATTTCTGGTCCTAGCCCACAAGTGGGTAAAACGTTTGTGTCTGTCAATTTGGCAGCGGTGGTTGCTCAAACAGGGCTGCGTGTATTAGTCATCGACGTCGATATGCGAAAAGGTTACATACATAAAGTCATGAAAACTTCCAGCGCCAATGGGCTTTCCGATCTTTTGGCAAAGCGCTGCGAACTGAAAACGGCGATCCATAAGACGGACATAGAAAACTTTGACTTCATTAGTCGAGGGCAAATACCTCCAAACCCTTCGGAATTACTCATGCATCGAAACTTCACTGAGCTGCTGTCGCGAGTCAGTGAAATGTATGACTTAGTGATCCTCGATACCCCTCCATTGTTGGCGGTGACGGACGCCGCGATTGTCGGGCGGCAGTCTGGAACCAATCTGATTGTCACCAGATTCGGGTTTAATCCTTCCCGTGAAATAGAGTTCACCATTCGTCGATTCAATCAAAATGGAGTCGAATTGAAGGGGGCTATTTTAAATGGCGTAGAAAAGCGCGCGTCCGCGAAGTATGGGTACGGTGCTTATGGCTACTATAATTATGAGTACACATCCGATGTGAGCTGATGCGGATATTATCAAGCCAGGGATGAACAGCTACTAAAGTGCGTTATGTACGGTAATGACAGTGTGTTCTCGGGAAAGTGACACTAAATCCTGGGGCGGTAGCGTGGGAATTTCGAAGAAATGTCCGAGGCTGGATCTGCCGGAAAGATCTAGCGGGTTCGTATGTAAGGGGCTTGCAGTTCATTGAATTCAAGTGGTTTCTCCTGATTTATAGTTGAGAAAACGATGGCCATAGCAAATAAACAGGAATTCTACGTAGAGCTGGAGTCCATTCGAGGACTGATGGCGTGGTGGGTTGTGTTTGGGCACCTCTACTCGTGTTTTCGCTTGGCAATAGGGCACGTCCCTCCCGTGATTAATGAAATTCTATTGGCGACCGCTATCCCAGTAGATATTTTCATCTGTTTGAGCGGTTTTTTTATCGCGATGGCATTGAGTGGGAAGCGTCGCGGATACCGACCTTATATTATTCGACGCGCGTTCAGAATCATTCCGATTTATCTATTGGCCATGGCGCTCGCTGCGCTATTGTTCAATGAAAGAATGAGTGTGCGTGTGGACTTGCCGTGGAATACCCCAGCGCAATCAGCGGCAGTTGAAAATTATTGGACAAGCATTGCGGGTAATATCACAACGTACCTGATTCCTTGTGTTTTGCTGCTTCAGGGGTTAATTCCGGATCAATGGCTTGCACATGCGGGAGATGCTTTTTTGGCGCCAGCCTGGAGCCTTACGCTGGAATGGCAGTTCTACCTGATCGCCCCTTTTTTAGTAGCTGTTTTTTCATATAGGCGAGGAAAGGAGTTGCTGGTCGTTTCCAGCTTGGTGGCATTATTGTTCCTGGAGAATTCCGGACTGACCTTCTCTTATGGCAGCTTCATTTTAATAAAATTGCCTGTTTTTATCATAGGCATGTTGACGCACGATTTATTTCATCGTGAAAAGGGCGCGTTGCGCAACGGCCTTTTGATAATTGTAATCGTCTTGGCGGTTGGTCTTATTGCCCGATCATTTGCCAACTTTGCCTCGATAATGTTATGGGCTGTATTGGCAATAGTGATTAAGCTAAACAGTAAGCTTGATCAACCTGTGCTTACCAGGATGTTGGAGCTGTCTAAAACACCTCTAAGGAACAAAATATTAGTGCGATTGGGTGGGGTATCGTACTCGACATATTTGATTCATATTCTGGTTATCGATCTCGTGATGATCGCGGCAAAGAAACTGGGTTATCTCAGTGGTGATAGGGTGGTACTGTTTATCGTGCTTTCGATATTGCTTACGTATTTTATTTCATCGTTGATTCACAAGTGGGTCGAACTGCCTTTTATTGAGATGGGTAAAAAACTAGCCGCTTCAGTTTATTCGCGAGAACTAAAATGCGAGTGACGGCGCTAGTTAATTATATTTTTTTTCCACTGCTTTTAGCGGCCACCGCCTTCAACTTGAGGTATCGGCTGACGGGCGCGGATATACATCTTGGAGGGGCTGAGCTGTCTATCGCGCCCTACGACATCTTTCTTTTACTGATATTGGTCTCGATTATTTTTTTTAGTAAAAGACTTAACCTGGAAAAAATCAAGATAGATAGAGTTACGATGATGGCAGTCTTGTTTGTCATGCTGTCTTCTGTGTCGATCATTAATTCGGAGGCGGTTAGTTTTACGCTATATGAAATAGTCCGGCACTGGAAAATCATTATTTTGTTTCTGGTGGCGCGATCGGTTTTTCAGGATGAAAAGTCGGTGGGTAAATTTACAAAGGTGGCGGCGTTATTAATTCTTTTTGAAACGTTATATGCGGTCTATCAATTGGCTACGGGCGATATCACGGAAGACGCTCAGCAAGTAAAAGAGCTTTTTGTGGAAAATGGTATCACCCGAGTCACTGGTACGCTGAGGCACCCTGCATTACTTTCCCTGTTCACAGTGCTGTTGTTGCCATTCTGTGTGTATGGGGCAGTGAATGGGCGGAGCAGGTTAGTGTATATAAGTGCAATCGTGGCAGGTTTTGTAGTGATTTGCCTGACCTATTCAAGAACTCAAATTGTGCTGTATTTCTTTGTGGTAGGGCTGTGTCTGTTCTATTTCAAACGGCCGAATGGTCGTTCTATATTAAGAAATAAAAAAATCATCTACACCTCGGTGATGTTCTCTTTCGTAATTATGGCTGGCGCTATTTACAACTTGGAAAATCTTTATGCGAGATTTTTTGACGCACCCGAGTCAAGTACGACCTCAAGGCTAATTTTGGCAAAGATCGCGCTGAATATGTTCGTGGAGCATCCGATTATTGGTGTGGGATGGAATAACTTTGTAGATGTCATGGAGAAGTACGATGAGTTTGGCGCCTCGCGGAGCTTCAGGTATCCAGCGCACAATATGTATCTGCTTGTCATGGCTGAAACAGGGGTTTTAGGCATTGCCAGCTATTTGTTCCTTATATTTGGTGTTTATAAAATTCATAAAAATACGATGAAAAGAGGTGTCGAGGTTTCTGTTAATAATGCCTCTGCAGCTGCGCTGGTTTCTATAATAGCAATATTGATTACAGGTATTCAGGGCTGGTCATTTCGGGCCGATAGTATACAAGCGATCATCTGGATAAATTTCGGAATCATCTGTGGTCTCAATGATAGAGTAAAACAACATGCTTAGAAGCGCCTTCCTGTGCGTATTTTTGCTGGCGATCAGTTTCAGCCTCCAAGCCTCCATCCAGAATGCAGGTGCTTATAGTCCGGGCATACAGTTACGCGGATTTAACATCGATTTAAATTTGACGGAGAAAGACTTCGAGAATCTGGATGGCTTGAATGTAAATGCGGTGCGCGTGGCGTTTGCATCATACCCACTGTTTGACGACCGTGGCGGGCTGGAGAGTACCGCAGTTGCTGTGCTTGATAGCTATGTTCGGTATGCAAAGAAATACAATATTTTAATTTTGGTCGATATTCATACGTTTCCCGGCAATGTAAAAAGATATTCAGGCTCGACCGAGGACGAGTACTGGCGCAATGCTGACCTGATGAAAAGCTTGATTTCAAGCTATGCGCAACTGGCGGAGAGATATAAAAAAGAAAGTATGATAATCGGGTATGACATCGTCAATGAACCTGCGCCCATCGAGCGCGTTGATTATCTTGAGTTTTTAAAAAAGGTATCAGGAACGATATTGAGGATCTCACCGGACAAGATTGTACTTGTTCAGCCACGTATCACTATCCAAGCGAACGGAATTCCTAATGGTCAACGCTCCAACTGGAATGAAATTACGCAGTTGATAGATGAAAAGAAAATAATTGGAAGCCTGCATTATTATGATCCTGGTTACTTTACTCATCAGGGGGTACGGGGCTTTCCGGCGGATCAACGTTTACCCTTTTTGCTGAGAAGTGAAAAAGGTTTGAATATTTATTTCAAAAAAACATTGGCCCGAGTATTAACGTATTCCGGACCGGTAATCGTCGGGGAATTCAGCGTGTCGAATTATAGCCCGATGGATGATGCGCAGTTGTATATGCAGACACTGATTAACCTGTTCGAAAAAAATCGCTGGAGCTGGTTTTATCAATCTTATAAGGAAGCGGATATCTGGAATCCGCAAATGACCCTTTCAAAAAAAGGTCTGGTTCCCGACCCTGCATCAAGGAAATATTTGCTTCTGAAGGAATACTTCAAATTGAATGAACGATTTCAGACCTCTGATTGAGGGCACGCAGGAGTTTTTCCTTGAAGGCGATTCAACTACTGATCTCATCGTTTGGCGCTGCGGGCGCAACATTCTTACTTCAAGTCATACTCAGTAGAGCACTGGACGCGGCCAGCTTTGGTCTTGTGTCATTCTCTAATGCTATTACCATCACGCTCGCGGCATTGGCGTTCAGCGGTGTGAATAGCTTACTGCTGAGGCGTGTCAGCAGGGCGCCAGACGAGTATGCGCAATACATGCAAGTTGCCTATGTTTGCCTATTAATCAATACGCTGGTGGCTTTTGCAGTAAGTTTTACTCTGTTATACAGCGCCGGAATGCATGTCTTTGCGGCCGCCGCACTGGCAACGGGTGTTGCCGCCCTGTCTGCCCAGTCGATCGTCATCACTCAGGGTCAGCTCAAGAGCAGTCCTTTGCGAATGTCTTTAGGTCAGGTGGCTGTACCCCTTTCACGAATAATATGTATTGCGGCGGTTTTTCATTCAGTGACACCGAGCTTGATAAGCGCAGCTGGGGCATTGGGTGTCGCCAATGTTTTTTGCACGGTATTGTGTTTGATGTTGATAACGCGACATGGAAAGAACGCGGCTTTAAAGGTTGGAGGTTTCCTGAAGGGGTCGATTAAATACTCGTTGAACGGCGCTCTCAATATAGCCCAACTGCAAATTCCAATCTCGTTGTTAGGGGCCATTTATGGGTCTACTTATTCAGGCTATCTGGCGATTTGCAATACACTGCTCACCGCGCTCTATATTGCGCCCAATACGCTGTTCAATACTTATCTTATAAAGACTTATCATGCATTTTCGGGGGGGGAAAGGTCTATCCCCTTAAAGCATGCTCTGTATTCGTTTGGTGCAGGGGGGGGAGTGGCCATTTGTTTGAGTATTTATTCCGATGATGTGGTGCATTTGGTTTTTGGTGTTGAGTATGCGTTTGCCGCACAGGTGTTAAAAATTGCCGCTCTGTCCATTGCATTCAGGTTTTTTGCAACGCCTTTAGGCGCTGCATTGTTGAGCGAAGAATGGGTCAGCAAAAAAGTAATAGTTTCCAGTGTAGGAGTAGCGTTGCAAGTCAGCTTGTTTGTTTTGTTGATGCCGTTTGATGCATACGGCATTGGTGCAAGCATTGTGGTTAGCGAGTTGTTCATCGCCGTCTCGTACTACATTCTTTATAGAAAGAGTTTGAATGCATGAATATTTCCGTCATTGGTTACTATGGTAATAACTTTGGTGATCTTTTAATGCTCAAATCACTTCTGTCGGTGCACAGACCAGGCGTAGTGTATACGGTATTAACCTACGGAGACGGGGAGGCACTAAAAAAACAGGGTTTCATCAAAGCAGATCATATTGCGGTGGTCGAGCTTAATAAGGCAAACAGGTTGCATGCCTACAAAAGCGTTATTAAGAGTTCTGCGATCATTTGGGGGGGCGGCACATGCTTCATGGATGAGGGCGGCACAGGAGGGCTCAAGTACATGGCCTTGGCTCGCCTGTTCGGGGCTAAAGTTATCTATGCTGGCATAGGAGTAGATAATCATAAAAAATTTAAAACCCGATTGATTTTATTTTTTGCAACGGTCCTGGCGAAGGTGTTTTATATTCGAGACTCCGCTTCGTTACAGGCGATCAGAAAGATAAACCCTTGGGTCAGGGAAGGAAAAATCAAACAATCCGTGGACTTGGCCTATGCGCTCGAGAGTGATGACGCAGTTGCTGTGGCGGATCTGGAAGTGAACGCTGATTACATTATTGTGTGTCTGCGAGATCTTGAAGGTTATGACGCCCAATCCAATGGCGACGTTTACGGCCAACTATTAGATGTTTCAATCAGAATTTGCTGGCGGTTGGGCATCAACCATATTGGGATATTTAATGCGGATGCAGAGGTAGATACCGACGTGTCGCTGTATGCAGAGCGCGAGTTGAAAGAGCGTGGCTTTACGGTATTCAAGATTCCAGGCTCTGACATTGACAAGTCCATGGCCTATATAAAAAAGGCTAGACACATACTCAGTGTAAGGCTGCATCCTGCGGTGGTTGCTTACTCATTAGGTACCCCCTTTTCTTTATATAATTACTCAGACAAGAACAAGAAGTTCACCGCTGAAACGCGCACCGGCTCGTGCTTGATTCACAGAGGTGCGATAGATGAGTTTGTGCCTGATTACGCGGCTGGTTTTACCGTCGGAGGAAATGCACAGAAGCAACTGGCACAGTCCACAATTAATGAAATATATCAGTCGTTAAATTAAGTGGGTGAGGGCATTTCTCATGAAGCATTTGGATTACTTCATCATTGAACCCGTGGGCGGGCATGGGGGAATGAATTATTACAATACCGGCCTCGGGCAAGGGCTTGTTTTGAATAATGCCTGCGTCAACCTCTATACATGCCCTGAGTCTCAAGAGCAAAGCTCAAACAATTTCACGATAAACAAGTTTTTTAAAGGGGTTTATGGCAAGTCTAACAAGCTTGTCAGGTTTGCTCGTTTCATCGTTGCATTGGTGAGGTCGATTATTGATATAAAGAAAAAGGGTGGGAAAAACTGCCACCTGCACTTCTTTCAGTATTCACTGCTTGAGTTGATGACGTGTCATTTGTTGCGCCTGAACGGGATAAAGATCATTGCCACAATCCATGATGTTGAATCTTTTTCAGGAACGTCTCTGAATCGCAGCCATGCTTCCATATTGCGTGCACCGCAGGAGTTCATTGTTCATAACGAATTTTCGCGGCAAGAGTTGCAGCGGGTAATTTCTGGGCAAGGTCTAAAGCGGAAAATATCCGTTATTCCACATGGTAATTATCTTCCATTCGTGAATCGGCGAGGGCTCCTGGCCTCTCGTCGTCGTTTGGTATTGCCTGAGGATAAAAAAATCATACTGTTTTTTGGCCAGATAAAAAAAGTGAAGGGACTCGACGTGCTGTTGAGAGCAATGGAGATCGTCTCCAAGCGTGAACCCGATGCTGTGCTATTGATTGCCGGTAAGATGTGGAAGGATTCTTTTCAGGACTATGAACACTTAATCAAGTCGAAAAATATCTCTGATGTTGTTATTCGGCATATTCGATATATTAAAGACGAGGACGTCGACTTCTATTATTCTGCCGCCAATATTGTGGTCTTGCCCTATAAGAAGATCTATCAAAGTGGAGTGCTGCTGATGGCCATGTCATATGGCTGTATCACCGTGTCTTCACGTTTGCCACCGATGGCGGAGGTCGTAGACGAAGATAAAAATGGTTTTTTATTTGAAACGGATAACCCGGAAGATTTGGCGCAGCAAATAGTCGTGGCCCTGGGTTCAAGTGCTGCACAGCAAATTTCGCAAAACGCCCACGCCACAATGCTGAAAAAACATGATTGGAAGCTTGTGGCTCGTCAGCATATTAAGGTGTTTGAAAACTATGAATAGGCATTTGCTGGTTCTTGGCATAAGAGGTATTCCGGCGCAACACGGAGGTTTCGAGACATTTGCCGAAAAGTTAGCCGTCTATTTGAAGGCTAACGGCTGGAGGGTAACCGTTTACTGCCAGGAAAGCGGCAGTGGTGCGGTCACTGAAACAGACTGGAACGGGATACGCCGTGTTCATATTCCGGTTTCCAGGGAGGGCGCACTGGGTACCGTTATATTTGATTTTAAAGCGGTTTGGCATGCATTGGGTGAACGCGGACTGTTTCTGACGCTGGGCTATAACACGGCTATTTTCAATGTCCTTCAGCGACTGAAAGGCCAGGTTAATATAATTAATATGGACGGCATCGAATGGCGCCGAGAGAAGTGGGGAGCCATCGCCAAGACGTGGTTCTGGTTGAATGAAAGAGCCGCTTGCTGGATCGGTAATCATCTCGTAGCGGACCACCCGAAAATTAAGGAGCATCTTACTACGCGCGTCAGCGCTGAAAAGATAACCATGATTCCCTACGGAGGAGATGAAGTCACGTCAGCCTCCGCTGAGGTATTGAGTGATTTCGCACTCGAGCCGAATAACTTCTCCATTATCATCGCCAGGCCCGAGCCGGAGAACTCTTTTTATGAAATGGTCCTGGCGTTCAGTTCTACGGTCAGGAAGCACAAACTTGTGGTGCTTGGAAATTTTACGCCCACTACCAATGAATACCATAAGAAAGTTCTGGATGCGGCCAGCAACGAAGTAATATTTCCAGGTGCCATCTACGATGCGAAGGTCGTTCAGGCGCTGAGGTATTTCAGTCGCTTCTATTTACACGGACATCGTGTCGGCGGAACCAACCCCTCTCTGGTCGAGGCGTTGGGTGCTGGTTGTGCAATCATTGCTCACGACAATCCATTCAACCGTTGGGTAGCGGGTGAGGGCGCTGCGTACTTTTCTGATTCTCCGTCTCTTTCTCGATTACTGAGTGAATTATTGGAGGATCAGCAAAGCCATTCGTTGTTAACACATGCCGGTGCGACGAGGTTTGCCCAGTGTTTCAAATGGCAGAAGGTATTGGGTGCATATGAGCGGCTTTTCATTGAATGGCATCCGTTATAGGTCACTGGTCATTTCGCTCTAAGCCTGCCTTTTAATTTTCGATGAGGTGTTAAATGATCCCGGTTATTTTATCTGGAGGCATGGGCTCGCGCCTGTGGCCACTTTCACGGCAATTAAATCCCAAGCAATTTTTGTCGTTAGTTGACCCTGATCTCTCTTTACTTCAGGCAACCATCCAGCGGTTGGAGGGATTGGATATACGCACCCCCCGACTTGTTTGTAATGAAGAGCATCGTTTTCTCGCTGCTGAACAACTGCGCAAATTGGGACTGGAGGACGCCAATATATTGCTTGAACCTGTAGGTCGGAATACAGCGCCGGCAGTAGCGTTGGCGGCGTTGCAGGCCACTGCTGGAGGCCAGGACCCGCTGCTGTTGATCTTGCCAGCCGATCATATCATCAAGGATGTCGTTGCTTTTCAGGCGAGCATCAGTTCCGCAATTCCACTGGCGGTGGACGGTAAGTTAGTCACCTTCGGCGTTGTTCCCAGCTATCCGGAAACGGGTTACGGCTATATTGAGAAGGGCGAGCGCGTCGGGGAGTGCGGTTTTCATGTGACCCGTTTTGTCGAAAAACCGGATCTGGTTTTGGCCGAGCAGTACTTACTGGCCAACGCGTTTTTCTGGAACAGCGGTATGTTCCTGTTCCGCGCCAGTCGCTATCTGGAGGAACTGGAAAAATTCAGGCCGCACATCCTCTCCGTTTGCATTGAGGCCTTGAAAAACGGCACTCAGGATTCGAGTTTTACTCGGGTCGACCGCGCCCTGTTTGCCGCTTGCCCCGAGGACTCCATCGACTATGCGGTCATGGAGCGGACCGACGAGGCGGTCATGGTTGCGATGGATGCCGGCTGGAGTGATATCGGATCGTGGTCCGCGCTCTCCGATACTTTCGCCAAAGACGCGGAGGGCAACGTATTTAAAGGTGATGTGCTTGCGCAGAACACGTTCAATACCTACGTTCATGCCAATAGCCGCTTGATTGCAACTGTAGGTGTCGAGGATCTGGTGATCGTTGAAACCAATGACGCGATCCTGGTGGCGCACAAGGATCAGGTACAGGATGTTAAAAAAGTCGTCGAGCGGCTCAAGCAATCCGACCGACACGAGTACGTTAACCATCGAGAAGTCTATCGTCCATGGGGCATGTATGACTCGATAGATAAAGGCCTGCGCTATCAAGTGAAGCGCATCACTGTACAACCGGGAGCGAAGCTCTCGGTGCAGATGCATCACCACCGAGCGGAGCATTGGATCGTCGTGAGCGGTACGGCCAAAGTGACTAATGGGGAGAAAACCTACCTGGTCACCGAGAACCAATCCACTTACATCCCTATTGGTCAGGTGCATGCGCTCGAGAATCCAGGTGTTATTCCCCTCGAACTGATCGAAGTACAGTCCGGGTCCTATCTAGGTGAGAACGATATCGTACGCTTTGAAGATAAATATGGCCGGGCATGAAAGTTTGGTGATCGGCTAATCAATAGCGGGTCCCAGGCACCGATCTGTTTTATTTCACCATCAGGAACTCCACTCATGTTAAAAAAAATCCTCGTTACCGGTGGGGCCGGTTTCATTGGGTCGGCAGTGGTACGCCACCTGATAAATGAAACCACGTGTAGAGTCGCGAATCTCGACAAACTAACTTACGCGGGTAATCCCGATTCACTGTCCAGTGTCGAAGACTCTTCGCGCTATCACTTCTTTAAAGTCGATATATGTGATGGTCTGGCACTTGACGAAATCTTCAGGATGTTTCGTCCGGATGCGGTGATGCATCTGGCGGCGGAATCCCACGTCGATCGTTCCATTGATGGCCCCGTTGACTTTATCCAGACCAACATTGTCGGCACCTACACCTTGCTTGAAGCGGTTCGGCGTTACTGGAGCGGGCTGGCGCCTGAGACTAAAACCCTGTTTCGCTTCCACCATGTTTCGACAGATGAAGTCTATGGTGACCTGGAAGGTCCCGATAGCCTGTTCACGGAATCCACGCCTTATGCACCCAGTTCACCCTATTCAGCGTCCAAGGCCAGTTCGGACCATTTGGTTCGGGCCTGGCAACGTACTTACGGCGTACCCGTGCTGGTCACCAATTGTTCAAATAACTACGGCCCTTACCACTTCCCTGAGAAGCTGATACCCCATGTAATTCTGAATGCGATTCATGGCAAACCGTTGCCAATATATGGCGATGGTTCTCAGGTTCGCGACTGGCTGTTTGTAGAAGATCATGCGCGTGCGCTGTACGAGGTCCTGTGCCGGGGCAAGATCGGCGAAACTTACAACATCGGCGGCCACAATGAGAAAACCAATATTGAAGTGGTGGAAACGCTGTGCGAACTACTCGAAGAGCTAGCCCCTGATAAACCCGCCGGCGTCGAATATTATCGTGATCTGATTACCTATGTTAAAGATCGGCCTGGTCATGATCTTCGTTATGCCATTGATGCCGGCAAGATTGAGCGTGAGTTGGGGTGGCAGCCACATGAAACATTTGAAAGCGGCATACGAAACACTGTTCAGTGGTATTTGAAAAATAAGCAATGGTGGCAACGCGTACTCAATGGTCAATATCGGCCGGAGCGCTTGGGACATAGCGCTTGAAATAGACACATTCTGCCCATTCCTCGACTCACTTTAGAAAGGAAGCACTCCATGAAAGGCATTATTCTCGCGGGTGGCTCCGGCACCCGCTTGCACCCCATTACCCGCGGTGTCTCTAAACAACTGCTGCCAGTCTACGATAAGCCGATGATCTATTATCCGTTGTCGGTTTTAATGCTGGCGGGAATTCGTGAGATATTGATTATCTCCACCCCGCAAGACTTACCCAATTTCCGGGGCCTGCTGGGTGATGGTTCTGCTTTTGGTATTCAACTTAGTTATGCGCCGCAGCCGTCACCTGATGGTTTGGCACAGGCTTTCATAATCGGCGAGGGTTTTATCGGCGGCAGCAATGTGGCGCTGATTCTCGGCGACAATATCTTCTACGGTTATGGCTTCAGTGCGTTGTTGCGCGAAGCATCGCAGCGCAAGACCGGTGCCACCGTCTTTGGTTATCGCGTCAGCGACCCGGAGCGTTTTGGTGTGGTCGAATTCGACAGCAACGGCAAGGCGATTACGATCGAAGAGAAACCTGAGCGTCCTAAGTCCAACTATGCGGTCACGGGTTTGTATTTCTACGATAACGACGTCGTGAACATTGCCAGGCAAGTCAAACCTTCGATTCGCGGCGAGCTTGAGATCACCGACGTCAACAACGCTTACATGCAGCGCGGCGATTTACACGTCAGCGTGCTGGGGCGTGGTTTCGCTTGGCTGGACACTGGAACCCATGACTCACTGATGGAGGCCGGGCATTTCGTTCAGACCATTGAAGCGCGCCAGGGGCTGAAAGTGGCCTGCCTTGAGGAAGTTGCCTATCGCCAGGGTTGGTTGTCGGTAGCGCAACTGGATAAACAAGCCACAGATTTATGCAAAACCGGTTATGGGCAATACCTGGCGCAGGTACTCGCTTCGGAGCCGGCAAAATGAATGTCATCAAAACCAGGCTGCCTGGCGTGTTGATTATTGAACCCAAAGTCTACGGCGACGCCCGCGGATTCTTCCTTGAGAGCTACCAGCAGCAGCGTTATCGCGATATCGGTATTGATCAGCCGTTCGTGCAGGACAACCACTCGCGTTCCCAAAAGGGTGTGTTGCGTGGATTGCATTTCCAGCGAAGCCGTCCTCAGGGAAAGTTAGTGCGTGTAACGCGAGGCGCAGTTTACGATGTGGTCGTGGACATCAATCCGGCATCTGCTACGTGCGGTGAACATGTAGCTGTCGAATTGAGCGCTGAAGGCCATCTTCAATTGTGGATTCCGCCAGGGTATGCCCACGGTTTCTGCGTGTTGAGTGATACCGCCGACTTTCAATACAAGTGCACCGATCTGTATTATCCGGAAGACGAGGGTGGACTTCTATGGAATGACCCTGATCTGGATATTGCCTGGCCTCTGAGTTCGCCCCTGCTCTCGGAAAAAGATCAGCGCAATCCACGCTTAACCACAGTGCTGAGCGGAGAGTGACCATGCGGGTTATCGTCACCGGTGCACGAGGTCAGGTCGGGCGCGAGTTGCTGCTTAGAGCACCCTCCGGGTTCAATGTCATTGGCTATGGTTCAGGCGATCTGGACATCAGTGATCGTACTCGGGTTCAAGAGGTGTTGGCGCGAACCAAGCCGCAGTTGTTGATTAACGCGGCGGCCTATACCGCTGTAGACAAGGCTGAAAGCGACACCGAGCGCGCTTATGCGGTGAACTGCGATGGCGTTGCGCACTTGGCGCTTGCGGCAGAAGCGCAGGGCATTGCAGTGCTGCACATTTCCACTGATTACGTGTTCGATGGCGACAGTAAGTTTGCTTACGAACCCGGGGACGCCACTGCCCCAGCAGGCGTGTATGGGTTGAGCAAGCTGGCAGGGGAGCTGCGACTGCAGCAGCATTGTTCGCGCCACTTGATTCTGCGAACCAGTTGGGTTTTTGGCGCTCATGGCAACAACTTTGTTAAAACCATGCTTCGCCTTGGACGTGAACGGGATGAACTGGCAGTCGTAGCGGATCAACATGGCTGCCCGACTTCTGCCGGCAGTATTGCCGAGACCCTGTGGGCGCTAGCGGTGCGTTTTCAACACGAAGGCACGCTCAAGTGGGGCGTGTATCACTACAGCGGCGCCCCCGCTTGCACCTGGTACGATTTTGCCGACGAAATTTTCAGTCAGGCGCGGTCGCTGGGTTTGCTTGAAAAAAAACCGGGTCTGAAGGCGATCACCACCGCCGAGTTCCCGACGCCGGCCAAGCGCCCCGGTTGGTCGGTGCTGAATTGCCATGCCCTTGAACAAGATTTTGGATTGGCCGCTCGGAGCTGGAAGGCGGAGTTGCAACAGGTGCTGCAAAGTCTGGGGAACACTCCCCCAATATCTAAACCTCTGTCGTTGCCCTAGTGGCGTCGAAACTCTATCTTTTGTTATTAATCGTCTGTATTCGGTGACGAGCGTTATTATAGGTCGCATGTTCCCGAAACTAACGGTGCTACGACGTCTCTCAAGATAAGCAGCCTTAAAGAATCCTGACGAATAATAACAATTGGCGCTTTTCTCGAATGTCGCATATTTGGAAACTTTGCGTTTAAAATGTCGCTATTGCGCTGGATATGTAAAAAGATCTCCAATTATCCTCAATTACCCCATCGTTGCTAACGCGTTGCCTATGGGCAGGGATGACATGCGCTCTATGGCGTACAACACCTATAAATGACATGCTCCCAAAGAGGCAAACGCATGGCCTGGATCGCTTGATGGCGTTCAGTCCGTACACCTGCTGTTCCATTAACTGACCCTTAGTATCAAGTCTTATAAAGAGTTGATGTCGAGAAGGAGTTTGATATGAAGAACCTGTTTGCTGCCAGCTTGCTGGCTTTGATGAGTAGTGCAGTGCTGGCTGAAGAGCCCCTGAGCTTGAGTACCCCTGTAGTAGGGGCGGTCACCGTCGGGGAAACGCTGCTGGCATCGGTTGCCGTTGTCGGCGCTGTGGCGGCCGCATCAAACTCTGGTGGTAGTTCTAATGGCGGAACCACAGGCTCCACAGGCACCACCGGAACTACGGGTACCCGTTGAATCCATGTGAAGTGTGTTGCTCAAGATCACTCAGAACATTCTGGGTGATCTTGTTTGGACTTGCCCTCGACTAGTGTAGTGCCATTATGATTCGTAGGTTATCTGTTGTGATGCTGGCAAGTATTTCCTTGCACGGCTGTATGTTTTCACCTGGCCAACATATGGACACCAGTCAACTGACACGCGACGGCTCTCCCGAGAGTAGCCGGGTGGAACTTATACCCATTACGCCGAAACTGATTGCCATGGATGCCGCCCTGCAAGTTCGTGAGTCGGTTGCCCCGGAGCTGTTATCTTATGTTCCGGGCGGCTATCGCGTCGGCGCCAATGACTTGCTGTTTATTACGGTTTGGGATCATCCCGAGTTGACGGCGCCGTCCGGGCCGCAACAACAACTTGATGCCAACGGTCGTCTGGTTCGACCCGATGGCACGCTGTTTTATCCCTATATCGGGAATGTTCAGGCTGCTGGTAAAACTCTCGAAGAGTTACGGGCGTTTATTTCCGAGCGTTTGTCACAGTTTGTAGAAAGCCCTCAGGTTGATGTCAGCGTATTGCGCTTTGCTAGCCAGACAGTGGTGATTTCTGGTGCCGTGGCAAGAGCGGGTCAACAGTCGATCACTACCAACCCGCTCAGCGTGGTGGAAGCCATTGGAGCAGCAGGGGTAGACCCGCTGAATGCGGATCTTGCCGGATTGACTCTGACGCGCGACGGTCGAGAGTACAAGCTTGACCTGGACACGCTCAATCGCCAGGACTCGCAACTGCACAAGGTCTACCTCAAAGGTGGCGACCAGTTGTACCTGCCTTATAACGACCTGAAGCGGATCTATGTTATGGGCGAGGTCAACCAGCCGAGGGCGCTGAGCTTCAAGAGTAAATCGATGAACCTGTCCGATGCATTGGGCACGGTGGGGGGCTTGAACCAGACCACCTCGAACGGCAACGCGGTGTATGTGATTCGAGGCGCCAACAACTTGGAAACCGAACCGGCCAAAGTGTTCCAGCTTAACGCCGAGTCGCCTTCGGCCCTGGTATTGGCCACCCGTTTTGACCTGCAACCCCAGGATATTGTCTATGTCGGCCCGGCCGGCGTGACGCGCTGGAACCGCTTGATCAGCCAGCTTCTGCCTACGGCCAGTGTCCTCGGGACCGGGGCCAGCTCTGTCAACAACCTCAGTGAAGCCAACAGCAGATAAGGCTTAATCAATCCGTGAAAACTTTGCTTACGGGTGCCGTTCTGACGACGGCGCTACTGCTGTGCGGGTGCAATCCATTGATGAAGGCTTCCTGGGAGACGTTTAAGGCGTCTGCCGACGGGCCTGAGTCGATTGAGTTGACCCCCGAGCTGATCAATGCAGTCCCTTATCCGCAGATTTTGGTCACAACTGTTACCAGCGAAGGGGTAATGGCCATGGCTCGTCGACGTGGCGACCTTGAGTTCTGGCTGGCTTCCGGCAAGCAGGTGTTGATGATGCGGGACGGGCTGGTGGTGCGCAGTGTCGGATTGGGTGTTTCCCTGGATGGCACGCGCTTCAATGGAGAGTCACCGTTCAAACGCGGTCTCCAGCATCTGCCCGACGGTTATACCAGCACGCGCTGGATCGATGTCTATGAGGGTTACCGCGTCGGCATTGCGGTCAACAGCCGATTCAGCACGCTCGGTATCGAACACATCAGGATTCTGGACAAGGATTACGCCTTGCGACGGATTGATGAGCAAGTGGATGCTCCCGGCCTGGATTTTCGCGCCACCAACCGCTACTGGGTCGACCCCCGTGACGGTTTCATCATGCAAAGCGAGCAGCACCTGACTCCGCAGATTTTTCTGAAAATCGTGCAGTTACGCCCTGATCGGGGGGCTGTTCGGTGAAGTGTCAGAACCTTTTATTGCTTGGCTTGCTCTTGATCGGCCCTGGCCTTAGCCAGGCCGCCGTCACCGTCAGTGGCGATGTCCGAAACCCTGGTGATGTCGCCATCGAACCCGGAACACGCCTGCGAGACTTGATCCTTGCGACCCAACCCAACGCCGAAAGTTACTGGTTGGGCGCCGCGTGGCTGCACCGCTCCCTGGAAGATAAGCAGGCTCGGTTGAAGGCCGGGGTGTTGTTCGATTTGAAACTGCTGCAAAGGGTTGCCTTGTCAGAGGGGCGGAACACGCGAGCCGCATTGAGCGCGCGCTTGTATGAGCAAGTCGAGCGATTGCCCGTCACGGGGCGCCAGGTTGCGGTTCTTGACCCCATCGCTCTGGAGGTCGGGTTCGCGCTCAACGGCTTGCTCGATGATGGCGACCGTCTGATTTATCCGGTCCTGCCGTCCACCGTTGAAGTCTGGGGGGCGGTCGAGCAGACCTGTCGTGTGCCTTACAACGCCCAGCAAGAAGCCCGTGTCTACGCCCGGCACTGCGCCATCCTCAGCGACGCCGAAAGTGATTATCTGTGGTTGATCCAGCCCGATGGTCAGGTGCGACGCTTGGGCGTGGCAGCATGGAATCTCGACGACGGCGTCATGCCTGCGCCCGGCAGCATGATCCTGGTGCCGATCAAAAGTGATGACCTGCAATCGCCGATCCCTGAACTCAATGAACAATTGGCCGAGTTTCTCGCCACCCAACCCCTGGCTGAGGTGGCCCCTTGAAGCTACGTTTTGCTGCGGTATTGCTCTTCCCCTGCGGGTTGGTTCATGGTGAACCGCGCTACACCCAGAATGATTTTGGCGGTGTCGGTCTGTTGCAGACACCGACCGCGCGCATGGCCCCAGCCGGAGAGCTGAGCGCCACTGCCAGTCGTGCCGACCCCTATTCGCGCTACAGCTTATCCATGCAGCCCTTCGAGTGGCTGGAAGGCTCGTTTCGTTACACCGCGATCACCAACCGTAAGTACGGCACCGAGGCGTTGAGCGGTGATCAAAGCTTCAAAGACAAGGCCATTGATTTGAAGGCTCGGCTTTGGGAAGAAAGTCACTGGGCACCGCAAATCGCATTGGGCGCACGGGACATCGGCGGTACCGGATTGTTTTCGAGCGAATACTTCGTCGCCAACAAGCGTTACGGCAACCTTGATTTCAGCCTTGGCCTTGCCTGGGGCTATTTAGGTAATCGGGGGGACTTCAGTAACCCGTTGGCAATACTGGGCAGCAAGTTCAACGATCGACCACAGAGTAATGCTGACGTGGCCAGGGCTGGCGGGGTGAACTCCAACGCTTACTTCAGGGGGCACCCATCGTTGTTTGGCGGAATTGCCTATCAAACGCCATGGCAACCGCTGAGCCTGAAACTCGAATACGAGGGCAATGATTACAAGAACGAACCTCTGGACAACCTGATCAAGCAGGACCTTCCGATCAACATCGGAGTCGTCTACAAATTGGCCGACAGTATCGATCTGAGTGCGGCCTGGGAGCGTGGCAATGTCGCGATGTTCGGCATCACCCTGCACACCAACTTTGTCAGCCGAAAGGCACCCGCCAAAACCTATGACCCTCCCGCCGAGCCGCTGCCGACGCAGATGCCGTCCACCCCGACGGATCAAGTAAACTGGGCGAGTGTTTCCAGCCGGCTGCAGCAAAATGCCGGCTACAAGGTGAAGCGTATTGCCCAGCGCGGTTCGGAGTTGCTGGTGTATGGCGAGCAGACCCGTTACTTCAATCCGGCCAAGGCCGTGGGGCGTGCCAGCCGAGTTCTCGACAACAGTGTTAATCAGGACATTGACTGGTTCACCCTGGTGGATCAGCGTTATGACATGTCGATAGAAGAGACCAGTGTGCCTCGGCAAACATTTCGCGCAGTACTGAAAAATGATGAGCCGCTGAAGAACCTGCACCGTTCGACTGAAGTCAATCCGGCGCTGGCCCACCAGGAAACTACTCTCTATACCCAGGCCCTGGAACCGTTCAATTATGGCTTTGGCCTGGGGTACAAGCAGAACATTGGCGGCCCTGACGGAATGCTCTATCAGTTCACTGCCGATGCCGACGCGCAGTACCGTTTTACCCGAGACATCTGGTTGAGCGGCATGCTCAGCGCCAACCTGTTAAACAACTACGACAAGTTCACCTATGACGCGCCGAGTGGGCTGCCACGTGTGCGCACCGATCTGCGTAAATACCTGACCACCTCTGACGTAACGATGCCGACGTTCCAGCTCAACCATGCGGTGCAACTGGATCAGAACCTGTATGGCATGGTTTACGGCGGCTACCTGGAGTCTATGTTTGCCGGGGTCGGCAGCGAAGTGCTTTATCGACCTGTGGGGCAACATTGGTCAGTGGGGGCCGACGTGAACGTTGTCCGCCAGCGTGACTTCAATCAAGGCTTTGGACTGCGTGATTATCAGACCGTAACCGGCCACGTCACTGGCTACACAGAATTGCCCGGTGATTTGCAGGCGTCAGTCAGTGTCGGGCGTTATCTGGCCCGTGACTGGGGCGCCACGCTGGACCTGTCGCGGGAATTCAAAAACGGTGTGAGGTTTGGCGCATGGGTCACGCTGACGACAGCCTCGAAGGAAGACTATGGCGAGGGCAGCTTCGATAAAGGGATCTATATGTCGATCCCGTTTGACGAGTTTATGAGCACCTCGACGATGCGTCGGGCCAATATAGTCTGGTCACCATTGACCCGTGATGGTGGCGCGCGCCTGAACCGCGCCTACTCATTGCAGACGATGACTGAAGGACGTGACAGCGACCTGTTCTACAGCAACTTCGAGAAGATCACTGAGTGACTTTGTGGCTAAGGGGGCTCTGGTTGAGTTGCCATTTCTGGCCACTGAAGAACTGCTGTACCGCGCGATGGGTCGGCGCTGGGCCTTGAGACGCTACCTGGCCAGAGACTGGGGTGCGACCCTGGACCTGTCGCGGGAATTCAACAATGGCCTGCGGATTGGCGTGTGGATCACCCGTAACACTGCGTCCAGTGAACAGTAGGTCAAGCCAGCTTTGACAAAGGCCTCTACCTGTCCATTCCCTTCGATGAGTTGATGAGCCTGTCGACCATGCGCCGCGCCAATCTGGTGTGGGCGCCGCTGATCTGCGATGGCGGCGCACGGTCGCGCAGCAAACTGGGACCTCTGTGGTGAGCGGGCTTGTCCCGCGTTGGGGTGCGAAGCGCACAATGCGGTGTATCCGGCATTCCTCTGCGCGTGGTTTTGGGGCTGCTGCGCAGCCCAACGCAGGCGGTGCGACGATTCGACTTGCCCCTCCCACATTTGAACCGTGTTAACTGTCGGCTATCAGTAGATGTCCTTGGACAGCAGCGTAAACGGCGTCTTCAACAGGATCTTGATGTCCAGCCACAGCGACCAGGTGTTGATGTAGCGCAGGTCGATGTCGACGCGCTGTTGCATCTTCTCCAGGGTCTCGGTCTCGCCCCGGCAGCCATTGACCTGCGCCAGGCCGGTGATGCCGGGTTTGATCCGATGACGGGCCATGTAGGCGCGGATTTTCCCCGAGTAGTAGTCGTTATGTGCAATCGCATGGGGACGCGGGCCGACCAGTGCCATGTGCCCTTGCAGCACGTTGAACAGCTGTGGCAATTCATCGATGGAGGTACGTCGGATAAACCGGCCCAACGGCGTAATGCGCGAATCGTTGCGACTGGCCTGGCGTACCTCATGGTCGTCATGCACACGCATGGAGCGGAATTTCCACACCTTGATCACCTCGCCATTCCAGCCATGGCGGTCCTGCTTGAAGATCACCGGGCCGGGGGAGGTGAGCTTGATCAGCAGGGCGACCAGCAACAGCAGCGGGCTCAGCGCGATGATCGCCAGCAGCGCCAGGCTTTTGTCCAGCAGCGACTTGCTCAGCGCAGCCGTGGGGCGGCTGGTCAGCGGGCTTTCGTTGAGGTAGATCGCCGGCAGCCCATCCACTTCGGCCACGCAATGGTTGAGCAGCAGCATGTTAT
>Ga0065704_10070448_pt1 | contig 24395 bp, 24 predicted proteins | sample SwiRhicommuniRL2_FD_59091 | JGI IMG/M metagenome (GOLD analysis project Ga0065704, IMG submission 59091) | Switchgrass rhizosphere bacterial communities from Rose Lake, Michigan, USA - RL2 v2 (version 2) | ecosystem: Host-associated > Plants > Roots > Rhizosphere > Soil | place: East Lansing, MI | reverse complement strand
CGCGGGAATGACGAAGGTGTGGGGGCGGCGAGTTCTTGTGGGGGACTTGAAGGCACTTGGGCGACTCCCCTAGACGCCACTTGGCCCCCTATTCTTCGTCATTCCCGCGAAGGCGGGAATCCAGTTGGCGCGGGGCAGGATTTGTCCGAGGCTCCGCCGTCCCGCCAACCCGTCATCCCAGCGAAGGCTGGGATCGCTGCGGACGTGGCGCGAGGCCGAGAGACGACGTGAGGAGGACACACCTATCCACCCGCCGGCGAGCGCGGGGTTACGCCAAGGGAGGAGCCGGGGGCGCGAATGGCAATCGGGCCGGCGTTCGGGCGCCCGTGCTGGGGGCGCGGCATGGCTGTCTGGCTCTTGCGAACGGCCGGATAGCGACAGGGGCAGTCCGGCTCGGCCCTGGGATGAAAGTGGTGGCATGTCCGGCGGCGCGGGCTCGCACTGGCCGTTCGGACGGAGGCGGGATGTTCCGGCTGCCCTGCCCACTGAAGGGATCAGTCCAGTCCGGTCCATGGACCGCTTCGCTATAGCCCGCTCTGGGGCGCGGGCTGCACAATCGGAGCTGGGGCTCCTTATCCACTTTCACGCAGGCGCTGTTGGCGTGGCCACGACTGGAAAGCCGCGTCCCGGCCCGAAGCGCCGGCCCGAAACACCGGGGCGGGCGTGTACATTCGCCCGGCCGGATGCTGGGGCATATAACCTATATGGTTCGCGATGTCAAGGTTTACGAACCACGCCCTGACGCGGCGGCCCTAGTTGGCCGGCTTCTTCGCCCGCGCCGCCGCAACCTGCTCGTCCCACACCGACCACTCGACCGACCGCCCCGGATAGACGACCTTCCGAAACGGCCACTGCTTCCCGACCCAGCCCTGCACCCACTGGTACAACTCGGCATCGAAGCCGGCGTCGTAGGCCGCCTTGGTCACCCACATCCGAACCATGGCGTCATAGCCTTCGACCGGACTGGGCGAGACATAGACGCTGCCCAGTTCGCGCGTGCCGTCTGCCGTCAGGACGCCGTAAGCGAAGGAACGGCGGCTGTTGAACCGGCCCTGCTCGTTTTCCATGTCCTTCATCGCATCGGCGTGGGTGATGTCCTTGCTGGGCCAGCGATCACTGCGGCTGAAGGTCTTCTGCAGATGCTCGATCGAGGACATGTACGCTTCGTAGTCGATCATCGCGAGATCGGGGCCGAGCGGCACCAGCTTGAACTTGCCCGCGTCGGCCAGCGTCGGGACTACGAAATCGGCGGGAACGAAGGTCGCTGCCGGGGCGGCCTTTGCCCCACCTGAAGGCACGGACGGGGCCGCCGCCTGGACGGGCACCGCGCCCAGCATTGCCAGGGCCAGGCCGGCGCAGGTTATCCGAGACTTCATCATCGATGCTCCTCCAGGGCGCGAAATTGCCGTACAATCCACCCGCCCCGCGACGAACGCCGCGCGGCCCGCCCGGCTGCCAGTCGTCATCGCGCCGGCAATCGCAGGACACGAGAGCAATGGATCTTCAGGAGCTTGATAGGCCGATCCCGCGCCGCACCGGCATACGTCAAACGGCCCCCTCGCATTATCCCTTTATTTGCCCTTGAGCGGCACCTTGCGCGGATCGGTGAACCAGCGGCCGAGCGCGGTGAGCATCTTCACGTCATCCATCGCCCCGCCGAGTTCCAGCTTCTGCGAAAGATCGTCGCTGGGCCGGTGATATGCACCGTCGAAGAAAGCGCGCATGCGATCGATCTCTCCATAGGCGGTGGTCACCATCACTGCCGGGATATCGTGCTGCAAGAGCGCCCAGCCGTCCTGGCGGCGGACGAACTCGTTGGCTTCGTCGCTGCCGCTCAGCTTCATGCGCTCCGCCTTCGCGACCTTGGCGATTTCCGCGTCGAGCCCGGTCATGCCCTTGCCGACGATCGCGAAGGGCGTGCCGGCGGGCGCGATGGCATCGGAATCGATATTGAATGCCGCGACGATCCGTTCCAGCGGCAAGGGCGGATTGTCGGCAAAGGCATGAGCGCCGAGCAACCCCAGTTCCTCCGCCGTGGTCGCGACGAAATAGATGTCGCGCTCCATCTGCGGCAGGCGCGCGAGCCGGCGGGCGACTTCGGTCATCACCGCGACGCCGCTCGCGTTGTCTATCGCGCCGTTGCAGATGCGATCTTCCGCCTCTTCGCCGCCGCACTCGCCGAAATGGTCCCAGTGCGCCATGAACAGCACCGCGCCCGCTTCAGGACGGCGGCCCGGCAGCTTGCCGATCAGGTTGTGGGTGTGGATCGTGGATTCGCGCGTGGTCGCCTCCAGCGAGGCGGTGATGTCGAGCGGGATGGGTGCGAAGTCGGCGCTGGCCGCGGCGCTTTCCAGCTGTTCCAGCGTGTGCGCGGTGCCCTTCATCAGCCGCTCCATCGAGGCGCGGCTGATGAAGGCTTCCAGATCGCCGCCCAGCGTATCCTCGGCCAGCGCGTAGCCGGAACGCTGCCGCCGCGCCGCGACCGCCTCCAGATCGCGCTCGCCGTCGAGCACGGTGAGCACGGCGGCTGCGCCCATCGCCAGCAGCTCGTTCTGCCGCTCGCTGTCGGGCGTCTCGCCATCGAGCATTACCGCCACGCGGCCGGCGAGTTCGGTGCGGGTGAAGTCCAGCCCGCGGGCGCGGCCGACGAACAGCAGCGGCCCGTTGCTGACAAGACTGCGCGTGCCGGAAGTCAGCACCAGCACATCGTCAGGCGCGATGTCGGTCTTGTATCCCTTGCGCCGAAACAGCGCGCTGGACGATGCAGGCTCGCGCGCGACCAGCTTGACCGGCGCGAACCACTCGTTGCTGGGATCGTTGGTGCCGGATACGAGGCCGATATCGAACCACTGCTTGCCAAGGTAGCGCAGCGTCTTCGCCTCACCCTCAGTGCCCGGCTCGCGGCCGTCGAAATCGTCGCTGGCGAGCGTGTCTATATGGCTGCGAAGGCGGCTTTCCAGCTCGCGATCGGCGCGGCTGAGGGCACCGAAGGCAGCTTGCGGCACGCCTGCGCCGAGCGCGAGCGCCATCGTCAACGCTGCGAGCGCCGTCATCCTACCCATTCGTGCCCGCGAAACCCTGCCCATCATACTCCGTTCTATAGGCACAATTTCTGCACGGATTGTAAAAGATGCAACCAGATGCGCGTCGATACACCCGCTTTTTTGATATGAACGCAACAGGCTGGCCAATCGGCAACACCCTGCCGGAACCTCCCGCCCCGATAGCGATTGATATGCCACGCCGGCCACGGCTAGGCATCGTGCGGGAAGAGGCCCAGGTGCAGCTCGAACAGGGGACAGCGACATGAAGCTCAGACAATTCGATCCCGCGAACATCCGCGTCAGCCGGGGCGGCGGGGGCGGCGGCTTTCCCGGCGGGGGCGGCGGCAAGCTGGGCTGCGGATCGCTGGTGATCGTGCTGATCGGCGCACTCGTGTTCGGCATCGATCCGGCGCAGATGCTGGGAACGCTGGAAGGCGTCCAGCAGCAAGGCCCCGCCCCGGCGCAGCAGGCCGGATCGTCCGACGCCGCCGAGGTGTGCGCGGTCAATGCCTATTCGCTGGAATCGTGCAACGCGCTCGATTCGCTCAACCGCACCTGGCAACCGCTGTTCCAGCAGGCGAACGTCGCTTTCGAGCAGCCGCACCTGCGCTTCTACAACGGCTCCGACCGGTCGGGCTGCGGCGCCGCGCAGAGCGCCATGGGGCCGTTCTATTGCCCGGCGGACCAGGGCATCTACATCGACACCAGCTTCTACGACCAGCTTGACCGCCAGCTCGGAGCCGGGGGCGATTTCGCGCGGTACTACGTCATGGCTCACGAATACGGGCATCACATCCAGTATCTGCTGGGCACGGCGCGGCAGGTGCGCAGCATCCAGCAGCGCGACCCGTCGCAGGCCAACGCGCTGCAGGTGAAGATGGAGCTGCAGGCGGACTGCTACGCCGGCGTGTGGGCCGGCAAGAACCGCGACCTGATCGAGCCCGGCGACATGGAGGAAGGCCTCACCGCCGCCAGCGCCATTGGCGACGATACCCTGATGCGCAATGCCGGCCAGCGGGTCAGCCCGGAAAGCTTCACCCACGGCTCCAGCGCCCAGCGCATGGAATGGCTGAAGCGCGGTGTCGATACCGGGAACGAGGACGCGTGTGACACGTTCGGTAATCAGGGCTGAGGGATGCGCCCGCTCCGGGCCAGGCAACCGTGCCGGCCCGGGCACCGAACAGGAGGACAGACAATGCGCCGCTTTTTGCTGAGTGCCGCCACTATGGCCATGCTCGCCGCCGTGCCGGTCTCTGCACGCGATCAGGACAAGCCGATCACCGATCGCGATCCGAACGCGATGGACATCGCCAAGACGCCGATCACCGACCTCAACGTCGGCCGGGACAACGAGATACCGCCGCTTCTGATCGAGGCGGTCGCCCGCCCCTATGCGATCGACAACCTGGGCAAATGCAAGCAGCTGAGCGCCGAGATCGAGGAGCTGGACGCCCTCCTCGGGCCGGATCTCGACCTGCCGCAGGAGGAGCGTGACCGCATCAGCGCCGGACGCACCGCCAAGTGGGTGGTATCCTCGCTGATCCCGTTTCGCGGGCTGATCCGCGAGGTCTCGGGCGCCAACGCGCAGGACCGCAAGGTCAACGCCGCCATTCAGGCCGGGCTGACCCGCCGCGGCTTCCTCAAGGGCGTGGGCACCGCGCGCGGCTGCAAGTACCCGGCCCGTTCCGCGACGACCGAGGTGATCCAGGCCCGTCTCGATTCGCTGGCTGCCGAGAAGGAGGATGCCAAGCTGGCCAAGGCCGATGCCGACAAGAAGGATCTCGCCTTCAAGTCGGAACCCGATGCCAAGCAGGTACCGCCCGGCGAGTGACGGCGCGGGCGGGCGTGGCACGCGCCCCTGCGATTCAAGGCGCGGTGTAGGGCCATATTGCGGGGGGCGCGCCGTGCTACGATCGCCGCCAATGCGCCTCTCTGACTGCCACAACATCGACGGCGCCGCCGACGACGAACGGACCAAGGCGCGCAACACCGCCCCCTTCGACCAGCTGCGCGAGATCGTCGATGCGGTGGGCGGCGAGATCGAGGTGATCTGCGACGGCGGCGTCCGGCGCGGCAGCCATGTCATCATGGCCCTGGCCGCCGGCGCCACCTGCGCCTCGGGCGAACGCCTCTACCTCTACGCCCTCGCCGCCGCAGGAGAGCCCGGCGTCGAACGCGCCGTGACGATCCTCAAGGAAGAGATCGAGCGCGGCATGAAGCTGATGGGCGTCACCCGCGTGGACCAACTGACGCCCGACCGCCTGCGATAGCGCTGAACGCGAGCGGCCATTCTGCCAATGCTGGGGTTGGGACAAACCCGTCATTTCCAAGCGACGGGTTCAGCGGCAGGTTCATCGCCAAAGCCTGACACTCAGATTTCGCCCTTCCGGCTTCGCGACGCGGCCGCAACAGGGCCGGTTGCGGGCTGGCGGCTTTAGACGAACTACGCGCGAACGCAGACATCGCTCAGTTGATCATCCCATTGGCAACGGGGGAAGATCGTCTTGTGGCGACGAGCAGATTGGCATCACCGCAGTTTGAGAAGCACCAGAAGTGCCAGACCGACAGGACCGCTCAGTGCGACAAGACTCGGCAGGCGGTAATGGGACCGTTTCGGATCCCAGCGGATTGACCAGATCACGCCGATGAGGCCAATAAGAAACAGCATTGCGGCGAGCCCAATCGCGACAATGATCTGGGCGGTTGCACTCATCATCCGACCTTCCTGCGCGGTAGTTCCTCAAAACGCTCGCGAAGCGTACCCCTTTTGGAACTTAGGAGTGGCGCCCAAAGCCGGCAGGTGAGCAGTCCCACATCGACCCCGATATAGGCAACGGAACGCTGCGCTTCCGACTCGTCTGGCGTCATCGCCAAATCGCCATTCTCGTCACGGTAAAAATAGTCCGCGCTCGTCGTGAAATTGTCGTCAGGCTCACGGAGATTGATCGAGGTGATCAAACTAAAATAGTTATGGTTGGCGCTGAAGGATTGAAGCGCGTCCGCCGTGTCCCATGAATGAACCAGGGCTAGCTCAGATTCCGTGATCGCGAATTCGGGGTTATCTTCGGGGCGATCCGCGAACCAGAGGCGGACCGCCTGGTCCCAGTTCAGATGGACGTAGACCCAACCATGGTCTTCGACGATGCGTGGAATGCCTTGTAGAAGCGCTTCGTCTCGCGCAGTTGTCACGCGCCAGCTATAGTAGCCGTTCCGAACAATTTCCTTTTGCAGCAAATACGCCGTGAAGATACGTCCCTTGTTCTCGAGCGTGATCCCTCGTTCGGCCATCCATTCAAGTGCCGAGTGAAACCGTGCCGCCAAACGCGCTATCGCGCCAAATCCAATCCCAAAGCCACGCAGCTCGTTCAGCAAGGCTGCAAGCGTCACCTGATGATAAGCAAAGCGGCGGTGACTGCCGCGCCCCTGTCCGCCGGCAGCGGGTCGGAGTACGCCTTCACGCATCCAATAGTTCAGGGTTGAATCGTCAATCTTGGTGAGTTCGGCGATCTGCTGACGCGAAAAAAGGTTGGAAGGCGGCATTCGCGAGTCATAATCAAAACTTGCGTCTATATACAAGCAAAATTTGCGTATATCTCCTTGTCCGTACCACCCAGATCGGACCGCCATAGGGCTTCGCGCTCGGAGTACCAGAAGAGTGGTGGCGCCAGTACCGCCGATTAAAAGCGAATTGCTGCCGGGCCATTAATCGAAACGAGGATGACCGGTTCCTGCGCGAGCAGCCATTTACGCGCGCGTCGGGGAAAAACTTGGGTTGGTCGCGAGACGAAGCTGCATGAGCGGTAGCTTTGCCTGTATCTGCGCATCGAACCCGGCAGGCAGCAACCGCCTCTCGTCCCGCCTCCCAACCACAATCCTCAATCCAATCCTCTCGCAGCGCCCAGCCGCACGCGCATGGATGCTCCTGCAACCTGCGCGTTTCAGGCGGCGAAGTGGAGGCAGTTGCGGCCTTTGGCCTTGGCTTGGTACAGGGCTTCGTCGGCCTCGCGGAGAAACTGGTCGGCGCCGGTGGCGCGGGAATAGGTCGCGATTCCGAGGCTGGCGGTCACGCGGTCGGGGCCGCCGCGTCGCCAGACAATGACTTCGATCAGGCTGCGCACCCGTTCCGCCACGACCATGGCGGTAATCTCGTCCGCGTCGGGCAGGACGATCAGAAACTCCTCGCCGCCTATCCTGCCCACGAAATCGGACCCTCGCACCGCACTCGAGCAGACGCGGGCGACTTCCTGGATGACCAGATCGCCCTCGCCGTGGCCGAACCTGTCATTGATCCATTTGAAATGATCTATGTCCAGCAGGGCGATCGATAATTTCCGCTGCTCCCGATCGGCGATCGTCACTTCCGCCGCGAGCATTTCCATCGCGCGGCGGCGATTACCTATCCCGGTGAGCGGATCGGTCATGGCCAGCTGGATGGCGCGGCCCTCGCGATCTTCCGCCTGTTGCCGGGCATTGGCAAGGTCGATCGCTTTCAGCGCGCGTTCGGTCATGTCCTGGAATATGCCGAACATGGCCGCGGGCTGGCCATCCGGGCCAAGCTCAACCTCGCCGCGAGAGACGACATAGCGCAGTTCGCCGTCCGCGCGCATCAGCCGCGCTTCGAATTCGAATGCCTCGCCGGTCGCGATGGCCTGATCGATGCAGCGCTGCACCATGTCCCTGTCGTCAGGGTGATAGTAGCCGATCCCTTCGGCCAACGGCGGGGGCCGGCCCATCGCGAGGCCATGTATCCTGAACACACCCTCCGACCAGAACAGCGACTGCGTTTCGAGGTCTATCCGCCAGTGCCCGACTTTCGCGACATGCTCGGACATTTCCAGCCACCGCTTGTCTCTCGCGATCGTCTCCGCATCGCGGGCACGCGTGTATTGAAGCGCCGCCAGGGGCAGCGCCGCCAGGATGTTCACGAGCAGGAAGAACTGGAAGAACAGGACGGAGGCGAAAGAGTTTCCCGGATCGATGAGATGGATTGGCCCGCTGCCGATGGCCGTGCCGACCGTCCCGATCAACGCGACCAGAATGATGCTGCCGGCCGCGACATTCGGCCCGCTCAGGTAGGTCGCGAAAACGACCGCGAACAGCGGCAGGAACAGCAGCGGGTACGTGGGCTGGCTGAAGACGGCAGTGGTGATCGCCGCGACGATCGCGAGTGCGACGATGGAGTGCCTCCACCGAGGAAAGCGCGGCGCATCCCTGCGAAGTTCATAAGCGACGTTGATGATGAGGGGGACGACGACCATGATCCCCAGGCTGACGGTGGAGATCCACGATATGAGCGACAGGAAGGAAAACCCGCTCCCCCAGATCGCGGATGTCGCCGAAGCGATAAAGCCGCTTCCGCTTGCCGCGATCACCGAAGCGCCGGCAAATCGCAGGATCGCCGCGGGTTTGTAAAAGAAATCCACCCCGCGCGTCGCCTCCCCGATCAGGCGGGCCGCGATGACCGCTTCCACAAGGTTGGCCACGGTATAGCCGAGCGCGCTGGTCCAGTCGCCGCCGCCCGCAAGGTTCGATGCAAGGCTCGCCACCGCGCCCGAAAGCAGGAACCACTTCTGGCGCGAGGGCGCGGCAAGCAGCAAGGCCGCGACGAGGACGCCGCTGGCGGGCCACAGCGTCGCGATGCCGTCGGCCCCACGCGTCAGCAGGAGAGCGGCAGTCGCAAGGGCCCAATATGCCAGCGCCGAAATCAGCGGCCAGACGGCCATGGCCAGGAAGCTTCGATGTCGAAATTCCATGGAACTTCAATAGACCGGCATAGTGCGAATCCCACAAGAAATTACACTAACGCCTGATTGGTCGAAACGCTGCACGCCCGGCGGCGACGCCGGCATCCAGCGCGCGCGGCCAGCAGCCCGGTACGCAAAGACCCCTCCCCCGCAGGGAAGAGGCCGTCGCTCCAATCAATAATCGCGCGCCGGATCGGCCCGGCCCGGTCGACCCGCCCCGTCAACCCGGCGCGTGGTTCATCCGCAGGCCGGTATCGAGATTGTCATCCAGCGCGGAGGGAGACGTGCTGCTGCCGAATGTGACCTCGCCTTCCAGCTTCTTGCGCATGCGCGTGTGGATCAGCCAGTGTTCGAGGATGCGGCCCATCACCCACAGCGCGAAGAAGATGCCCATGAACACGTAGGCCGTGGTCATCGAAGGCTTGCGTTTGCGGCGGCCCGTCTCTTCGCCGTCCTTCTTCTTTTCCGGAACCGGCGCGCCGAGCAGCTTGTCGAAGGAGTTCATCGGCACGTCTTCGGGCTTGATCTTCTGCCGCTTCTTCTCGGCCTCGGCCTTTGCCTTCATCACTTCCGGCGGATTGCGCCACTGGTCCATCGCGACGCCGATATGGCCAAGCGCGAAGAAGAACAGCGGCGCCAGGAAACAGGCGAGCAGCGCGTTGCTCTTCATGTCGTAGCGCATCACGCCGCCGCTGACCTGCAGGGTGCCGCCATCGAAGATCGACATCTTGTCCTGCGGAAGCTGCTTTTCCTTGGTGAAGGTGAGCGTATCGCCTTCCACGTGGTATTCGGTGTTCTTTTCGTGGAACAGGCTGTCGAGCTTGCCGAAGGCCTCCCCGGCGGATTGTGCCGGATCGATCCGCATGGTTCCCCTGATCCGCCAGATCCAGTCGATGATACGCAGGTTCACAAAAACTTCCTTTGGATAGCGTCGGTCCGCTGGCTTCAGGACAGGCCGGGCGTACGGTCCGGGCGCTCGTTCAGGCGCGGCCGTTGCCAAGGGCAGGTCCGGCGCCGGGAAGGAACCGGACCCAGCACCCTGATCTTACTCGGCGGGGATGGCGGTGGTCACCGGACCACGACGGGCCGCGAACTTCTCCTTCAGAAGCTTGTAGGGCTCGGTGAAGGTGTAGTGCATGGTCTCCCAGATCGACATGCGGCGTCCGCCTTCCTGACCCAGAAGTTCCGCCTCGCCGTCGCGGCAGGTGCCGTGGATGCGATCGATGAAGATCCAGGTGCCGGAATAGTTGCTGCGGGTGCTCTCGTAGTCCTGCGCGTGGTGCAGGCTGTGGTGCTCGGTGGTGTTGAAGATCTTGAACCACCACTTCGGCGTGTTGAAGCGGATGTTGCAGTGCTGGTAGCTGCTGATCGCCATGCCGAAAGCGCCGGCAAGAAGGAAGGCGCGCGGCAGGAAGTCAAACAGACCGCCGACGCCCAGGCCGATCAGGAAGATTTCGACCGGGTTGCCGTTGGCGCCCTTCTGGACGTTCAACTGCGTGAGGTAGTGGTGAGGCGCATGGGTGACCCAGAGCGGGTACCAGTTATGCATGCCGCGGTGCATCCAGTACTGGAAGTAGTCACCGATGAACGAGATCGCGAAAGCCTGGATCAGCAGTGGAAGGGTCATGAACCATGCGAACTTGGCAAGGTCGAACGTATCCTGGAACCATGCGATGATGACGTCACTGCTGAACGGACCGAAGACGACGCGGACGAACATCATGCCCATCGCGACATAGAAGGTGTCGCAGGCCAGTTCCTTCCACGTGTGCTGCCAGCTCTTGTAGCGGGGGCTGATCCACTCCATCGCCAGCATCACGAATTTCCAGCCAAGGCCGATCCACAAGGTGACCGAGGGTTTGATCCAGGCTTCCGGTGCGTAAAAATAGAAAGCGATGACGGCGACCAGGAAAGCCGGCTGGAAGTACGTGAAGAACGCCGTCTTGAAAGGCCCTCCCTGCACCCTGCCCAGATTGTCCAGCCCCATGGTTACAGGTGCACTCACCATGTAGGATGGCTTTTCGACCGCGACCGTTTCGCTCATTAACGGATCCCTCGACTAGCTGTTGTTGCCGATCATATCGACGTCCAGCCTTTTCATACCTGTAAACCGCGATTCCAACGGTACGTCATTCAACGTAGGCAGTGCTATCTGACGGGAAACAAAGCGCTTTTGATGCGTTATGGTGCACCCGGAAGGAACCTTCGCGGCCGCTTGGCAGTTAACTTCCCAACGCATTGCCAGATAGCGGCGCAACGGGGCGAGTCCCATGAAACCAATGCCTTTCTTCGGATTCCTCGCTTTGGCTGCGATGAGCGGCCTTGGCGGGTGCGGTGACAGGCAGGCCGATACCGACGCGGTGCAGACCGGCGTTGCATCGGCCAGCCCGGCAGGGATGATGTCCGCCCCGCCCCCCTCCGTGCAAGGCGATGCGGAGGGCGCGCCGCCCGAAGGCGTAGTCGTGGAGCAGGCCCAATCGCTGCCCGGTACGCCGCGCCCGATCTCGTGCAGCGCGGAGTATGGAGCCAGCGGTGCGAAGTTCCTCGTCGAACAATGCCTCGCCGTCTCCCCCGCGACGCGTCCGCCGTGCAATGCCGCCAATTCCTGCGCGATGATGCGCAACGAGATCGCGCGCGGCTGCGCCCTGCTCGGCGATCAGGTGCGGACCACCCCCCAATGCGGCATCGACCCGATGAGCCGCGAGGCTGCGGGCGACACGATCACCCGCTACTATGCCGCGATCAACGCGCACGACTATGCGGCTGCATGGCAACTGTGGGGCGACGACGGCGGCGGCAGCGAGCAGACACTCGACGAGTTCACCAAGGGCTTCATGCAGACCCGCCGCACCCACGTCTCGCTGGGGCGGGTCAGCGAGATCGAAGGCGGCGCGGGCTCGCTCTATGCGACGGTGCCGGTCACGGTTGATGCCGAACTCGAAAGCGGCCGCCAGCAACACTTCACCGGGAGCTACACGGTGCGGCGCATCAACAAGGGAATGGGGCCGTCGCAAGGCTGGCATATCGCCTCCGCCACGCTCCGGCCCTCCTGATCCCGCGTCAAGCCGGGGCCCGGCTCCTTCCGACGCTGCCCCAGTCCACGTTGCGGGTGGCGTACATCACCCCGGCAAGCGCCGCGAAGAGCAGGACCGCGCCGATCATCAGCGACCATGCCTCCAGGTTGAGCAGCACGAACAGCAGCGCGTAGAGCCCGACCAGCAGCGCACCGATGAAGCCCGCACGCTTGCGGCTCCTCAGCACGGCGGCGCTGTAGGCCGTCAGCAGTCCGATCACCGCGCCGCTCGCCACCAGATAAGCGGCGGTGAAGCCGATCACTTCGGCAAAGGCCAGCAGCAGCACGAAGAACAGCACCAGCCCGGCGCCGGTCAGCAGGTATTCCACCGCAGCCACCCGCGCGCCGCCGACGATGTCGAACAGGAAGAACGCCAGGAAGGTGAAGCCGATGAACAGGAACCCGTACTTCACCGAGCGATCGACCTTGGAATAGAGGTCCACCGTCTCGATCAGGCTGACGCTGACGGCGCGGCTGGGGCCACCAACCGCCTCGCCGGCGTCGACGCGCGCGACCGGCACTGCATAGTCCGCCCCTTCCTGCGGCGCGCCGTAGTCCTCCGTCGCGACCGGCGGCTGGCCGAGCGCGAGCTTGTCGACAGTGTAGCTGGCCTTGAAGCCCTTGTCCGACACCTGCGGCTTTTCGGGCAGGAATGCGCCCGCGAAGCTGGGGCTGGGCCACGGCGAGGAAACATCCCACACCGTGGAGCCGCCGCGCGGCACCAGCGATAGCGTGCGGCTGCCGCGCAGACCGAAGGCGTAGTCGACGGCAAGCACGCCGGTGCCGTCCCATTCGAGGAACGCGAAGAAGCCCTGCCCGCCTGAGGCCGCCGGCCCCTTGCCCGGTTCCACGCCGAGCGGCTTGCCGTTGGCGGAAATCCTGCCGCCAGTGGTCAGCCCGCGCGCATCCGATGCGCCCACGCGCAGTTCCGCGCGGTCCCATATCAGCTTGTCGCGCGTGACCCCGAAGCGGGAAAGGTCAGCCGGCAGCGCGAACGTTGCCGTGCCTTCGGTATTGGCGGTGAACAGCACCGAACGGTAGATCGATTTGGAGCGCGCCTCCGGGGCGATCCGGGTGGTGACGCGGTTGGTCGTGGGCGAGACGTAGAGCGTCTTTTCCACTTCGACCACGCGGCTTACCGGCTTGCCGTCGGCCGTCTCGTTCTGGGTCTGGGTGGTGCGGAACGGTACGGCGAGGACCGGGCCGGAAAGCACCTGCGGCCCGCCCCAGCCCGCGTTGATCGATGCCTGCGCGGTCTCCGACTGGCTCTGCCGGTCATAGACCAGCGCGTAGACCAGCAGCAGCGGCACGATCAGCACCGCACTGACGAGTCCCACGAACAACAACTTCATGCCCGGCGAACGCTCGCGGCGGATCGGCTCTTCCTCCATGCTCGGCATCCTTTCGGTTCATCGACCAATTTGCACGTTCTGGCGACATCGCCAGCGGCGCATTGCCGAAAGCTGAACGCCGCGCCCGAAGGCGCGGCGTCCGTCAATGAAAGAAGAGCATGGAAATGACGAGCGGGAAACCGATCAGTCGTTCTCTTCGTGAGCCTCGCGCTGGACATCGGCGATCCCGCTGTCGAGATCGGCCAGCACCTGCGCGCGCACCTGGGCATCGAGATTGCGATCGGATGCGATCGATGCCCGAGCCGACCGGAGAGCGTTGACCGTCGCGGTCATCGCGACTTTCGGGGCGCCCGTGCAAACGACCGTGGAAGCGCCAGGTCCGCCATGCGAGGCAGGCGCTCCGCGGCGCTCGTCAATGGGGCAGCTTTCGTCGAGTACCATTTCCTGCACCACGGCGCGCTGTCCGTTCTCGTCCTTGCTGACCATCCGGATCGTGCGCCGCTTGCCGTCAGCACTGACGGTCTCCTCGACGCGCGGCACGCGGGCCATGGCCTCGGCGACCATGCGCCGGGTATCTTCCTTCATGTAATTCGCGTTTGCCGCCATGCGCCGAGCGTCGACCTGCATGCGACGGACGTCGGCCTGCATGCGCCGCGCGTCTGCTTGCCTGCGCCTGGCCTCACGGGCATCGAACGCCTGCTGCCGGGCCGCGGTAGATGCTGTTGCCTGAGGTGCGGGAGGAGCCGGCGGCAGCGGCGCTTCCGGCGGCGCAGGAACGGCTGCGAGATCATTCCATTCGGGGGCGGCAGGCGGCTCGGGAGCTTCCGGCGCGTCCGGCACATCGGTGACGGTCTGCCGGCCGCTTCCACCCTCATATGTCGGCGCGACGGGAACGTTCGGCACCGGCGACACCGTTCCCGGCACATCGGACTGCGCGGTATCCTGCGTCTCTTCCATGGCCGCATAGCTCACGGTCGCGGTCACCGGGACAGTGATGACCGCGACCGCGAACATTCCCCGCCCCAGCGCGCGCCGCGCGGTGGTCACGTCCTTGCGGCCCAGCGCCTTGAGACGGTGGATGATCGGCTTGTCGCCAGAGAGAGGTCCGGCCATCGGCGCTATCAGCGCGAGACGACGGCCGCCGGCGAAGGAGGCGATCAGGCGGCCATATACAGCGCGCTCGTCGCCGCCGCGCCCGGCCATGACGCGCGCGTCGCAAGCCGCTTCCTGATCGCTGCGCACCGCGCGCCATGCCGCCCAGGCGAGCGGGTTGAACCAGTGCAGCGCGAACAGCGGCTGCATCGCCATCAGGGCAAGAAGGTCACTGCCGGCGTGATGCTCAAGTTCATGCGCGATGGCGAGGTCCGAGGTTTCCGAATCCACCTCGGCCAGAAAGCCCTTGGGCAACGCGATGACCTTGTCGAAAACGCCGAAGGCCAGCGGCGCGGAAGCGGCAGGGCTTTCGATGATGCGAACATCGCCGTGGGTCGCCACCTGGCGCGCGCCGTCAAGAAGATCGCGGCGCATGGCGCGGTAGCTGTACGTGCGCCACGCCAGGAACAGCATCGCCCCGCCAAGCCACACGGCCAGCGCCAGCGTGGACCATGGAATTTGCTCCAGCAGAGAAGGTTCGGCAGGCAGCGCCGGTGCGGTGGAGAGAGCCGCGAGTTCGGTGGTAGCACCGGGCACGGCGAGCGCCGCAAGCGCATCGCCATTGCCGGTCTGCGCCACCGGGGCGGTGGCGGCGGTGGCGGCGGCGGTGATCTGCTCGATACCGAATTCCGGCAACACCCCGCGCGGCAGCGCCAGCGGAGGAAGCGCAAGCCGGATCATCGGCAGCGCCCACAGCGCGTAGGCGGCGCCGGCGCCGAACCAGCGCCCGACCGGGCGGCGGACCAGCAGGACCAGCGCCAGGAATACGCCGGTCATCAAAAGCGTATCGGTAAGCCATTCGATCATGACTTGAGTTCCTTCAGCAGGGCCTCGATCTCGGCGATGTCCTCGTCCGTAAGGGCCTCGTTCTGGGCAAGATGCGCAAAGAGCGGCGCAGCGCGGCCGCCGAACAGCCGGTCGACAAGTCGGCGGCTCTCAGTGCCGACATAGTCCTCGCGCGCCATGCGGGGCGTGTAGAGGAACCGCTTGCCATCCGGCTCGGTAGCGACCGCCTGCTTGGTGACGAGGCGCGAGAGCAGCGTCTTCACCGTATTGAGGCTCCACCCGCGCGGACCGCAGACCTGCTCGCAGACTTCCTGCGCTGTCAGCGGCGAGCGCTGCCACAGCGCTTCCATAACGGCCTGCTCGGCCTCTGAAATGCGCTCGGGACTTTCTGCGGGGCTATCGGCCATTCGCGGCTCCATCGTTTACACATGTAAACGACTACGTCTGTAAACATGAATGGCAGATGAACGGATCGTTGCCGAGTAGCCGCTAGCGCTCCACCCTGCCGAACCGGATTTTTCGGCCGTAGCGCTCCATCACGAAACCCCCATCTGCGGTGGGAAATCGCTCGTCCTCGAATATCCGGAAGCCAAGATCGTTGGGCTGAAACACGAAATTCAGCGTGCCCCCGGCGACCTGCCGAAACTCGGACGGCGTGCCCACGACTTCGAAGATCGGCAACGCAAGCCTGATCGAAACCCGATCGTCGCCGCCCTGTAGGGGCACGACCAGATCGCCCTCGCTGAAATCCTCGGCGATCACGCTGCCATCCGCAAGCGCGAGTTCCGCGCGAAACAGCGAACGCGGCAGGCCCTCGGGCACGTCCAGGTGGATTGTCAGGGCGCCCTGTTCGCCCTGCTTGCTCTGGCCCAGAAACGCGAAGCGCGGCGCCTGCGCCGGATCGCTGGTGAGCGCGATGCCGCCCCCTTTTTCATCCTCGTAGGGCGTCCAGCTGCCTTGCGAATACTCGTCAATCGCACCGTAGCTAAGGCCGTAGCGATACCGCCCGTCCGCGCCGAGCTCGAGCTGGGCGGCCAGCTCCATCTGGCTGCCGTCGTACAGACCGGCGATGTCTTCCGCCGCCCCCTCAGCCCCTGACGCGTGCGATGCGACCGCGCCGCACGCAAAAAGGGCGGCGCCCAGAATGTTCCGGATCACCGCCCTTCCAGTCATGTTACGGGCTTCGCCGCGATCAGTAAACGCGCGCCTTGGGCTTGATGTACTCAGCCTCGTCGGTGAGCGTGTATTCGTGCACCGGGCGATAATCGATGCGGACTTCGCCGCCCTTGCCGCCCCAGCCGTTGAACCAGGTTGCCGTGTGCTTCATCCAGTTGGCGTCGTCGCGGTTGGGGAAATCCTCGTGCGCATGGGCGCCGCGGCTTTCCTTGCGGTTGTGCGCGCCGTGGAGCGTGACGGTCGCCTGCGAGATCAGGTTGTCCAGTTCCATCGTCTCGACGAGGTCGGAGTTCCAGATCAGGCCCTTGTCGGAGACGTGGATGTCCTCCATCCGCTTGTAGGTGGCGGCGAGCTTTTGCTTGCCCTCGGCCATCAGTTCATCGTTGCGGAACACGGCCGCGTGGAGCGACATCGTGCGCTGCATCTCGGTGCGGATTTCCGCCGTCGGCGAACCGCCCTTGGCATGGCGGAAGTGATCCAGGCGGGTCAGCGCCAGATCGGCCGAATCCTTGGGCAGCTCAGGCTGCGAACCATTCGGCTTGATATTGTCCTTGAGATACAGACCGGTCGCGCGGCCGAACACGACAAGATCGATCAGCGAGTTGGAGCCGAGGCGGTTGGCCCCGTGGACCGACACGCAGGCTGCCTCGCCCACCGCGAACAGGCCCGGGACCGCAGTCTCGGGATTGCCGTCAGGGCCGATGGTCATCACGCGGCCGTGATAGTCGCACGGAATGCCGCCCATGTTGTAGTGGACCGTCGGCACCACCGGCAGCGGCTGGCGCGTCAGGTCGACACCGGCGAAGATCTTGCCCGATTCGGTGATGCCCGGCAGACGCTCGGCCAGCACCTTGGGATCGATGTGATCGAGGTGCAGGTAGATGTGGTCCTTGTGCGGGCCGACGCCGCGGCCTTCGCGGATTTCCAGCGCCATCGACCGGCTGACGACATCGCGCGAGGCGAGGTCCTTGGCCGAAGGGGCATAGCGCTCCATGAAGCGCTCGCCTTCGGAGTTGGTCAGATAGCCGCCCTCGCCGCGCGCGCCCTCGGTGATGAGCACGCCGGCGCCGTAGATGCCGGTCGGGTGGAACTGCACGAACTCCATGTCCTGCAGCGGCAGGCCGGCGCGCAGCACCATGCCGCCGCCGTCACCGGTGCAAGTATGGGCCGAGGTCGCGGTGAAGTACGAACGGCCATAGCCGCCGGTCGCCAGGACGACCGCCTGCGAGCGGAAGCGGTGGATGCTGCCATCGTCCATGCACAGCGCGATCACGCCGCGGCACTGGCCGTTCTCCATGATCAGGTCGATCGCGAAGTATTCGATGAAGAAATCCGCGGCATACTTCAGCGACTGCTGGTAGAGCGCGTGCAGCATGGCGTGGCCGGTACGGTCGGCGGCGGCGCAGGTGCGCTGCACCGGCGGGCCTTCGCCCATGTTCTGCATGTGGCCGCCGAACGGCCGCTGGTAGATCGTGCCATCGGCGTTGCGGCTGAAGGGAACGCCGGCATGCTCCAGTTCGTAGACGGCGGCCGGCGCCTCGCGCACCATGTATTCGATGGCGTCCTGATCGCCCAGCCAGTCAGACCCCTTGACGGTGTCGTACATGTGCCAGGTCCAGTGATCGGGCGTGTTGTTCTTGAGCGATGCGGCGATGCCGCCCTGCGCCGCGACGGTGTGCGAACGAGTCGGGAAGACCTTGGTGATGCACGCGGTCTTGAGGCCGGCTTCGGCAGAGCCCATCGTGGCGCGCAGGCCCGAGCCGCCGGCACCGACGACGACGGTGTCGTATACGTGATCGATAATCTTGTAGGCTTCGGCGGACATCAGGCGTGTGCTCCCAGCGCGAGGCGGACGACGCAGAAGACGCCGAAGGCGGCGCCAGCGAATGCGACAAGGTTGAGCGCGGCAATGCACGCGAACTTGTTGGCGTGATCGTGCACATAGTCTTCGAGCATGACTTGCATGCCGAGGCGCGCGTGCCAGAAAGTGGATACCACCAGCAGGATCATCAGGACGGCAGGCACCGGACGCGCCAGCCATTCGGCCACGGCGGTGTAGGAGTAGTCAGGCAGGAGGACCAGCGAGACCGCCAGCCACAGCACCGTCAGGAGGTTGCCGATGGCAGTGAAGCGCTGCAGCAGCCAGTGGTGCGTGCCGCTCTTCGCCGAGCCGAGGCCGCGCACGCGGCCGATGGAAGTTCCGTTACCCATGGTCTTGTTCCGTCCTCAGCGAAGCAGCAGGAGCGCCCAGAAGGCGGCGGTGAGCACCACACCCAGAACCGGGCACAGCACGGACCAGGTCTTGTTGGTCTTCAGTTCGTAACCGCCGCCAACGTCCATCACGAAGTGGCGCAGGCCGCTCATCAGATGGGTGAAGAAAGCCCACGTGATGCCGACCATCACGATATAGCCGATCGGCGTCGTCAGCGCCCAGGTGAAGGTCGCGTAGGCGGCAGGCCCGCTTGCGAGTGCGCCCAGCCACCACAGCAGCAGCCCCAGACCCGCTATGGCCATCCCGTTGCCCGTGACGCGGTGCAAGATGGAAACTAACATATGCGGCCCCCAGCGCCAGATCTGGAGATGGGGCGAAAGCGGTCGGTTCCTGGTGCCGGCGGTTGCCATGCTGCTACGAATCCCCTTGCCTGCGGCAGCGCGGTAGGCTGCCCTTGTGATTGTTTCCCCTTAGCCAAATCGCGGGAGGGTGCAAGTTCCGCGGCGCAAGATCGTCAGCAAGTTGCATCCTGGGTTCTGGCGCATCGCCGCGGTGCGGCCTAAAGACGGCTGATGACGCACGCATTCACACGCATCGCCCTGGCAGCCCTGCTCGCCGCTCCGCTGCTCGCCGCGCCCGTCCGGGCCCGGACACAGGACAACGGCGCGCACACCCCCGCCAAACTCGCCAGTGCCTGCGCCGGGCGCGATGGATGGGCCGACCCTGCCCCGCCGGCGCACGTCTTCGCGAATGTGTGGTACGTGGGCACTTGCGGCATCACGGTGCTGCTCGTCACCAGCAAGGACGGGCACGTCCTGCTTGACGGCGGCCCGGCAGAGGCCGCGCCGCTGGTGCTGGCCAACATCGCGGCGCTCGGCTTCAAGCCGGGCGACGTACGCTGGATACTCTCCAGCCACGAGCATCACGACCATGTCGGCGCACTCGCAGCCTTGCAGCGCGCCACGAAAGCCAAGGTGGCCGTGCTGCGCGCCGCCGGGCCGGTGATGAAGACCGGCAAGCCGCTGGCGTCCGACCCCCAGGCCGGCCTGATCGAAGGTTTTGATCCCGTCGCGGTCGATCGCCTGCTGGATGACGGCGACAGCGTGATCGTGGGCGGCTCTGCCTTCACCGTCCACGCGACGCCGGCGCATTCGCCTGGCTCGGCCAGCTGGACATGGCAGTCGTGTACCCCGGATTTCACCTGCAGGATGATTGCCTATGCCGACAGCGCGACCGCCATCTCGGCCGATGACTACCGGTTTACCGATCATGCCGACCGCATCGCCGCCGTCCGCAAGGGAGTGGCGCGGATCGCCGCAATGCCGTGCGACATCCTGCTGACGCCGCATCCCGGCGCCAGCGACATGATGGAGCGGTTCTCCGGCGACGCGCCGCTTGTCGATCCGGCTGCCTGCAAGGCCTACGCGGCGGCGGCAGGAAAGCGCTTCGACGACCGGCTCAAGCAAGAGGCCGGGAAGCGCCCGTGAGCTGGAAGATCACCGCACTCGCCCCGCGCGACATTATCGAAGCCGCCCTGGTGGCGCATGAGGATGCGCTCGACTGGAACCCGGACATCGTCGTTTCGGGCAGCGAAGTCGCCGAAAGCCGCCCCGACGACTGGCGACTGGAGGCCTGGCTGACCGGCAAGCCGACGCGGCAGGACAAGGCCGCGCTGACCGCGCTGTTCCCCGGCAAAGCACCCCGCTTCGAGATCGAGGAACTGCCCGAGACCGATTGGCTGACTGCCAGCCAGGAAGGGCTCGAGCCGATCCGCGCCGGACGTTTTCACGTCCACACCCCCCAGCACCCGGCGCTCGCCCAGCCCGGCGTCTTCGATTTCGAGATACCCGCCGGGCAGGCCTTCGGCACCGGCCAGCACGCCACGACGGCAGGCTGCCTTGCGATGCTCAGCCACATGAAGGCGCAAGGCATCGTCGTGCGCAACTGCGCGGACATCGGCACCGGCACCGGCCTTCTCGCTTTCGCAGCGCTGGCCCTGTGGCCGCGCGCACTGGCGACGGCAAGCGACATCGATGCCGTGTGCCCGCCCGTGGTCGAGGCCAACGCTCTCACAAACGGCGTGGCGATGGGCGCCGGGCCGGGCAAACTGGTGGTGACGATCGCGGACGGCATGGATCATCCGCTGCTCGCCGCGCGTGGCCCCTACGACCTGCTGATGGCGAATATCCTGGCCGGGCCGCTCGTCAGCCTGGCGCCGGATTTCGGCAAGGCGATCGTGCCCGGCGGCCACCTGCTGCTGGCAGGTCTGCTGGAAACGCAGGAACCCGCGGTGCGCGCCGCATGCACCCGGGCCGGGCTGCGGCTGGCCGGCCGGCTGGTCAACGGTGACTGGTCCATCCTGTGGCTGCGCAAGCGCCGCCGGTCGTTTCAGGCCAAATAAAGATCAAAGCCATGCATGGCGCGGCAGTGCTCGAGCAGCGCTGCCTGGCTTGCGCGCGTCAACGGCATGTCGAACGCGAAGCCGACACGTTGGCCCGATACCCAGCGCACCGTCCCCACGATCGGGGTGAAGCCCGGAAGATTGAAGCGAAAACGCTGCTTCGGCGCGATGTTTTCACGCGCCACGATCAGTTGGCAACCCTCGGCGGAAACGTGCCTGGCCACTGCGGCGCTATGCGCGAAAGGAGTAAAATGAGGCTGCCTCATGTCGATCCCCATGATCCGTCTAGGTGATAATGCGGATGGTATTGAGGAAAGCTAAACAGGGCGTTAATCGGTCCGAAAAGATATATTAATGTTTTAACGCATATTTTTCAATAATATAGCTTATGTTATACGACACCGTGTTAACCATTCCTGGTGAGGTGATGTTAATGAATTGAGCGAAGAATGGCCTGGCAACGGGGGGTTGGTTTAACAATTGGAGAGGCCAACCATGCTGCACACTGATCAAATCCGTCAGGCGACGGTAGTCGGGCCGCTTGGCGAGGAACTGAGCAGGGACACCCTGCCGCCACCGAACACGTCGCGCTGGGTCGTCCGGCGCAAGGCAGAGGTCGTCGCCGCCGTGGATGGCGGGCTGATTACCATCGCCGAAGCCTGCAAGCGCTACGGGCTTACACTTGAGGAACTGGCATCCTGGCAGCGCGCCGTCGAGCGCGAAGGCATGCAGGGATTGCGGGCGACGCGAGTGCAACATTACCGCCAGATGCACGAGCGACAGGCTCGCCGGATCTGATACGGACGTTGCGGAAAGGCACGACCGGGAAGCGTCGCTCCCCGCTTCCCGGTCGACCTTCCGGAGTTACCCGGCCCCGAGCTAACCGGCAGCCCTGACGATCTCGGCCCAGGCGGCCTCGTCGATCACCTCGATGCCGAGTTCAGCCGCTTTCTTCAGTTTCGATCCCGCGCCCGGCCCGGCGACGATCAGATCGGTCTTGGCCGATACCGAGCCTGCCGCCTTGGCGCCCAGCCGCTCGGCCTGCGCCTTGGCCTCGTCGCGGCTCATCGTTTCCAGCTTGCCGGTAAACACCACGGTCTTGCCGGCGACGGCGCTGTCGCGGGTTTCCACCACATAAGGCGGCGGCGAGACTTCGCCCAGCAGGTCATCCCATACCTGCTTGTTGTGGTCTTCATGGAAGAAGTCGCCCAGCGCTTCGACCACTACCGGGCCGATGCCGTCGATCGAGACGAGTTCGCTGTAGGCCTCGCTGGCGGCCTGCGCCCGCTCTTCACCGTCCTTCTCATGCGCCAGTTCGGCGATCTCGCGCAATGCAGGCAGTGTCTCGAACCGCTTCAGAAGATCGCGCGCGGTGACCGCGCCGACGTGACGGATGCCAAGGCCGAACAGCAACCGCGCGGCATCGGGCTGGCGCTTGTTTTCCACCGCTGCCAACAGGTTGTCCACAGACTTGTCCTTCCAGCCCTCCAGCGCGAGGATGTCCTCGCGCCGCTTCCTCAGGCGGAAGATGTCGGCGGGGCTTTCCAGCCAGCCTTTCGCGAAGAACTCGTCGATGGTCTTTTCGCCCAGCCCCTCGATGTCGAGCGCGGCGCGGCTGACGAAGTGCTTGAGCCGCTCGGTGCGCTGGGCGGGACACACGAGCCCTCCGGTGCAGCGCACATCGACCTCGCCTTCCTCCGCCACCGCTTCGGAGCCGCATTCGGGGCAGTGATCGGGGAAGGCGAAGGGCGGGCGCTCGTCCTCGCGAGTGGCGTTCTCCACCACCTGCGGGATCACGTCCCCCGCCCGCTGCAGCACCACGCGGTCGCCGGGCCGCACGCCGAGGCGAGCGATCTCGTCGCGGTTGTGCAGCGTGACGTTGGTGACGGTGACGCCGCCGACCAGCACCGGCTTGAGCCGCCCCACAGGAGTGAGCTTGCCGGTGCGGCCGACCTGTATGTCGATGGCTTCGAGCGTCGTCTCGGCGCGCTCGGCGGGGAACTTGTGCGCCAGCGCCCAGCGCGGCGCCTTGGCGACGAAGCCGAGCCGCTGCTGATAGTCCAGGCGATCGACCTTGTAGACCACGCCGTCGATTTCGAAAGGCAGGGCAGCCCGCCCGTCGCGAATGACGCGGTAGGCGTCCAGCATCTCCTCCACCGAAACACAGCGGCGGAATTGCGGCGAGACCGGCAGGCCCCAGCTCTCGATGCGGCGGATCACCTCGTGCTGCGTCTCGCCCGGCACCGCACTGGCGGCGCCCCAGCCGTGCGCCCAGAACCGCAGGGGCCGCGATTTGGTGACGGCGGCATCCTTCTGGCGCAGCGATCCGGCGGCGGCGTTGCGGGGATTGGCGAACTGGCGCACCTTCGCCTCATCGAACGCTTCGCCGCGCTGCTCGGTCAGTGCGCGCGCCTCGTCCATCAGCCGGGCATTGAGCGCGAGGAACGCGGCCTTTTCCATGTAGACTTCGCCGCGCACCTCGAAAACATCGGGTACATTGTCGCCCTTCAGCTCGGGCACGATGTCAGCGATATGCGCGACGTTGGCGGTGACGTCCTCGCCCACCTGCCCATCGCCGCGCGTGGCGGCGCGCACCAGCTTGCCGTGTTCATAACGCAGCGAACAGGACAGGCCATCGATCTTGTCCTCGGCGGTGAAGGCCACTTCGGCATCGGCGGGCAGCGCCAGGAACCGGCGCACGCGCGCGGCGAACTCCTCCACCTCTTCGTCGGAAAAGGCGTTGTCGAGGCTCATCATGCGAACCTCGTGCCGAACCTTCGACAGCGGCGAGGCGGCGACGTCATGGCCGATCGCATGAGCAGGGCTATCCGGCCGGATCAGGTGCGGAAACGCCGCTTCCAGCTCGGCATTCCGGCGTACCAGCGCATCGTACTCGGCGTCGGAAATCTCCGGCGCGTCCTCGGCATGATAGAGCCGGTTGGCGCGATTGATCTGCCGCGCAAGCCGCATCAATTCGTTCGCGGCTTCGGGTTCGGTGATGGTCATCTCCCCCTCCTCTTTAGAGGAGGGGGCTGGGGGGTGGTTATGCCCCCTCCCCGCCAACGATCCGTTCGCGCCTGTAACGCTTGCAGCAGTTCCAACTGCACACCTTCGATGTTGGTCATGACTTCCCGATTGGTGAACCGCACCGTGCGAAATCCACGAGACTTCTCCAACGTATGATCGCGCCGCAAGTCCTGCTCGCGGTCATGCGTGTCGCCGTCAACTTCGACGATCAATCCTTTGGTCGGACAAAAGAAATCGACGATGCGAAGGCCAATGATCGCCTGCCTGCGAAATTTGTATCCGGCCAGACGGCTGTCGCGCAGCGCCATCCATAAACGGCGTTCTGGTTCGGTGGGTTCTCGCCGCATCGTAGCTGCTCGTTCCAGCAGGACGCGGCGCGTTGAACGTCCACCACCCCCAACCCCCTCCTCTGAAGAGGAGGGGGCTTT
>Ga0065704_10070447_pt1 | contig 24411 bp, 18 predicted proteins | sample SwiRhicommuniRL2_FD_59091 | JGI IMG/M metagenome (GOLD analysis project Ga0065704, IMG submission 59091) | Switchgrass rhizosphere bacterial communities from Rose Lake, Michigan, USA - RL2 v2 (version 2) | ecosystem: Host-associated > Plants > Roots > Rhizosphere > Soil | place: East Lansing, MI | reverse complement strand
GCACCGACCGCACGACGAGGGTTTGAAGGTGCCAGCTTCGCACCCCCGTCCCCGCCGGGACTGTGCCGGCTTGCTATCGCCGGCGTCGGAGCATATAACCTATATGGTTCATTTTGTCAAGGTCGACGACTTGATGCGCTGCCTATACCGATGGATAAGTCGCAAGGCCTTTCCACCCGGGCTATTGTCGGCACGTAGGAACAATGGGCCGGCCAAAACGTAACATATGTTAATTGTTATCCCGGCTCGCACGGAAGGATAAAGCCATGGCGCGCGACAACACCATCCCACCCACTACCAACGATGCCGGCATCCCGGTCCACAGCGACGAACATTCGCTAACGGTAGGCCGTGACGGCCCGATCGTTCTCAACGATCACTACCTGATCGAGCAGATGGCCAACTTCAACCGCGAGCGCATTCCCGAGCGCCAGCCCCACGCCAAGGGCAGCGGTGCGTTCGGCCATTTCGAAGTGACGCAGGACGTCAGCCGCTATACCAAGGCGAAGCTGTTCCAGCCCGGCGCGAAGACCGATACGCTGATCCGCTTTTCGACCGTCGCCGGCGAGAGCGGCAGCCCCGATACCTGGCGCGACCCGCGCGGCTTCTCGGTGAAATTCTACACCGAGGAAGGCAACTTCGACATGGTCGGCAACAACACGCCGATCTTCTTCATCCGCGACCCGCTGAAATTCCAGCACTTCATCCGCTCACAGAAGCGCCGGCAGGACAATGGCCTGCGCGATCACGACATGCAGTGGGATTTCTGGACGCTCTCGCCGGAAAGCGCACATCAGGTGACCTATCTGATGGGTGACCGCGGCATCCCCAAGACCTGGCGCGAGATGAACGGCTATTCCAGCCACACCTACATGCTGGTCAACGAAGCTGGCGAGAAGTTCTGGGTGAAGTTCCACTTCCATACCGATCAGGGCGACGGCAACGCCTATCTCAGCCAGGACGAGGCCGACCGTCTGGCCGGCGCGGACGGGGATTTTCACCGCCGCGACCTGTTCAACGCGATCCGCGACGGCAACTTCCCGAGCTGGACGCTAAAGTGGCAGATCATGCCTTACGAGGATGCCAAGACCTACCGGATCAACCCGTTCGACCTGACCAAGATCTGGCCGCACGCCGATTATCCGCTGATCGAGGTCGGCAAGCTGACGCTCGACCGCAACCCTACCGATTTCCATACCGAGATCGAGCAGGCCGCGTTCGAGCCGAATAACATGGTCCCAGGCGTCGGCCTCTCGCCTGACAAGATGCTGCTGGCGCGCGGGTTCTCCTACGCCGATGCCCACCGCCACCGGCTCGGCGTCAACTACAAGCAGATCCCGGTCAACAAGCCGCGCTGCCCCGTCTTCAGCTATAGCAAGGACGGCGCGATGCGGGTCGAGAATGCCTCCGATCCGGTCTACGCGCCCAACTCCTATGGCGGCCCCGCCGCCCAGCCCGATCCGCGCGGCGAGGCGGGCGTGTGGTATGCGGACGGCGACATGGTGCGCCAGGCCTATACGCTCCGCCCTGACGACGACGACTTCAGCCAGGCTCGCGCGCTGATACAGGACGTGATGGACGATGCGGCGCGTGAGCGCCTGGCCAGCAACATCGTCGGCCACTTGTGCGACGGCGTCAGCGAGAAGGTGCTCGTCCGCGCCTTCGAATACTGGCGCAACATAGACGAGGAAACCGGCCGCAAGGTTGAAAAGGGCGTGCGCGACAAGCTCGGCGGCAAGTCGGAGGAGCCGGGCATGGCCTCTGCCGAAGCTATCCGCGAATCCGAGCCCGCTGAGTAACGAAGCTCTTCGGGACAACAAAGGGGACCGGCAAGCCGGTCCCCTTTTCGTTTCTGCATGTCGGCCGATATGGCGAGCGTCGGCATCAATCTGCCGGCACCGTGGGTGAGCGGCACCATCGACAGGCCCGAGAGAGCGCACTATGGCACTTTAATCGATCGCTTAAACGGATAGACAATGGCCCTTCCCAGCCCTTTCCAGTCGCTACGCCTGCCGGTGATCGGCGCGCCGATGTTCATCGTCTCGAATCCGGATCTGGTGATCGCACAGGTCAAGGCTGGCATCGTCGGCAGCTTTCCCGCTCTCAACGCCCGGCCCGCGAGCCAGCTTGACGAATGGCTGCACCTGATCGCGGAGGAGACCGAAGGGTGCGAGGCGCCCTTCGCGGTGAACGTGATCGTCCACAAGACCAACGGGCGGCTGGAGAAGGACCTCAAGGTCCTGGAAAAACATAAGGTGCCGCTGGTCATCACTTCGCTCGGCGCCAACACCGAGGTCAACGACGCGGTCCACGGCTGGGGCGGGATCGTGATGCACGACGTGATCGACAACCGCTATGCCCGCAAGGCGGTGGACAAAGGCGCGGACGGCCTGATCGCGGTCGGCGCCGGTGCGGGCGGGCATGCCGGCGTGCAGTCCCCCTTTGCGCTGGTGCAGGAAATCCGTTCGTGGTTCGGCGGGCTGCTGGCGCTGTCAGGCGCGATCGCCTGCGGCCGCTCGATTCTCGCTGCGCAGGCGATGGGCGCGGATTTCGCCTATATCGGCACGCCCTGGATCGCCACGCGGGAGGCCAACGCGGTTCCGGCCTACAAGCAAGGCCTCGTCGAGGGCAGTGCCGCCGACATCGTCAACTCCAACCTCTTCACCGGCGTCCACGGCAACTACCTGCGCGCCTCGATCGCGGCAGCCGGCATGGACCCCGACAACCTGCCGGAAGGCGACAAGAGCCAGATGAACTTCGGCTCCGGCGGCAACATGGACGCCAAGGCGTGGAAGGACATCTGGGGCGCCGGCCAGGGCATCGGCGCGATCGACGCGGTGATCCCGGTGGCCGAGCGCGTGGAGCGGCTGGCGGCGGAATACGCGGCGGCGCAGGATGAGCTTATGGGGCGCATCGGGCGGGGTTGAGGCAGCTTTTGTAATCGAGCGGGCAAAGCGGCCGGTTCGGACACGCCAACATTGCGGACGTTGCCGACTTTAGCAGATAGGATGTCGCCATGCTCGCACTTTGGCTCATCATTGTCTTCATCGGCCTGCCGTTAGTGATTTCGGCAGTATTTGGGCTATTATACGGGCTAGTTGTAAGGCAGAGCACCCGGGCAAGCATCATCGCAGTTTCCGCGTTAGGCCCGTCTTTGTTGACTGCTCTTTTCGGCGCTACCATTAGCTACCTTGCTGTTCAGGCGGACGCAGGGGGAGCATTCTTCTTGGGTTATGTCCTAATAATATTTGGCCTTTGGGCTATTTTACCGGGAATGTTCGCAGGCCGCGTTGTTGCGAGGCATCTGCGTCGCCATGAAGAAACTAGTTAGTTCGTCCGCTCACCCCGACATTGCCGCCAATCGGCGGATCACGCCAGCACTCCAAAAACTGCCGCAAACTCCTGCCAACACCGTCCTGCACTTCATGACGGCACTTCCAGCCTAACGCCCCCGCCACACCCATATCCGCTGGCCTGCCGCCGAAGGCTCCATGGTCAGGCGTTCGTTGCCATCGGTGACTTCGCGCACCCCATCCGGCGCGCCCTGGCGGATCAGGCGGTCGACCAGCCTCGCGGCGAGAGCGGTGGCCGCCTCGGGGGTTTCGCCGGGGCGGGCCTCCAGATGGAGTTCCTTGCCGATCAGGGGAGCGAGGCCGCGCGTCGTCACGCTGCCATCCGCTCCGGGAATGAGCGCGGTGAGGCCGTGTGCGGGGAAAGGGCCGCCCGATAGCCAGTTCAGCACCGCGAGCGAGAAGTAGCCCGGCTCCATCAGCGTGCCCGCCGCGCTCCAGCCCACGGCCTTGACCGGCAAGCGCATCGCCAGGTTCGCCGCGAGCCCCAGCATCGCGCGCAGCACCGGCTGCATCATCGCCCCTCCCGCAACATGCGCGGAAGGCTGCAGTACCGCTGCTTCCATCGCTTCGAACGGGGCATCGGATGGCGCGGCGAAACCATAGGCCGCAGAGATTTCACCCGTCCGCTCCGCAGCACCCGGCGCAAGGCCGCGCAAGTCGAATGCCAACCCGCTGGCCAGGACTTCGATGCAACCCGCCGCGTCCTCTCGCAAAGTCGCGGTACTGGCGGAAACGCCGCCGGTCTGCATGAGCGTCCGCACCGCGTCATGCGTAGAAGGCCGCTCGCCATGCTCGAACAGCAACGACAGCCGCGCTGCGGGCGCGGATTGTTGCGCGGTCATCATCACGCCCTCGAACGCCTCGCTCATCAGAATATCCCCATCCTCAAGCCCTCGCCAAAGGCCTCGCCCAGTTCGCGGCATTGCTGCGCGGCATCTGGTGGCAAGTGCTTCTCGGCCATGATCTGCTCCGGCGTCTGCGCGCCGAAATTGACGATCAGCGGCTCGGCCACCCGGCGCAGGCGCCACCCGGTGACGATCCGGTCGATCTGCGCCTGCGCACCGCGCCCGTCGGACCCGGCCGCGATGGCGGTGGCATAAGGCCGCCCCTCGATCCGGCCGAGCAGCGGATAATAGCAGCGGTCGAACATCTCCTTCATCTCGCCGGACATCGAGGCGAGGTTTTCCGGACAGACGAAGATGTAGCCGTCTGCCGCCAGAAGCTCCTCCGGGTGTGCCTGCGCCGCGCCGATCATCCGGGCGCGCTCACCCGCGCCCTCATGTAGCGCCTGCGCCATCGCGCGCGCGGCACCGGTCCGGCTGTGCCAGACTATCGCCAACATCTGTCTGACCCGGCAAGGTTTCTCATCGCGGCCTCACCTTAAGGCAAGGCGCCGGGCAGGCCAGCCCAAATCGGGCATTGCCTTCGCCGCCCCTTCCCCCCGCCCGCCCGGTAGAGTAGGCGGGGGCATGGCTTCACGTTCTGGAAGTGTCCTCGGGATCGAACGCTCGCTCACCGGCAAGGCCTGGCGCTGGCGCGGCGGCAACATGGATTTGTGCGACGGCCCATCCGGCCTTGAGGACGACATCGTCACCCAGCTGCTGCTCTCACGCGGGGTGGCGCGAGAGGATCTGCACCGGCACCGCAGCCCGGCGCTACGCAGCTTCCTGCCCGACCCATCCGAATTTCGCGACATGGACGTCGCCGCCGACCGCCTGGTGCAGGCGGTGCTGACGAACGAGACGGTCACCATCTACGGGGACTACGACGTTGATGGCGCCACCAGCGCGGCGCTGCTGATCCTGTTACTGCGCCGTCTGGGGCACGAGGCGCGCTATTACATTCCCGACCGGCTGCTCGAAGGCTATGGTCCTTCAGGCGAGGCGCTGGTGCGCATTGCCGGCGAAGGCTCCAGCCTGATCGTCACCGTCGATTGCGGCGCGATGGCGCACGAAGCGCTGGAAATGGCGCATCAGGCGGGCGTGGACGTGATCGTTGTCGATCACCACAAGTGCTCGCCGCAGCTTCCCCGTGCCGCAGCGCTGGTCAACCCCAACCGTCTCGATGAAGGCACGATCGCCGCGGGGCATGGCCATATGGCGGCAGTGGGCGTGGCCTTTCTTCTGGCGGTGGCGACGGTGCGCACGCTGCGCCAGCGCGGCTATTTCGAGAGCCGGGCCGAGCCCGATCTGTTCGCGCTGCTCGATCTCGTGGCGCTGGGCACGGTGGCGGACGTGGCCGCGCTCCACGGCCTCAACCGCGCATTGGTGGCGCAGGGGCTCAAGGTCATGGCGCGGCGCGACAACATCGGCATGTCGGCGCTGATCGACGCAAGCCGGCTGAACCGCGCGCCCACCTGCTCGGACCTGGGTTTTGCGCTGGGCCCGCGCATCAATGCGGGCGGGCGCGTCGGAGAATCTACGCTCGGCGTGCGGCTGCTGACGACTACCGATCCGGATGAGGCGCGCGAAATCGCGGCCCAGCTTTCTCGCCTCAATGACGAGCGCCGCGCCATCGAGCAGGCCGTGCAGGAAGCGGCCGAAGCGCAGCTGGCGGGGCAGCACAACCGCTCCGTTATGGTGGTGGCCGGCGCCGGGTGGCATCCGGGCGTGATCGGCATCGTCGCGGGCCGGATAAAGGAGAAGACCGGCAAGCCGACGCTGGTCATCGCGCTTGAAGCCGACGAGGCCGGCAACGGCAAGGGATCGGGCCGCTCCATCGCCGGGGTAGACCTTGGCGCCGCAATCATCGCCGCGCGTGAGGCGGGGCTGCTTGTCGCGGGCGGCGGCCATGCGATGGCGGCGGGCCTGACGATCGCGGCGGGCAAGCTGGAAGCGCTGTCAGAATGGCTCGACGATCGGCTCGCGCAGGACGTGGCGCGCGCGTCCGGTCGGCAGGAGGTGCTGCTCGATCTGGCGCTGGCCCCCGGCGGGCTCACCCCTTCCTTGGTAGACACGCTGGAAAGCGCCGGCCCCTTCGGCATGGGCTGGCCCGGACCGCGCGTGGCGGTAGGCCCGGTGCGCGTGATCAAGGCCGATGTCGTCGGCGCCGACCACGTGCGCCTGATCGTGTCGGGGCAGGACGGCGGCCGGTTCAAGGCCATGGCCTTCCGCAGTGCCGAGGGCGAAATGGGCCAGGCCCTGCTCCACGCTTCCGAAGGCCGCCGGCTATGGCTGGCAGGCCGCGCCAAGATAGACGACTGGGGCAGCCGCCCACAGGCAGAACTGCATATCGACGATGCAGCGTTCGTGGATTGAACGGCAATTTCTCCGCCCGTCATATTTTTTGGTTTGCCGGGGCTTGACCCCCCGCCGACCCCCCGCTAGAGGGCCGGTCCTGCCTCCGGCACTGCTCGGAATGGCCCCTTCGTCTAGCGGTCTAGGACGCGGCCCTTTCACGGCTGAAACACGGGTTCGATTCCCGTAGGGGTCACCATCCCAAGCAGTGCCCGGCAGGCTCATGGCCTTGCTGGCCTTTACATCAGGCCATCATGGCCCCTTCGTCTAGCGGTTAGGACGCGGCCCTCTCACGGCTGAAACACGAGTTCGATTCTCGTAGGGGTCACCAGCCTTTGCTTCCCGGCAGCAGTGAGATGCGCGGCTTTTTCATCCGTGCCGTTCGCGCCGCATACGACAATCCGGTTCTGCTGCTTTTTTCAGACGACCAGACGAGGTTCAAAATCCCCGGTCAGGATCGCCCTGCCGCGCGAATTTTGCGGCATACCATTGGCGCACATCGCCGTGCAGGTTGCCGACCGAGAGAACGCGGAAGGGCCTTCGCTGTTCAGAAGCTCACACTCAGGCCGGCATCGGCAACTGGTCCAGATATTTGTCGAGCGTGATCGGATAGTCGCGGATGCGAATCCCCGTGGCGTTGTACACGGCATTCGCCACCGCCGCGTTCGGACCGCAGATGCCCAGTTCGCCCACGCCCTTGGCTTTCATTGGCGAGATGACCGGATCGAGCGTATCGAGGAATATCACCTCCTGATGCGGGATATCGGCATGCACCGGCACCTCGTACCCGGCGAGATCGTGGTTGACGAAGAAGCCGAAGCGCTTGTCCACCGCCAGTTCCTCCATCAACGTCGCGCCTGCGGCCATCGTCATCGCGCCGATGACCTGGCTGCGTGCCGATAGCGGATTGAGGATGCGGCCCGCGTCGCAAACCGAGAGCATTCGGCGAATATGCGTCTCACCGGTATAGGCATCGACCGCGACCTCGCAGAAGTGGCCGGCATAGGTGCCTACGTCGTAGTCGTCCTTGAAGTCGCCAAAAGTCATCTCGCCGTCTGCCGACATGGCGCCGGCGTCGGTCAGCGCGAATGAACGGTTGGCGTGGCGGATCTGCCCGTTATCGAACGTGGCCGCGTCGGCATCGAAACCGAGTTTCTGGCCGATCGCACGGCGCAAGTTGACACAGGCGGCATAGACGCCCGCCGTCGAGCTTGCAGCGCCCCACTGGCCGCCGGACCCCGAGGAAACCGGAAAACGCGAATCGCCGAGCTGTACCGAGACCTTTTCCAGAGGCACGCCCATCGTCTCGGCGGCGGTCTGGGCGATGATGGTGTAGCTGCCGGTGCCGATGTCGGTCATGTCCGTCTCGACCGTGATCCGACCATCGTCGGCCAGCTTGATGCGGGCGCCGGATTTCGCCGTTGGGCCGGCGCGGTAGCCTGCGGCCATGCCCATGCCGATCAGCCAGCGTCCCTCGCGGGTGACCCCTGCCCGGGAATTTCGGCGCGACCATCCAAATCGCTCCGCCCCCTCGCGCAGGCAGCGCGTAAGATTGCGATCGGAAAACTTCGTGCCCGGTTCGCCGGGAACCTCATCGCCCGGCTCGTTGACGATACGCAGTTCGAGCGGGTCCATGCCCAGCTTCTCGGCCAGTTCGTCCATCGCGACTTCCAGCGCCATGTGCCCCACCGCTTCACCCGGAGCGCGCATCGCGTTTCCTTCGGGCAGGTCGAGCTGGGCAATGTAGTTGGCGGTCAGCCGATTCGCGCCTGCATAGAGCTTCGGCGTCTGGAGCGTGCCGTCCTCGCCTTCCTTGCCGTTGATGTTGCCGGACCAGTTCTCATGCGCGATCGCGGTGATGCGCCCGTCCTTGCCGGCACCGAGGCGCACACGCTGGATGGTGGCATGGCGGTGCGTGGTGTTGTTGAACATCAATGGGCGCTGCAGGGCGATCTTGACCGGTCGTTTCGCGGCCTTGGCCCCCAGGGCGGCCATCACCGCGTCTGACCGAACGAACAGCTTGCCGCCGAACCCGCCGCCGATGAACGGGGAATCAACGCGCACGTTCGCGGCATCGATACCCAGTATCTGCGCCAGCGATTCCTTGCCCCACTGGATCATCTGATTGGATGTCCAGACCGTGAGCTTGTCACCTTCCCATGCCGCGATCGTGGCATGGGGTTCCATCATCGCGTGGCTTTCGTCAGGCGTGTGATAGGTGGCGTCGACCTTCACTGCCGCCGATGCGAAGGCAGCGTCGAAATCGCCGAGCGTTTTCCTGTCTTCCTTGCCGCCGCTTCCCTTGGCAAGCGGGGCGCCGGGCTTTGCCTTGGCAAGGTCAAAGGCGCCGTCCGCCCGCTCGTAACGAGTGCGGATCATGCCTGCGGCAGCACGGGCCTGCTCGAAGGTCTCCGCTACCACGCAGGCGATCGCCTGATGGTAGTGCGCAATGTCGGGTCCGCCGAACAGCGGCGCGAGGTTGAAAGGGCTGGAGCCGACGGGCTTGGATTCCGTGGCGGTGATGACCGCAATGACGCCGGGCGCCTTGCGGGCATCCTCGGCATCCATCGAGGCGATGCGCCCCTTGGCGATGGCGGAGCCGACGATATAGCCATACGCCTGATTGGGCGCGACATCGTGGCGCTCATAGGCGTAGGGGGCCTGCCCCGTCGCCTTCAGGTTGCCATCGATGCGCGGGGTGGACTTGCCGACTACCTTGGCCTTGTCGAAAAGGTTTTCACCGGCGGGTGCGTTGAATTCCATCGGATCAGCCCTCCTTGCCCTGGGCTTCGGCCATCACACCCGCGAGCGTGCGTTCGACCAGCGCGATCTTGAACCTGTTGTCTTCGGTGGGAGTCGCGCCACTTGTGACAGCGCGCGCCGCGGCGCTGACGTTGGGGAGCGCCGCGTCCGCATCGGCAGTACGCCACGGCTTGGAGGCCACGCCGCCGACCGCGAACCGGCCGGTGCCGTCCTTCTGGATCACCGCTGCCACCGATACGAGCGCGAAGGCGTAGGAACGGCGGTCCCTGACCTTGCGGTAGATGTGCTTGCCGCCAAGCGGCCTGGGAAGGGTTACCGCAGTGATGAGCTCACCCGGCTCCAGCGCGGTCTCTATATGGGGCGTATCCCCCCACATGCGGTGGAATTCCGCGATGGGGATCGCGCGAGCGGTGCCATCGGGCTTTACCGTCTCCACCACGGCATCGAGCACGCGCAGCGCGACCGCCATGTCGCCCGGATAGGTTGCGATGCACTTGTCGCTCACGCCCAGCAGGCCAAGCTGCCGGCTCACACCTCCTATGGCGGAGCAGCCGCTCTCCGGCTTGCGCTTGTTGCAGGCCATGTTGGTGTCATAGAAATACGCGCAGCGGGTGCGCTGGAGCAGGTTGCCTGCAGTGCTCGCCTTGTTGCGAAGCTGTCCGGAAGCCCCGGCGACTATGGCACGGGTAAGCACGCCGTAATCCCGCCGCACACGCTTGTCGGCGGCGCAGGCCGTGTTGCGGACGAGCGCGCCGATCCGCAGGCCGCCGTCGTCAGTTTCCGTGATCTTGTCGAGCCCAAGCCCGTTGACATCAATCAGGTGCCTCGGCGTCTCGATCTCCAGCTTCATCAAGTCGATGAGATTGGTGCCCCCGGCGATGAACTTCGCGCCCTGGGTGCGGACGGCAGCGGCAGCAGCTTCAGCCGGCGAGGCAGCCCGCTCGTAGGTAAACTCCCTCATGCGCGTTCTCCCGCCACTTCCGCCATGGCATCGGCGATGTTCGAATAGGCGCCGCAGCGGCAGATGTTGCCGCTCATCCTCTCACGCATTTCGATGTTGGTGGCGCGCGGCGGCTGGGTGATGTCTTCCTGGACATGGCTGGGAATGCCGCGCTTGATCTCCTCCAGCGTCGCCACGGCAGAACAGATCTGCCCCGGGGTGCAGTAGCCGCACTGGTAGCCGTCATGCTTTATAAAGGCCGCCTGCATGGGATGGAGGTTGTCAGGCATGCCCAGGCCTTCGATCGTCGTCACCTCGTCGCCTTCGTGCATCACCGCGAAGGTCAGGCAGCTATTGATACGCTCCCCGTTCACGACCACCGTGCAGGCCCCGCACTGACCATGGTCGCACCCCTTCTTGGTCCCTGTCAGCTTCAGATGCTCACGCAGCGTGTCGAGCAGGGTCGTCCGGGTATCGACATCGACGCTTTCGCGTTTTCCGTTGACAATCAGGTTCACGGGCATGGTTTTCGATCCTGCCTTGGCTGTGGGCGTTTGCGCGGCGACCGCTGGCACTTTGGTTACGGCTGCGGATGCAGCCGAAGCGATAAGCATGGCGCGACGCGAGATGCTGAAGTTCCCCGAGCTTTCCATTGCGATTCTTCCCGTTCGAACGAAGTGCGACGATACCGGTCATGGTCGGCTGCGCCTGTGACGACGTCATGGCCGCACTCTCAGATGAGAATGGATATGCTGGCGGAGCGTTCCCGGCGCCCCAGTTTATTGTCTGCCGCGCGGCCTGGCGACCGTCCACGTATGACTTTGATAGCACCAAACAAGCAGCGCGCGGATACGTTCCGCGCGCTGCAATGGTTTTCATAGCAAAAAATTCCGGAAAGCGGGCTTTCCCCGCCGTCCCGATCAGACCGGCGGGACCGGCTGCGGCGGTACATCCGCGTCGCCCTCGTGGATCTCTATAAGGCCGCGGCCGACATGACTTTTGCGGTAGCCATAGGCGAAGTAGATCACCAGGCCGATGCCGCCCCAGATCGGCAGCACCAGCTTCGCATCCGTCGGCAGCAGCAGGTACAGGCTGACGCAGCCGACGATCGCGATCGGCGCGACCAACCACACGACGGGCGTGCGGAAGGGTCGCGGACGGTTCGGATCGGTGCGGCGCAGGATAAGCACCGCGATCGAAACCATGAAGAACGCGAACAGCGTCCCCGAGTTGGAAACGTCCGCCAGCTTGCCAACCGGCAGGAACGCGGCGGCAATGGCCACGAACACACCGGTGATGGCCGTGACGATGTGCGGCGTCTTCCACTTGGGGTGGATCGATGCGAGCTTCTCCGGCAGCAGGCCGTCGCGGGCCATGACGAAGAAAATGCGGGTCTGGCCGAACAGCATCATGAGGATCACCGACGGCAGCGCCAGACCGGCCGACAGCCCCATCACGTAACCTGCCCAGTCATAGCCGCCGATCTTGAGAACGTGCGCCAGCGCTTCCTTCGAGCAGGCAAGCGGCAGGGTGTTCCCGCCGGCGACGATTTCCTCGCACCGGGCCGCCAGTTCCATCGAGCCGGGCGCCAGCACTTCGCCATTGAGCCCTGCGACAGGCTGCGCGAAGCCGGCAATGCCGGTGAAGCCGATCGCGCCCGCTGCGACGAGGAGGTAGAAGAAGGTGCAGATCACCAGCGAACCGATCAGGCCGATCGGCACGTTGCGCTGGGGGTTCTTGGTCTCCTCCGCCGCCGTGGAAACGGCATCGAAGCCGACATAGGCAAAGAAAATCGAAGCGGCCGCGCCGCCGACGCCGATCACGCCCCACCCGTTCGGCGTGAACGGGGTGAATTCGCTGCCCTTCAGGAAAGGCAGAGTGATCGCCACGAACAGCGTGAGTGCCAACACCTTGATAGCGACGAGGACCGCATTGACCTTGGCGCTTTCCGTGGTGCCGATCATCAGCAGGCAGGTGATCACCAGGGCAATGAACATCGCCGGCAGGTTGACTATGCCGCCGGCATAGGGCCCTGCGGCGAAGGCCGTGGGTATGGTGATGCCTACGGAGTCCCGCAGCAAGCCGACGATGTAGCCCGACCAGCCGACCGAGACCGCCGAGGCCGCCACCGCATATTCCAGCACCAGCGCCCAGCCCACCGTCCAGGCCAGCAGTTCGCCCATCACGGCATAGGTATAGGTATAGGCGGACCCCGACACGGGCACCATCGAGGCCAGCTCGGAATAACACAGCGCGGCGACGGCGCATACGAAGCCGGCAATGATGAAGCTGATCATCATGCCGGGGCCGGCTTTTTGCGCGGCCTCCGCCGTCAGCACGAAAATGCCCGTGCCGATGATCGCGCCGACGCCAAGCAGGGTCAACTGTACAGGCCCGAGCGAGCGATGGAGCGATTTCTTTTCAGCCGTCGCCAATATAGCGTCGAGTGGCTTTACTCGTCCGAACATTAATGGACCCCCGAATTTTTTGAATGCGCAGACGCTAACGACCTGCGAACGCTTGGCAAGAGGCTAGCTTGCGCATTCCCCCGCCTTTGCAGATTTTTCCGTCAGAGGCTAAGACACTCCGCATGTCCACGACTTTTCAGCTAGACACCGCGACGAGCCGCGCAAATCCCACCCCAGCGCCGATGAAGCGGCTGACCGTGCCTGCCATCCAGCGCCGCAAGTCCGGTGGCAAGACGCAGGACCCACTGGTGATGCTGACCGCCTACACTGCCCGCCAGGCGCAATTGCTCGATCCCCATTGCGACATACTGCTGGTCGGGGATTCGCTGGGACAGGTCATCTACGGCCTGCCCTCAACGCTCGCCGTCACGCTCGACATGATGATCGCGCACGGCGCCGCCGTGGTACGTGGATCATACCATTCGCTGGTCATCGTCGACATGCCTTTCGGCTCGTACGAGGCCAGTCCGCAAGCGGCCTTCACGGCAGCCAGCAGGATCATGGCCGAAACCGGATGCGCGGCAGTAAAGCTGGAGGGGGGCGAGGCGATGGCGGAGACGATCGCTTTCCTGAGCAGGCGCGGCATCCCGGTGATGGCGCATGTCGGATTGACCCCGCAGGCAGTCAACGCCCTCGGCGGCTATGGCGCGCGCGGTCGCAGCCAGGAGGAGCACGCCAAGATCATCGCCGATGGCAAGGCGGTCGCCGACGCAGGTGCCTTCGCGGTCGTCGTGGAAGGCGTGGTCGAGCCGATAGCGGTCGCCCTCACGCAAAGCATCGAGATCCCTGTCATAGGCATCGGCGCGTCCGCCCAGTGCGATGGTCAGGTGCTCGTGACCGAAGACATGCTCGGCATGTTCGAGCGTGTCCCGCGTTTCGTGAAGCGCTACGGCGACATCGCGGGCGTCATTTCGGAAACGGCCGCGCAATATGCCGAGGAAGTGCGCAACCGCGTCTTTCCCGGTCCCGAGCAGACGTATCAGCCGAAATAGTGGCGTCGCGCAACGGACCGGAACGTCAGCTTGCGCGGCGAGCGGCGAGCATCTGGCGGGCCTGTAAGATCAGCGGGGTCGACCCGACCATTGCCTGCGCCTTGTCCAGCAAGGCACGCGCCTGGACGGCAAACGCACCATCGGCGGCATAGACGTATCCCAACGCCTGCGTCGCCATCGGGCTCGCGCGTTGCAAACGATAGGCTGTGCGCGCCGTGCCGCGTGCCGCCGCCAGATCGCCCTGCCCCGCCTGCACCATGGCAAGATCGCACAGCAATTTGACGTCCGAGCCGTCGCCGGTGTCACGCAGCCATGCCAGCATCGCACGCGCCCGTGGTAATTCGCCTGATGCGATAGCAAGGCCGGCGCCCGCTCTCATCGCGGTGCGATTGGTGGGGTTCTGCCTCAAGTACCCGGTGACGAGGTACGCCGCGCCGACTGGATCGCGGGCAATCGCGTAAGCTTCAAAACGCCTTGCGAAAAGGCTTGTCGGCATTCGTATCCTGGCGGCGGCGGCGTAATGCTGCTGGGCACCGGGGCCATCGCCAAGCGCGAGTTCTACGTCGCCCGCAACGGCTTGGGCATAGTAGGAACCGGGATTGGCGGTGCTTGCTGCCTCCGCACGCGCTTGCGCGGCTGATCCGCTTCCCTGCGCCAGTAACGCGCCCACGTCCCCCGTATCCGCGCGGATCGCGAGCCGGGCTTCAGGCAAGCGTGCGGCGCGATCGAGCAGTTCGCCGGCCTTCATCCGGTCGCCCAGTGCTTCGTAACTGCGCGCGGTAACTGTCAGCAGATATGGCGATGCATCGTCCTGCGCCACTTCGCGCGCAAATCGCAGCGTGACGTAGCGATAGTGCCCGGATTTGAAGATTGCTGCCGAGAGCAGATCCTTGGCATGACGGTTGTCCGGCATGACCCTCAGCACGTCCTCAAGGGCTTCCGCCGCAGCGCCCGTGTTGCCCGCAGCCAGTTCCACTACGCCGCGCAGGGTTTGCACGCCGGGATAGCTATCAAGCTTGCCCTTGGTGCGGCCCAGCAGGCTGCGCGATAGCGCATAGTCCCCGGCACGCGCCGCCAGCACTGCCTGCAGGTAGAAGGCCTGCGCATTGCCCGGTTTCAGTTGCAGCACCTTGCGGGTAACAGTCACCGCCTCGCTTGCCCGCCCCAGCTCGCCAAGCGTCGCGGCATAGCCCACCAGCACGCGCACATCGTCCGGGCCGTGGATCAGCGCCCGCTCGAACCAGGGCAGCGCTGCCACCAGGCCATACCGGTCGCGCACCAATTGCGCCTGAAATTCGAGCGCTCGCACGTCGGCAGGGTCGATATCCAGGGCGCGGCGCGCCGCATCCAGAGCAAGGACATGCTCGCCGCCAGCATACCGCAGCCTGCCGATCTCCACCCACAGTGACGGATCGTTCGGCATCAGGCCAAGCGCCTTGTCATAAGCGCGGCCCGCCGCCGCCAGGTTATCATCCAGCAGTTCCAGTTGCCCCAGCGCCCGCCATCCTTGCGCCGCGGTGGCAGGCGAGAATTTCCCGGGGCCAAGCCATGCCCGCGCCTTGTCGCGATCTTCCTGCTCAAGATAGGCAAGGCCCATCCAGGCGGCGACCTCACCGCGTGAGGCACCTTGCGCCAGCGCGGCGCGCAGTTTCATCTCGCCGTCGATGCCATCGCCGCGCGATAGCGCGGTGCGCGCCGCATCGATGGCGAGGTCTACCGAACTGCGCTCGCTTCGTACCGGTGCCGCCGAAATGGCAAGCACCATCAGCCCGGTCAGGGCCGCGGTCCAGGCGGCCCTTCGCCAGCCTGTCCGCATGCCGCCTCTCGAGAGTGCCCGCTCAGGGCTGCAGATCGTACTGCTTGAGCAGGTCATAGAGGGTCGGCCGGCTGATCCCCAGGATCTTGGCGGTGCTGGAAATGTTGCCCTCGCTTCGCGCCAGCGCATGGCGGATGACCTTGCGGTCCGCCTGCTCGCGCGCGAATTTGAGGTTCAGCGCCCGGGCGATCTCGGTGTTCGGTTCCGCAAGGTCCAGATCGGCAGCGCTGATCAGTTTCTCGTCGGCCATGATCACCGCCCGCTTCACCCGGTTTTCCAGCTCGCGTACGTTGCCGGGCCAATTCCAGGCGTCGATCGCCGCAAGCGCGTCAGAGGCAAAACCGCGCACCCGCGGATTCATCTCCTTGGCGTAGCGTTGCAGAAACGCCTTGGCGAGCAGCACCGCGTCGCCCGGCCGTTCGGCCAGTGTCGGCACTTTCACGACGATCTCGGCGAGCCGGTAGTAAAGATCCTCGCGAAACCGCCCATCGGCAATCATCGCATCGAGGTCCTGATGCGTGGCGCAGACGATACGTGTGTCGACCGCGATCGATTCTCGCGAGCCGATGCGCTCGATCACCCGTTCCTGCAGGAACCGCAGGAGCTTGACCTGCAACTGCAGCGGGATGTCGCCCACCTCGTCAAGGAACAGGGTTCCGCCAGAGGCCTGCTCGATCTTTCCGTGCGTGGTTTTCACCGCGCCGGTGAAAGCGCCCTTCTCGTGTCCGAAGAGCTCGCTTTCCAGCAGGTTTTCGGGGATCGCAGCGCAGTTGATGGCGACGAATTCGCCGCGCGCCCGGTCGCTGGCCTCGTGCAAACCGCGCGCCAAAAGTTCCTTGCCGGTGCCGCTGGCACCCAGCAGCATGACAGAGACGTTGGTGCTGGCCACACGCTCGATCGTGCGCGCCACCTTGAGCATCTCGGGCGATGCGGTGATCATGCGCCCGAGCACCTTCTCGTCCTTTTCGATCCGGCCGGCCAGCCTGCGGTTCTCGCTTTCCAGGCGGTGCAGTTGCAGCGCCCGGCGCACGATCAGGCCCAGCGCGTCGATGTCGACCGGCTTCTGGTAGAAGTCGTAAGCGCCGCGCGCGATCGCCTGCAGCGCACTTTCCCTGGCGTTGTGGCCGCTTGCCACGACGACCTTGGTATCGGGCTTCAGGGCCATGATCTCGTCAAGCACGGCGAGACCTTCCGTCGTCCCGTCGGGATCAGGCGGCAGGCCAAGGTCGAGTGTCACCACGTCGGGCATCTCGGAGCGCAGCAGCGCCAGCGCGCTGTTCCGGTCGCCCGCGACGAGCACGTCGAAATCCTCATATGCCCACTTGAGCTGCGCCTGCAGCCCGGCATCATCCTCCACGACGAGCAGCTTGGGTCGCACTTCGGTCATCAGGCCACCTTCTGGTTCTGGCTGTTCATGTTCTGGATCAACTCCGCCGCCTCGGCGATCGGCAGGCGCACGGTGAAGCGCGATCCGAGCCCCTCGCGCGATTCCACTTCGAGCCGCCCGCGCATCGCGCTTACCAGCTCGCGCGCCTCCAACGCGCCGATCCCGAAGCCGCCGGTCTTGGTCGATACGAAGGGCTTGAACAGGCGGTTGCGGATGAAGTCCGCGCTCATCCCCGAGCCGGAATCGACGACGTCATAACGGCCATTGAGGCCATCGACGGCAAAAGAGAGAAAGACTGCGCTTCCGGCAGGACTGGCATCGATGGCGTTCTGGACGAGATGGACCAGCACCTGCTCCAGCGAATGGCGGTTGGCCGTCACCGTGGCATCGCCTGCTTCCGCGAGGACGACCTGCGGGTTACCGCCGAAGCGCTCCATCACGGCGGCCAGTACCTGGCGTCCGTCAACCGGCTCGAGCCTGTCTCCCCCCCCGCTGCCGTAACGGGAAAGCCGAGCGATGAGCGCGTTAAGCTTTTCCGAGGAGCTGCGCAGGGTCACCAGCATGTCAGCGCGAAATTCGGCCTTTTCGGCATGAAGCTCGGCATTGCGGGCAAGGAGGCTGAACTGGCTGGCGAGGTTCTTGATGTCGTGCATCACGAAGGCGATACGGCGATGAAAATCCTCGAACCGGCTCGATTCCGCCAGCGCTTCCAGGCTGGCGTTCTCCGCCAGATAGCTGGCAAGCTGCTGGCCGATCACGCGAAGCAGATCGAAATCTTCCCAGTCGAACTTGCGTACGATCTGCGGCCGGGCCAGCACCACGAGGCCGACGAGGCGTTCGTAGTGGACCAGTGGAATGAGCGCCCAGGCGCTTTCGTTCTCGATCAGCCATTTTGGAATCAATGCATGAGGCAAATCCGGCTCACCCCCGGCGCGCACATCGTCAAGATCGGTGATAAACCCCGTCTGCTCGAAATGCGCGCCCGCTCGCTCCGAGAGCGCGACGGCGGGCACTTCGATCTCGCGCCAGTTCCAGCGGGCCGCAACGCCAAGCTCGCCCTGCTCGGCCGGCGTCAGCAACAGTCCCGCAGGGGCATCGAAAAGATCCGCTACCGACTGCACGACGCGTTCCGCCAGAGGCAGCGCGCCTGGACCGTTGTTACCGATAGTGCGCGTGAAGCGCAGCCATTCTTCGCGGTAATCGTAACGATGCTGGAAGAAGTGCTTCGCCGTCATCACCTTGAGCCAGCCCCGCATCCGCCGGGAGGGCAGGACGATGAGAGCCACGGCACTGGCGAGCGTCAGGAAGCCGAGTTCGATCAGCCGCGCGAAATCACCGCTCGACAATGACAGCCATTGGGTGATGGCCACCATCGCGATCAGGTAGATGCCGATCGCAAGCAATGAAAACGTCTGGAATGTGAAGGCGCGCGAAGGGCGCAACCGCAGCCGATCGCGGTTGCGAGCAGCGCCGATGCCTATGCATGCCGCCAGCGCGAGAACTGCAAGTCCGCGAAACGCGGCGATTTTCTCCGGCCAATCTGCGACCAGATAGGTGACGGTGTAAAGATTGAGGTCGAACGCCCAGAGAATCGAAAGACCCATGGCCGGCCATGACAACCTTGAGCGTTGCTCGCGCGGTGCACCGGCGTAAAGATTGTGTGCCAGAACCAGGCCGCCCACCGTGGCGAGCAGGCGGAACATGACGTTGAAATCAAAAAAGGCGCTGGCAACGCTCTCGTCCATTTCCACGCGAGAGAGCCCGTAGTCGACGCCAAGATGGAGCATCTCGACGATGGCCAGCACGATGATCACGGGGCGTATCGGTGCCACGCTGTCATGGCGGCCGTCGCTGGCGAACAGGTGGTAGATGACGACCAGCCAGGCAAGGTTGCGCGCGCTTTCGGCGACGAGCGCAAGGAATCCGATGATATCGGGAGCGTGGCTTACGGCGATGGCAAGACACCAGCCAGCCGTGATGACCACCGCGACAACGGTGGCCGCGCCCGCCTCGCCGAACCGGGAACGGCGTGGCCACAGCCAGATCGCCAGCGTCACCAGCGCGATCGCCGCCGTCAGGTCGAGCGCCGAACCCAGCGCCGTCCAGATGGAGGAGACGTCGTACGCCATCTCAGCGCGCACCCTCGCTCCACAGCACGACGCGAAGCGTCTGCAGGATGATCAGGAAGTCTAGAAACGGCGTATAGTTCTTGGCGTAGTAGAGATCGTATTCGAGCTTGTTGCGCGAATCCTCGATCGAGGCACCATAGGGATAGTTGATTTGCGCCCACCCGGTGATGCCGGGCTTCACCATATGCCTTTCGGCATAGAAGCGCAGTTGCTCTTCAAGGTCGGCGACGAATTCCGGGCGCTCGGGCCGGGGGCCGACGAAGCTCATCTCTCCCTTGAGCACGGTCCACGCCTGCGGCAGTTCGTCGATCCGCACCTTGCGGATGAAGCTGCCGACGCGGGTGATGCGCGGATCGTCTTTCTCGGCCCACTGGGCGCCCGCCGCCTCGGCATCGGTGCGCATAGAGCGCAGCTTGATGACGTCGAAGTTCTGGCCGAACAGGCCGACGCGCGACTGGCGGTAGAAGGCGGGGCCCTTGCTGTCGATCTTTACCAGCAGCGCGAAAAGCAGGATTACCGGCGCCGTCACCACCAGCAGAAGCGCACTGGCGATAATGTCGAAAAGCCGCTTCGAGGCGCTGGAGATCATTCGCCCGGACGAAAACCCGTCCGAAAAGATCAGCCAACTCGGATTGACGGTATCGAGATCGACGCGGCCCGTCTCGCGTTCGAGGAAGCTGGAGAACTCGTTGACGTGGACGCCCGCTGTCTTGATGCGCAAGAGATCCTTGAGCGGCAGCGAATTGCGCCGCTCCTCGAGCGCGAGAACGACCTCGCTCACGCCCAGGTTCTCCACGTAGCGGGTCAGGTTGTGAATGGCACTGCGGGCTATCGCTTCCTCGACGACCGGGGCCGCCTCGCTCATGCCGATATAGCCGACGATGACGAAGCCCGCTTCGGCCCGTTCGGCAAGGTCGCGCAAACGCTGAGCCCGGGCCCCGGCTCCCAGCACCAGAACGCGCCGGCGAAAGGCGGTGGTGCCCAGGAAGCCGCCAAGGATCAGGCGGTTGGCGATCAGCATGACGATCGCGAAAGCCATCGAGTAGGCCAGCGTCGAGCGCCAGAAATTCTGTCCGCCGATCAGGAAGTCGATGAATGACAGGCCGATGATGCCCAGCGAAATGGCAACCAGCAAGCGCGCCGCGGCAAAGCGCATCGATCGCAGCGCATCCGGCCCGTAGACCCCCACCGCTATCATCGCGAGGAGGATGATCCCCGCGAACCCGGCATGCATCCCGGCGCGCTCCGCCAGAGTGCCGATCTCCATGTCAATCTGCTCGGCGCGGATCCGCCATGAAAGCTCGTTCGCCAGCGCCAGCAACAGGGCGTCCACGAGCCACAGCAGTACGACTGCATGAGGAATGTAGTGTTTGAATAGACGAATCATCGTCGATCGAAGCCATCCTTGAGCCGAAAGCGCCCAAACCCCGGCCTACGGCAAAGGCGTAAAATGTCGGTAAATTTTACAGCTATGGAATTTCGCGGCGGCGGCATGCAAAGTATACAGTGCGCCTCGCCGCCGGTTATCGCTCGATCTTCGGCGATAGCGGCAGGCATGATCCTGCAGCACGGAAGCAGTTTTCACTGAACGACAGAAGTATCCGGTCGGGCAGCATCCTTAAAATGGAGAGAGTTTATGGTACTCTTACCGATCTTCGCGGGGCTCGCCGTCGGCCAGAACTTCGACGCGGTAGCCGCTGCCCCGATGAGCCATGAAGTATTGCTTGAAGACGATAAAGTCCGCTTGCTGCGCGTCACTGTAAAACCCGGCAAGACGGAACCCGTGCATGAGCACTGTAGAACCAGCATCATGTACTTCGAGCAACCGCAACCAATCACCTATACCGAATACAGCCTTATCGGCGGAAAGCCGGTTGCCGGGCGCAGCATCGATGCGCCGGCGATGAAACAGGGGATGACCGTTGCGGCTGGCCCGGAGCCGCTTCACGCCATAACGAATCGAGGTCCGGCACCCTTCGTTGCGCTGCGCGTGGAATTCAAAGATCCCGCGTGCGGATCCTCGCCCCCGCCCTGATGCTTCTCACGAAGGCGGCATCAGACGCATCGCGGTGAGCGTCAGCGCCTCGGCGCCTGCCGCGATCACCTTGTCCGCCTCGGGCGCCCAGAACGGACTGTGGAGCGATGGCAGCGCCGGGCCGCCGGACTTTGCCGCTGCGACCTTGTCGGCCGGGGAACCGCCTACCCAGAAGATCACCGACTGGATGTTCTTCTCGTCCGCGCGGCGAAACTCGCCGAAATCCTCGCCGCCCATGACCGAAGGCGTGATGAGTGCCCGGTCCTTGCCCATCTTTTCCTGCAGATAGCCGATCGCCTGCTGGGTGAACTCAGGCGAATTGTAGGTGGAGCGGGTATAAGGCTCCTTCACCGTAACCTCGGGCATCAGGTTGTCGGGAATACCAGACGCCATCGCCTCCCCCTTCACGATCCGTTTGATGCCTGACAGCAACCTGGCACGCGTTTCGTCCGAATAGCTGCGCACCGTCAGTTCCAGCCTGGCCTGGTCCGAGATGATGTTGTGCTTGGCGCCCGCATGAAACGACCCGACCGTGACCACGACCGGATCAAGCGGATCGGTCTCGCGGCTCGCCAGCGTCTGAAGCCTGGTGACGATGGCGCTGGCGAGGACGATCGGATCCTTGGTGGTATGAGGATAGGCGCCGTGTCCACCTATGCCCTTTACCAGGATGTCGACGCTGTCGACATTCGCCAGTGCCCAGCCTTCCGCCGCGCCGACAACGCCCGAGGGAAGCTCCGGCGTGTCGTGAAACGCGAGCGTATAGTCGGGCTTGGGAAAGCGCTTGTAGAGGCCGTCGTTCAGCATCTCCACCGCGCCGAGCCCCATTTCTTCCGCCGGCTGTCCGACCATCACCAACGTTCCCGACCACTCCGCCTTGCGTACCGCCATCAGGCGCGCCGTCTCGATCCATGCGGTCATGTGGGTATCGTGCCCGCAAGCATGCATGATCCCGCTTTCCACTCCTGCTGTCGAGACGCCGCGCCGCTTGGAGGCAAACGGCAGGCCGGTCTGCTCGACCACCGGCAGACCGTCCATGTCGGCCCGGATCAGAACGGTCGGCCCCGCCCCGTTCTTCAGCACCGCGACGATGCCCGTCTGCCCGACCTTTTCCGTCACGCTGAAGCCTGCGTCGCGCGCCGCCTTGGCCATGATCCCCGCGCTGCGGGTTTCCTGGAAGCTCAGTTCGGGGTTCGCATGCAGATCGCGGTAGATCTCCATCAGCTCCGGAAGGTCCGCATCGATTTTCCCGGCGACGGTATCGGCCAGTGCGTCAGAGGGAACAACGGCGACAGGGGCCAAGGCGACAGCCGCGAGAACGGCGAAGCGGGTCGATTTCATGGCTTTGCAGGCTATGTCCGCACCGCGCGAACCGCAAGCGGTCAATCGGCGGGAACGACGATCGTCGCAAGGATAGCTGACGTCCTGGTGCCCCTGGCCCGACTCGAACGGGCACGCCTTGCGGCAAACGATTTTGAGTCGTTCGCGTCTACCATTCCGCCACAGGGGCACGGGATCGGTCGGCCGGACGCTTAGCCGCGTGCCGCCTGCGGCGCAAGGCTCTGCATGATGTTATGTGCTCATCAGTCCCGCGAGGGTCAGAAAGACCAGTCCAGCGCGACGTGCACCATCTTGTTTTTCATCACGCCCTTGCGCGATCCGAAAGTGCCGATCTCGAAACTTGGCCCGCCTTCGACCGGTTGATAGGTCCACCGAATCTTGATTTTTTCCCGCCGCGCAGGCTCCGCCATCGATATCGATTCTTTAGGCACGAGGCGGCCTACGAGCACGGCAGCGACAGGCGGCGGCAGGCTGCGCTTCAGGTCAAAGCGGCCGGAAGCAGGATCTCCGGCTGCGGGCGGATAGCCCTCCTCCGCCATAGCCATGCAGGGCATGGCAGAGACGATCAGGGCAAGCGATGCTTCGAGGGGCCGGACCTTCATGGCCCCCATGCATGGCCTGAAACCGGGAAACTACCGCGTCAGTCGGATGTCAGTTCAGCGACACGCTTGCTGCGCAGCGCCAAACCGAGCCTTACATACGGCGAACCGTAAGGTCAGCCTTTGAGCGCCGTCGCAAGGATCTTGTGCAGCCGCGAATGCAGACCGTCGTTGCCGGCGAGGATTTCCTCATCGCAATAAGGCAGCGAACGGCCCTTCCAGTCGGAGACGAACCCGCCCGCCTCGCGCACCAGCAGGCAGCCCGCAGCGGTGTCCCACGGCTTGAGGTCTGCTTCCCAGAAGCCCTCGTAGCGGCCTGCAGCGACCCACGCGAGATCGAGCGCGGCGGAACCGAAGCGGCGAATACCCGCCACTTGTGGGGCCAGCGCATGATAGATCTTGGTCCATTCACCGGCATCACCGTGGCCGGCAAAGGGAATGCCGGTGGCGATCAGGCTTTCGTCCAGATGACGGCGGGAGGAGACGCGAAGGCGTTTGTCCTGGAGCCACGCGCCGCGCGACTTTTCCGCCCAGAAGCTTTCGTCGGTGATCGGCTGGTAGACCAGTCCAGCGATCACGTCCCCCCAGCCCTTGCCATCAAGCCGTGGCTCCTGCACGGCGATCGAGATCGCGAAGTGCGGCATGCCGTGCAGGAAGTTGGTGGTGCCATCGAGCGGGTCGACGATAAAGCGCGGCTTGTCGGGATCCCCCTCGATCTCCCCCGCCTCCTCGAACAGGAAACCCCATTCGGGGCGCGCCGCACGCAACTCGTCCCAGATCGTGCGTTCCGAGGCTTGGTCGGCCTTCGACACGAAATCGGCAGGCCCCTTGCGGCTCACCTGAAGGTGTTCGATTTCGCCGAAATCGCGCCGAAGCCGGCCGCCCGCCTTGCGAGCGGCCTTTTCCATGATGCGGATGAGACCGGAAATAGCGGCCATGGTCTGTTATCTACTCCTGCTCCGGCCCGACTGAATGCGGTTGCCGGATGTGATTATCGGCCCTTCGGGGCCTTTTCGGAACCTGCTGCCGCGGCGGGGGTGTAGCCGCAGATCTGCGCCATCGCAGACAGCAGCTCGCTGGGGTTGTCACGGTGGATCTTGTCCGGGTTCTGCGCGATCACCTTGTCCATCGACCCGCTGATCGTGCTCAGCGAATTGTTGTAGAGGCAGCCCACAAGCGCCCCCTTGACCGGCTGTTCAACCTTATCGGACTGCAATGCGCTGATCAGCACCCTGAGGTAAAGCATCGCGCCTTCCACTTGCGCCTGGTCCGCCTGCGGCGCCGGGGTCGCGGCGGGAGCCGGTGCCGGTGCCGCTGCAGCGGCGCTGCCGCCGTAACCGAGTGCGAGGCCC
>Ga0065704_10070446_pt1 | contig 24563 bp, 15 predicted proteins | sample SwiRhicommuniRL2_FD_59091 | JGI IMG/M metagenome (GOLD analysis project Ga0065704, IMG submission 59091) | Switchgrass rhizosphere bacterial communities from Rose Lake, Michigan, USA - RL2 v2 (version 2) | ecosystem: Host-associated > Plants > Roots > Rhizosphere > Soil | place: East Lansing, MI | reverse complement strand
CGGGCGAGTACTGGTCGGGCAGCATCGGCACCCGCACCTCGCGGGACGGCGATCGCGACCACAATGCCTCGCTGACCTATCGCCGGGACCTGGAAGATCACGTGTTGCAAAGCGTCTCCGCCACGGCGCTGGCCGACACCTATGGCGTGGGCCTGTCCGGCATCGCCAGTTTCATGACCGATTCGCTTTACGGCGACGGTTTCGTCCAGCGCTCGTCCTATAACGACAACCTCACCGGCGGCCTGAACCTGAGCAGCACCGTGGCCGTGGGCGGCCAGAAGGCCGCCTTCACCGGCCTGCCCCAGGGGCGCGGCGCGGGCATGATCGTCGACGTGGAGACCGATCTGGACAATGTCGCCCTGCGCGCCGATGACCTGACCGGTGGCAGCACGGCGTTGCGTCCGGGCCGTAACTTCGTCCCCATCACCGCCTACAAAAACAGCATGGTGACCTTCGACTTCGATGGCGTGCATCCGCCGGCGGCGAACATCGAGCCGTCGCGCACCCGTTATCACCTGAACAAGGGTGGGGTCGACTACCGCAAGATCCATGTGATGAAAACCGTGACCGTGCTCGGGCGTTTGCTGGACGGGCAGGGCCAGCCGCTTCGGGGCCATCACGTGATCAACCACGCCAGTCGCGGCATCAGCGAGGTGGACGGGTTCTTCTCCATGGAAATGAATGCCGGCTCGCCCACCCTGGAAGTGCGCTACGGCAATGAGTTGTTCTGCCGGTTCCGCCTCGACCCGGACAACGCCGGCCGCGAAGGCGATGTGCTGATGATCGGTGACTTGCGCTGCACGCCGGACACCCTGGCCGATACGACGCTGGCCGAGGCCGGGACGAAGCAGCGCTCATGAGAACCGTGGGAGCAAAGCTTGCTCGCGATGAACGATAACGCCGTTCACCTGAAGACCCGGGCGCCTGCATCGCGGGCAAGCCTTGCTCCCACAGGTGAGTTGCTCACCACCTATTTGCAATGATTTGTCTTGATGTATGAGGTTGTATAAATGAAACCCTTATCGGTTGCAGTGCGCAGCGTGGTCTCGGTGTTGTTGTTTGCGTGTGTGCCTACGGCCAATGCCTTGACCCAGGACATTAGCGCACTGTTCAGGCCTGACTCATCGAAACCCAACGAAAATACCTTTCTCAATACCACGCCTGTTAGCGGTTACTGCGCACAATATCCGTCGGAATGCAGGGCAACAAAGATGTTCAGCATTCGGTTGCCCTTTATCTTCAGTTCGACCAGTCCTATTCAAGCCAACCATGGGGATGCTCGACAGGGCGCGATGTTTAAACTCCCTACTACTTGGCGCACGACACAGGTGACCCATTCAGTGACGGGTGAAACCGAGGTCGTTGAAGTGCGCTGGTCCGGTATAGGTTCGACATACCGACTCTCTGGTAACGTCATCGACTTGGTAGGTGGCGGCGTGTCGCTCTTGATCGCCCATCAACGATTATGGAACGGCCTTAGTTGGGTATATGCCCCATCGCCTTGTAGATACAGCGGTATAGGGTTGTATACCAATACCGACTACACCTTCTTCTGGAAAACCCCGGTAGAGGGGGTATGTGCAAAAGGGGCCAATTATTTGATCCCTGGCTTTTCTTACCGCTATCTGGACTTTGCCTACGAACTGCGCACCCCCAACCCACTGAAAATGTCGTCCGGCCAATACACCGGGTCGCTGACTTATAGCGTCGGGCCGGGGCAGGACATTGACATGGGCGATGTCATGCTCCCCACCGATTCGGCGCTCACGCTCAATTTCAATCTTGAAGTCCAACACACCCTCCAGGTGGAAGTCCCCCCCGGCGGCAACCGCGTGGAACTGGTCCCCCAGGAAGGCTGGCAATCCTGGCTGAACAGCGGTCGCAAACCAACGCGGTTGTTTCGTGACCAGCGCTTCCATATCTCCGCTTCCTCACGTTTCAAGATGGCGCTCGAATGCCAAATCATCAGTGGCAATACCTGCGCGATCTCCGAAGCCGGCACCGGTCATGCCGTGCCGGTGGATGTCAGCGTCAGCTTGCCCGATGGCTTGACCGACGCCGCCGGGCAACCGGTCAACCGCCGCCGGTTACTGCGTGACGGCAGCGGCACCGAACTGTTCCAGCCAGGTTTCTATGTCGATCGCCGGCCGGGCACTCTGCACTTTGAAGTGGCCCGCACCAGCGTCGAAGAGATGCTCGACAGCGGCGCCAAGGCCTACACCGGCAACGTCACCGTTATTTGGGATTCGGAAGTTTAAAAAGGAGTGGCTTGGGCGGTCCGGGCCGATTTGAGGGTGAGGTAGAGATGAAGCAGTTACCAATGGCAGTGCAAGGCATGGTATCGGTGGTGGTGTTGACGTGCGCATCGACGGCTGATGCCGTGAGCAAGGATATCAGCGCGATCTTCAGGCCCGATCCCTCGAAGCCCAACCAAAACACCTTTCTCAATACCACCCCGGTCTCGGGTTATTGCGCACTGTATCCGGCGGTATGCGATGCGGAAAAAATGTTCAGCATCCAGCTGCCCATTGTCTTCGACTCCACCGGTCCCATTCAGGCCAATCATGGGGATTCCCGGCAAGGGGCAATGTTCGATGTACCGGCCACTTGGCGTCTGGCACAGGTGACCCATACGGGTACGGGCGAAACTGAAATTGTTCAAGTTCGCATCTCCGGCATAGGTTCGCGTTACCAACTTCCTGTCAGCGTAATCAGCCTGGTGGGCGGCGGTGTGGATCTCTCAACCGCTCATACCAGGTTATGGAGCGGTTCCAGCTGGAGGTATGCGCCTTCGCCCTGTCGATCCAGTAATTTTGCGACCATGAACGAGTGGATCTATAACTTTTTCTGGAAGACACCGACCGAGGGGGTGTGTGCCAAAAGGGCCAGCTACTTGATCCCCAGCATGTCCTACCGCCACTTGGATTTCGCCTACGAACTGCGCACCCCCAACCCATTGAGGATGTCGTCCGGCCAATACACCGGTTCAGTGAGCTATGGCGTTGGGCCGGGACAAGACTTCGACATGGGCGACGTCATGCTCCCCAGTGACTCGGTGATCACCCTCAATTTCAAACTCGATATCGAGCACACCCTCCAGGTCGAAGTGCCCCCCGGCGGCAACCGCGTGGAACTGGTGCCGCCGCAAGGCTGGCAAGCCTGGCTGAACAGCGGGCGAAAACCGGCGCAGCTGTTTCGCGACCAACGTTTCCATATCTCGGCCTCGTCACGTTTCAAGATGGCCATCGAATGCCAGCACACCAGCGGCAACACCTGCGCGATTGCCGAAACCGGCACCGGTCATGCCGTGCCGGTGGACGTCAGCGTGACCCTGCCCGACGGGTTGACCGACGCCGCCGGGCAATCGATCAACCGCCGCCGATTACTGCGTGACGGCAGTGGCACCGAGCTGTTCCAGCCGGGTTTTTACATCGATCGCCGGCCGGGCACTCTGCATTTTGAAGTAGCCCGCACCAGCGTCGAAGAGATGCTCGACAGCGGCGCCAAGGCTTATGCCGGCAACGTCACGGTGATCTGGGATTCGGAAGTCTGAGAGCCCTTAGGGCCAGCCATATTCAGTGAATTACGTTTAATGCATGAGGTTGAAAAAGTGATGAAACATCTATGGGCATGGGTTGGGTTTTATCTGTTTTGCGGCATGGCCCAGGCCGGGCCGCAGATTGGTGTCGGGGTGGTCTACGACTACCTTGATGGCGACAAAAGCACCTACATGAAACGGGTGTTCAACGGCGGGACGTCCACGGCATTCGTCAAGGGCAACATTCTGGAAATCATCTACAACGAGGACGGCACCTATCAGGAAGTGCCGCTGCAGAACCAGGCCAGTGCCATGGCCAAGGACGGCCTGATGGCCAGCCCGGCGCGGCTGATCGTGCCGGCCAACGGCATGCAGGGCACACGCTTGCTGTTCATGGGCAACCGTGACAAGGAGCGTTACTTCCGGGTGCGTTTCGTGCCGGTGGTGCCGGAAGCGGAGGACGAATTTGCCGTCAGTGCGCAGGAGCGCGAAGAGTACAAGAAAGAACGCGTGGCGGCGGGGGTCAAGGTCCTGGCGGGCTACGGCACGGTGTTCTTTGTGCGTCCCAAGGACACCCGTTTCGAGACGGTGATCGATGACAGCGCCAGTCGCTACGTTATGCGCAACAACGGCAACAGCGTCCTGGTGCTCGATGAGTTCAAGGATTGTGCGGTGAAGAAAGAAAACGACTGCCGGCCGACCACCAAACACCACGTCATGGCCGGTCGCGCGTTTTCGTTCGACAAGGAGGCGGGGCGTGAATATCGCTTCACGCTGATCGAGGGCGGCCAGAGCAAGACCGTCGAGATCAAGGGTTGACGGTTGCCGTCGCCGAACCGTCGTTGACGCCACAGGTAATCAAAATGTTCAAGACACTGCTAAGTCCCCTCGCATTGACCGCTCTGATGTTGCCCTGGAGCCCGGCCTGGGGCGCGGTCGAACGGGAAACCTTCGAACTCTACGTGACCATCCCGACGCTGGATTTCTATGTGCTGCCCCTCGATCCGCAGTTGGTCCAGCGTGAACAACGCTTGCCCTTCAGCACCATCACCAACGAGCTCAGCCCGTTGCGGGCGACCTATGAGGTGAAGAACAGCAACGGTGCTATCGGCGCGCGCCTGGCCGAAGAGGCGTACCTATCCAACGGTCGTGAGCGCATCGACCTGCGGGTACGGTTCAACAACGTCGAGTTGACCCTGGATTCGAACCACGTGGTGTCAGCTATCGAGGCCCGGCCCGGACGCCAGGTGCCGCTGGAAATCGCCGCCATCAAACCCGCCGACGAATACAAGCCCGGCGATTACTACGGCACGGTGCACATGGTGTTCGATGCCATTGCGCCGTGAGAAACAAAGGTGTGGGTTGGAATACGGGCTACGAGCGTCTCGGTTCTGTAGGCGCTGGCGAAGCCTGCGATCTTTTGATCTCGATCGTTCCCACGCTCCTGCGTGGGAATGTCGCCAGGGACGCTCCGCGTTCCGCTTCTGGAAGGTGACGCAGAGCGTCACGGGATGCGTTCCCACGCAGAGCGTGGGAACGATCAAAAGGTGTGGGTTGGAACCCGGCGGGAGCAAGCGCCCTCGCCACAAGGTGGTCTCCACTTCGTTTCATTACTCTGAAAAGGTATCAAGCATGTTTAGAAAAGTGATGTTCATGACGACCCTTGCAATCCTGAGTCCTTCACTGGTGCTGGCGGCTGATGATGCACGCACCGCCATCCATATCACCGCGAACATTCCCAACAAGCAGTTCCATGTGCAGCCGCGCAATCCGGACTTCGGCAAGGATGAGGTCATGCATTTCGACCCGGTGAACAGCCAACTGAGCCCGCTGCGCCAGACCTTCGATGTGAAGCACACCGATGGCTCGGTCCACGCCTATCTCGAGGGCGGCCGGGCGTGGTTGACCAACGGCAGTGACGCCATTCCCCTGCTTGTCAGGTTCAACAATATCCGCCTGACCGGTGTGTCCCAGGAAGTGGTGGATGACGCAACGTCCACGCCAGGCACCCAGGCGGACATGCACATCATGGCCTCGGACAAGGTCTACGATGGTCAGCACGGCCTGTACACCGCCGACTTGACCGTGATCTTCGACGCGGTGCCTCGCGTAACCCCTTGACCCACACCACGTCGCTGACCATCAGTGGCTTGCCACCAAGGGCTTGCATTGGGTGTGGCTGCCCGGTTGCAAGTAGGGCGAGAGGAACGGCGCCATGCCCTTGAGCACCTGCACTGGCAAGGCCGAGGTGAACTTGAAGTTCTGCGCCGAGGCGCCTGGCACGAAGGCGGTCAGGGTGCCGAAATGGCTGTCGCCGATGTAGAAGACGAAGGTGGCGGTGCGGTTGATCGACTTGGAACTGATCACTCGCCCGCCGGAGCCGACGGCTTCGATGCGGTTGTCACCGGTACCGGTCTTGCCGCCCATGGCCAACGGTGTGCCATCGGCCAGTTTGAAACTGCCGGCCACGCGTTTCGCGGTGCCGGCATCCACCACCTGGGACAGCGCACCGCGCAAGGCCTGGGCCACTTCCGCCGGCATCACGCGCTTGCCGTTATCCGGATTGCTCACCAGGCGTGTCTCGTAAGGCGTACCGACGGCAAAATCCAGGCTGTCGACGCGCAGCGCGGGCTTGCGGATGCCATCGTTGAGGATAGTGCCCACCAGTTCCGCCAGCGCGGCGGGGCGGTCGCCGGAGCTGCCGATGGCGGTGGCCAGCGACGGTACCAGGTGGTCGAAAGGGTAGCCGACTTGTTGCCAGCGCTGATGGATATCCAGGAAGGCTTCGATCTCCAGCATGGTGCGGATGCGACTGTCGCGGGCGCTCTTGTGCCGGCTCTTGAACAGCCAGCTGTAGACTTCCTGGCGCTCGAACTCACTGGCCTTGACGATCTGGCTGAACTTGGCGTCGGGGTTGTTCAGCAGGTAACCCATCAACCACAGGTCCAGCGGGTGGACCTTGGCGATGAAGCCTTGGTCCGGCAGGTCATAGGCGCCGGGGCCGTAGCTCTGGTAGAGCCGTTCCAGGCGTTCGTCGGTGAGTTTTTCGGCTCCCTTGGCCGACTTCAAGTGCGCGCGCACGAAGCGGTTGAAGCTCTCCTGGCTGTCGTTGGGAAAGAAATAACGGTGCACGGCGGCCAGGCGGATCGCCGTAGGGCGCATGCCGTCGAGGAAGGTTTCCAGGCGTTGGCCGGTGTCCTTTTTCTGATACTTCTTCCAGAACCTGAGCAGGAACGAGGTGCCTTCGCGGTCTGCGAACTGGGCCAGGTATTCCTGGCGGCGCGGGTCCTTGTCGTCCTTGAGCAGTTCGGAACTGTTATTGGGGCCGGCATAGGTGGCGTAACGCACCAGGTCGCGCATCAGGCGGATGAAAGGCAGGTTGATCGATTCACGCAGGGCGTCGCGCAGCGTGGGGATGCGGCCGTTGTCCTCGTTACGGAAGTTGTGGAAGGTGTGCAGCCCGCCACCGGTAAAGAACGCTTCTCCGGGGCTGGCTGAATAGGTGCGGTCCAGCGCGGCTTCGAGCATTTTCGGCAGGCTGCGGTCGGTGTTCTGGATCAGGTAGTCCACGGCCCAGCGGGAGAGGCGGTCCGGCTCGGCGATGTCGACTTTCTTCAATGCCGCCGGGGTTTGCTGGGCATAGCGCTCGTGCAGCTCGGCGATGATCTGCAGATACGTGGTGAGCACCCGCAACTTGGCGGTGGAGCCCAGTTCCAGCTTGCTGCCTTCGTTGATGTCGAAGGGCTGGTCGGTGCTGTCGGTCTGCACCCGCACGCGCGAGCCGTCGGGGGTCAGTTCCAGCAGGGTGAAGCTGTAGCGCACCTGGGTGGTGCTGGTGGGGGTCAGCAGGCGTTCGCCCATCAGGCCGATCTCGGTCGCGAAGGCCGGGTCGGCCAAGCGCTTGAGGTAGTCGGTGGCCTGGGCCTGCAAGTCGCTTTGCAAGGTGCTGGTGGCGGAGAGGTCGAGGCGATCGAGGTCGTACAGCGGACGATTGAGCAGGGCGGCGAGGCGACTGCGGGCGGCGCTGATGCCTTTGTTGGTTTCGTTGGGCTGGACGGTCGGGTCCTGGACCCAGTCGCGATAACTGACCTGGCTCGCCAGGGCTGCCTCGGACAGTGCCGCATCGATCACGCCGTTCTGCGCCAACAGCCGGATGTGGCTGTCGGTCAGGCGCGCCAGTTCATCGTGACCCTTGGACAGGTAATGGGAGGGGCGGCGCTGGGCGATCATCAACGACAGCATTTCCCGCAGGGCCAAGCCTTTTCCCGCCAGGCTCTTGGGGTCGGTGGCGGTACTGAACAGCTGTTCATTGGCCCGCTTGAAATCGGCGCCGTACCAGACCCGCAAGCCTTCAGCCATGCCATGGACTTCACCATGCCCGGGCACGGCGGAGAGCGGCACGCTGTTGAGGTAGTCGCGGATGATCCGCTGCCGCGCCTCGAGGGTTTGCGGGCCGGCCTGATAAGCCCGCACGCTGGCGGAAATCATCTGGCGGATTTTCTCCGCGCCGGACACGGTCAGGCCCTCAGGCGAGTGACGGTACTTCTCCAATTGTGTCGCCAGCGTGCTGCCCCCAGCGGATTGTCCCGGCAGGCTCAACAGCTTGGCGACCTGCGACCAGGCCGCCATGCCGAAGCGCGGCCAGTCCACTGCCGGGTTGGCCAAAGGTTGCTTGGGGTCGAGCAGGAAGCGGTTCTCGATAAACAACAGGCTCTGCACCACCACGGGCGGGATCGCTTCGAAGTTCGCATACAGTTGCTGCGGGTACTTGAACTGATAGACCGGCGCGGCGCGGCAGTCGGTGATTGTCAGGCCGGCCTGGATCTTTTCCGCATAGGGTACGAACAGGCCTTTTTCGACGTAGTCCATCAAGGCCGGCGAGAACCGCGCCTGGGCCTGGATCACGTAGTCGCGCTTGAGCAGGCGCGGCAGGAATTCCCCCAGCGCGCTGTAGCCCAAGCGCCGGTCGAACGGGCCTGCACCCGGGTAAACGATGGCATCGCTGGGCCCCGGCTGCACCGCATAGCTCAGGGACGCAGCGTATTTGCTGATCTCCCGGGCCTGAAACCGCGAGGTGCGCATTTCCTTGGCCACCGCCAGGCCGACCACCACCACGATAATCAGCAGCAGTAACCAGAATGCCCGCCAGCCGTGCCGTGCGCGGCGTTTTTTTTGAGGTAAAGGCGCTTCTTCCATACGTTCAGTCGGGACCACAGGTTCATTCGAATCGGTTTGCCACAAAGCGCCCATAGTCGACTGATCCATTCACGCAGATTGATCGGACTTGCTTGAAGCTTAGACGGTGGTTGGCGTGGGGGGAGGGGAAATTGTCTGCCCTCGTCTGTCAGGAGGCTCCAGTGGTGCCGCTCTGTCGGTGTGATCGTTCCCCACGCTCTGCGTGGGAATGCATCCCGTGACGCTCTGCGTCACCTTCCAGAACCGGAACGCGGAGCGTCCCTGGCGACATTCCCACGCAGGAGCGTGGGAACGATCAAAAACTGCGGGCGCTGCGAAACGGGGAGTTGTCCGAAAGCCCTGCGCTAGAGCCATCTACCCATGCCAAAACATGACGCTGCACCAATGCTGTGCAATACTCGGCGCCGTTTCCGTATGACCTGAAATCCCAGACAACGCCTCTCCAAAAGCCACTTCCGACGCAGGCTTATCCCTGAATTTCCCAGGTTTTACAGTGAAACTCTCTATCCCTGGCTTTTTATACTGCATGGCCCGCTGATCCTGAGGTTGTCGTTCCACAGGACGGTCTGCCCACAAGACAGACCCGGTTTCGGCAAGGCGGCAGGCTCACCGGCCTGTCGCTTTGGACACTCGGTGGCTAATCCAATAACAAGACGAGGTTGTATCCCTATGCCTGTCGGCAATCATCTGCCCCATGGCGAGACCACCCAGGGTGGTCCGCTCAAACGTGAACTCGGTGAGCGGCATATCCGCCTGATGGCGCTCGGCGCCTGCATCGGTGTCGGGTTGTTCCTCGGCTCGGCCAAGGCTATTGAAATGGCCGGTCCGGCGATCATGCTGTCCTACATCATTGGCGGCCTGGCGATCCTGGTGATCATGCGCGCCCTCGGCGAAATGGCCGTGCACAACCCGGTGGCCGGTTCGTTCAGCCGCTATGCCCAGGACTACCTCGGCCCGCTGGCAGGCTTCCTGACCGGTTGGAACTACTGGTTCCTGTGGCTGGTGACCTGCGTGGCGGAAATCACCGCGGTAGCGGTGTACATGGGCATCTGGTTCCCTGATGTGCCCCGCTGGATCTGGGCCCTGGCGGCGCTGGTCAGCATGGGGTCGATCAACCTGATCGCGGTCAAGGCCTTCGGTGAGTTCGAATTCTGGTTCGCCCTGATCAAGATCGTCACCATCATCGCCATGGTCATCGGTGGTGTCGGCATCATCGCCTTCGGCTTCGGCAACGACGGCGTGGCCCTGGGCATTTCCAACCTCTGGGCCCACGGCGGCTTCATGCCCAACGGCGTGTCTGGCGTGTTGATGTCCCTGCAAATGGTGATGTTCGCGTATCTGGGCGTGGAGATGATCGGCCTGACCGCCGGTGAGGCGAAGAACCCGCAGAAAACCATTCCCAACGCCATCGGCTCGGTGTTCTGGCGAATCCTGCTGTTCTACGTCGGCGCGCTGTTCGTGATCCTGTCGATCTACCCGTGGAACGAGATCGGCACCCAGGGCAGCCCGTTCGTGATGACCTTCGAGCGCCTGGGCATCAAGACCGCCGCCGGCATCATCAATTTCGTGGTGATCACCGCCGCGCTGTCGTCCTGCAACGGCGGGATCTTCAGCACCGGGCGGATGCTCTACAGCCTGGCGCAGAATGGCCAGGCCCCGGCCGGTTTCGCCAAGACCTCGGCCAACGGCGTACCGCGCCGCGCATTGCTGCTGTCCATCGCCGCATTGCTGCTGGGCGTGCTGCTCAACTACCTGGTGCCGGAGAAAGTCTTCGTCTGGGTGACGTCGATTGCCACGTTCGGCGCGATCTGGACCTGGGTGATGATCCTGCTGGCCCAGCTCAAGTTCCGCAAAAGCCTCAGCGCTTCAGAGCGTGCGGCCCTGAAATACCGCATGTGGCTGTACCCGGTCAGCTCGTACCTGGCGCTGGCCTTCCTGGTGCTGGTGGTGGGCCTGATGGCGTACTTCCCGGACACCCGCGTGGCGTTGTATGTCGGCCCGGCGTTCCTGGTGCTGCTGACGGGGCTGTTTTATACCTTCAAGTTGCAGCCGACAGGTGATGTGCAGGGTTCGGTGCGTTCAGCTTCGTAGGTTAACCGCGATGTAAACAGAGCCTCGGTCGGATGATCGGGGCTTTTTTGTTGAGGCCTTCGAAACCTCCCCAATTGTTCATGAGCTTTTGTGCCTGCGGCGCAGTCAAACTCCTGTTAGTTCTTACAGTAGACCCAGTGCAGGCACAGAACATAGATTGAACGGCGCCAGGCAAGGGCCTGCTGGGTCGGGAGCACCCGTGAAAACGTTATCGAGCGGTTTTCTCAGCAACTCACTGATTGGGCTGGACCGCTCAGCGTTGGTCGCTGTGACGGTTCTTGCGCTAGCCGTGCGATTTCACGGAATCACGCTGCCTGCCATCTGGTATGACGAAGCTTTCAGCGTACTGCTTGCCAGACATGAGCCGTGGCAGATCTGGTCTATTACGGCGCGAGATGTTCACCCGCCTCTTTATTACCTTGTGCTGCACTATTGGATGATTCTGTTTGGCGATGGAGCCTTGGCCGTAAGGTCGCTTAGTGTGATAGCAGACGTGGGTACGGTCTTGCTGAGCATCAAGTTGATGAGTCTGGTTGCCACGCGAAGAGCTACCTGGATGGCTGCGTTGCTATTGGCGTTGCTGCCGATCTCGGTCCGTTACAGCCAGGAAGCGCGCATGTACACCTTGCTCGGGTTTTGGCTGATGGGGGCAACCGTCGCATTGGTGTGCTGGGTTAAAGATCCGGAAAAAAAGCGTTTCCCGATTATCTATGTGCTGTTGATGACGGCCGCTTTCTATACTCACTACTTTGCTGCGCTGTGCGTGCTCGTTCATTGGTTTTATTGGTGGTGGGGACGTCCGGGGAAATACCAAACCGTGCTACCTGTGCGGTCCTGGATGTTGGTCAATGGTCTCATCGTGATGCTATTCCTGCCTTGGCTACCTCATTTCACCGATCAGCTATATGCCAGGTATGTGCTCAATTGGATACCGCCCATCACAATGCAGGCGTTGCTGAGTCTCGTTTGGCAGTTCATTTTGATGAACGGGTGGCAGGCGCAATCGTTGCTTGTGTGTGCGCTACCTTTGATAGGAGTTGCATTATGTGCGGCAATGTTGGTTTGGAACGATAAGGCCCAGCTTCGTTTCAGCGGCTTATTGGCTGGCTATTTTTTTATCCCTACTGTCATTCTTGCGCTGGTGGCACTAGTTATTCCGATGTTTGTTCCTCGCTATCTGGTATTTGCGGCGGTTGGAATGCCTTTCGTCGTCGCTGTAGCGCTGGATAGATTGGCACGACGACCTGAGGTTTTGGTTTTGGCCGGAATGATTGTGCTGGCAGCGGAAGTACTGGGTTTGCAATCGGTACATAGACAAGAGGATGGCTTGAATGGTACCGATTTGCGGAGGGATTTCAGGCTCGATGTACTGGCCGCTAAACTCCAGGAAGCCGTTCGACCAGGCGACGAAATCGTGCTGGAGTCTTTGATCTGGTACTTGCCATTCAGTTATTACAATCAGACCGGCATACGACCGAAGCTTTACATTCGCTTACCTCCCAGCACTGCTCTAGAAGTTTTTGACCGTAGTGGCTATGCCCTGATTTCTGAGGGTTCCAGGTGGGTTTATTTCAACAATCCTCAGGTACTTAAATGTCATGGAAACAGGGTCTGGTGGGTGGCGGCGAAATCTTTATCTGACATCAGGCCGCTATTGGAAAAAGATTGGGAAAACACCCTTACTCTTAGGGATGGGGCGATGGTTGCTTCCCTGTTTACCCTTAAAACGACACCAGCCCCAGATGAGGCTGGCAATCCAGTGACCATTACGCAGCCACCACCTCCCGCGGCTCAAAACTGTCCGCCCGCGCCATCTGCCACATCCGCGAATAAAATGCCCCATTGACCTCTCCGGTCAGCAATTCCCCCGGCTTCAAGAAGACGTGTAGTTGGGAGAACAACTTCACCTCAGTGGCCGACATACGCCGTACCAGGTGCTTGGGCTGCAACTGTGACGGATGCTCAAGCCCGGCGGCGGCGAGCATTTCGGCCAGGGCCTTGAGGGTGTTGCGGTGGAAGTTGTAGACCCGCTGGGCTTTATCCGGGACGACCAGGGCGCGCTGGCGCAGGGTGTCCTGGGTGGCGACGCCGGTGGGGCATTTGTTGGTGTGGCAGCTTTGCGACTGGATGCAGCCGATGGCGAACATGAAGCCACGCGCGGCGTTGGCCCAGTCGGCACCGATGGCCAGGACGCTGGCGATGTCGAAGGCGCTGACGATCTTGCCGCTGGCGCCGAGCTTGATCTTGTCCCGCAGGTTCAGGCCCACCAGGGTGTTGTGCACGAACAAAAGGCCCTCGCGCAACGGCACACCGATGTGGTCGGTGAATTCCACTGGCGCCGCGCCCGTGCCGCCTTCCTTGCCGTCCACCACGATGAAGTCGGGCAGGATCCCGGTTTCCAGCATGGCCTTGGCGATACCCATGAACTCCCAGGGGTGACCCAGGCAGAACTTGAAGCCCACCGGTTTGCCGCCGGACAGTTCGCGCAGTTGCTGGACGAATTGCATCAGTTCGATCGGGGTGGAAAACGCGCTGTGACGTGACGGCGAAACACAATCCTCGCCCATGAGGATGCCTCGGGTCTCGGCGATTTCCCGGGTGACCTTGTGCTTGGGCAAGATCCCGCCATGGCCGGGTTTGGCGCCCTGGCTCATCTTGATTTCAATCATCCGCACCTGCGGGTTCTGCGCCTGGGCGGCGAAGCGCTCCGGGTCGAAGCGTCCGTCGGGGGTGCGACAGCCGAAATAACCGCTGCCCAGTTCCCAGGTCAGGTCGCCACCGTGTTCGCGGTGGTAGGGGCTGATGCTGCCTTCACCGGTGTCGTGGGCGAAATTGCCGAGCTTGGCCCCCTGGTTCAACGCCCGGATGGCGTTGGCGCTAAGGGAACCGAAGCTCATGGCCGAGATGTTGAACACCGACGCCGAGTACGGCTGGGTGCATTGCGGGCCGCCGACCGCCACGCGAAAACCGCTGGGATCGCTCAACGGTGCCGGGCGCATGGAATGGCCGATGAATTCGAAGCCGGTCTGGTAGACGTCGATCAAGGTGCCGAACGGCTTGTCGGCGCTTTCGTTCTTGGCCCGGGAATACACCAGCGAGCGCTGGGCCCGGGAGAAGGGCAGGGCATCGCTGTCGGATTCGAGCAGGTACTGGCGGATCTCCGGGCGGATGCCTTCGACCAGGTAGCGGATGTTGCCCAGGATCGGGTAGTTGCGCCGTACGGCATGGCGGCTTTGCAGCAAGTCGAACAACCCCAGCAGGCTCAACAGCCCGGTCACCAGCGTGATCGGCCAAAGCCAGTCGTGTTGCAGGAACGGCAGGCTGGCGAGGGTGAAGATGATACAGCCGGCAAAGAAGGCGTAACGACTCAGCAGAGACAGGCTCATACGGTTTCCTTGGGAGGGAGGGTAGCGCAGGCATTCTGCGCCGGCGACGAAACGGCGGGCAACCCTGTGGCGAGGGGATTGTTGTGGGAGCAAGGGTATGTGGGATTAAAGCTGTGGCATTAAAGCTGTGGGAGCAAAGCTTGCTCGCGATACAGGCGCCTCGGTTTCTGCAATACCGAGTCGTCCCCATCGCGGGCAAGCCTTGCTCCCACAGATTCACAGATTCACAGAGGCGTTGCTCAGCTCGCTTGCTTCATCTGCCGCACCGGCAATTCCACGCGGAAGGTGGTGCCGACGCCGACTTCGCTGCGTACCGTGATCTCGCCGTTGTGTTTTTTCACGATGCCGTAGGACAACGACAGCCCGAGCCCTGTGCCCTGGCCGATGGGTTTGGTGGTGAAGAACGGGTCGAAGATTTTCTGCAGGGTATCGGGGGGGATGCCCGAGCCGTTGTCGGCGACTTCGATCCATACGGTTTCATCACCGACGCCGTTGCGCAGGGTGATGGTGCCGCGCTCGGGGCCGATGGCCTGGGCGGCGTTGACGATCAGGTTCATGATCACCTGGTTGATCTGCGACGGCAGGCATTCCACCTCCGGCAACGGCGTGTACTCCTTGACCACGTCGGCCTTGTACTTGATTTCATTGGCGACGATGTTCAATGTCGAATCCATGCCCTGCTGCAAATTGGCCATCTGCCATTCCTGGCTGGAATCGACGCGAGAGAAGTCCTTCAGGTCCTTGACGATTTGTCCGACGCGGCCGATGCCATCCTTGGACTCCTTGATCAGCAACGGGATGTCCTCGACGAGAAAGTCCAGCTCCACCTGTTCGCGCAGCTTGCGCAATTGCACCACCAGCTCCGGCGAGGCGATGGCCCCCTCGGCGCTGCCGTAGGCGCTGAGCATTTCCTGGAGTTTGCCGAAGTAGCCGTCCAATGCCCCCAGGTTGGAAGAAATGAAGCCGATCGGGTTGTTGATTTCGTGGGCCACCCCAGCCGCCAACTGGCCCAGCGAGGCGAGCTTTTCCGATTGCACCAGTTGGGTTTCCAACATCTTGCGTTCGTCGATTTCCATTTGCAGCAGCTCGCTGGCCTGTTTGAACGCCTGGGTGCGTTGTTCCACCAGGTCTTCGAGCTTGTTCATTTTCAGTTGCGCACGGGAGGTCATTTCCCATTTGGTGGTCAGGGTGTTGGCCATCTGCTGGACTTCGATGTTGTCGAACGGCTTTTTCAGGATCAGCAAACGGTCGTGGCCGTTCAGGCGGTCGAGCAGTTCATCCCAGGAATAATCCGAATACGCGGTGCAGACCACCACTTGCAACTGCGGGTCGCGCTTCCAGAGTTCTTCGATGGTCTTGGCGCCATCCCAACCTTCGGGCATGCGCATGTCGACAAAGGCCAGGGCATAAGGTCGCCCTTTTGCCGTTGCCTCCAGCAATTTGTTCAAGCCTTCCTGCCCGCCATAGGCCGAGTCGAGTTCGAACACGGTGGCGGCAGGTTTTGGCGCATCGCCGAACAGCGCGCTTTCCATGTCCAGCAAGTCAGCGTTGCTGTCATCCTCCGGGGTGAGGATCTTGCGGAAATCTTCATGAATGGCGGGTGTATCGTCGATCAACAGGATGCGGCGGTTACTCATGCTATTCATGGCTCACCTTCTGCAAGTTTCAGGGGCAGTTGCAGTTGGAACGTCGCCCCCCTGCCTGGCCCCTCACTGTGGGCGGTGAGGCGGCCTTCCATTTCAATGGCCGCCAATGCGCAGCTGTGCAGGCCAAAGCCGTGGCCTTCCTTACGCGTGGTAAAACCGTGGGCGAAGATGCGCGTCATGTTTTCCTCCGGGATACCTTCGCCTTCGTCCTTGACGCTGATTTGCAGGGTCTGGCCATCGATGACGGCGGCCTTCAGGGTCATGTTACGCGCATGATTGGAAACCCCCGCCATGGCGTATTTGGCATTACTGATCAGGTTGATCAGGATCAACAGCAAGCGGTGCTTGTCGCCCATGATCCGCGGCACTTCGCCGTATTCCTTGATCACCGTAACATGGTGACGGGTCAGGGCGCCCGAGTTCATGCGCAGGGCATCTTCAAGCAGCTCGCTGACCACCAAGGGTTCCAGCAGGCTGTTGGCCCCGGCATAGGATTGCTGGGTGGAGACGATGTCCTTGATGTGGTCCACGCTCTTGCTCAACTGGGCCAGTTCGTCGGTCAGGCCCTGTTGCTCGAGCGCGATGGCCTCGACCAGTTGGTTGAGGTAACCGGGCAGCAGCTTGCCTTTGGCGTCTTCGGTGAGAAAGTGCCCGAGGTCATCGGCGTGTTCGTTGATCAGTTGCATCGCCTTGCCCAGCCCCTGGGCCTTGCTGCTGCGCAGTTTGCGGCTGACCAGGTCGGCGGAGATGTTCACGCTGTTGAGCACGTTACCGACGTTGTGCAGCACGTTGGTCGCGATTTCCGCCATGCCGGCCTGGCGGGCAGTGTCCATCAATTCGCTCTGGGTGTCCTTGAGCTGGCGGGTCCGTTCTTCAACCCGCTGTTCCAGTTCATCGTTGGCGCTTTGCAGGGCGTTGTTGACCCTTTTGATCTCGGCGAAGCTGCGTACCAGCCGGATCGCCAGCCAGATCAGTATCAATACCAGGAACGTGGCGAATACCAGCAGGTAGATGTGGTTACGTTCGTATTTGGCCGCGGCTTTGCTCTGGTCTTTCTCCAACAGGTCGGTAATGGTGTCCAGGTGCCTGGCCACGGGGATCGCTTCGATGGCCTGTAACAACTCATTGACCCGCGGTTGTTCGCGCAGGATCAGCGCGATGTGCCTGCTCAGAATGTCAACGGGGCCTTGAAGCCCCTGGGGCATGCGCTCCTTGTTGACGTCCAGCCGGTTCAGGCCCAGCAGCACCTCGGCGGCTACCTCGCTGGTGCTCAGTTGGGCGAACTCCATGCTGCTGAGCAACAGGTCATAGGTGTCGATGGCGACGTTTTGCAGCTGCAGCCGCTCGGTGTCAGCCAGCCGGGCGAATTGGGACTGGATGTCGTCTTCGGCGGCGGGCAGGAAGGCCATGGAGTTGCGCAGCACCGCGTTGTGGGACTTGAACTGTTCCACCAGCCGGGTTTTTTCCTTGATCGCCTTGAGGTACTCGTCGCGCTGGGCTTCCCAGAGCGACGGTTTGTGGCGCCCGGGCTCCGATTCGATGGCGTCGAGACGCTGCCACAGGCGCGACATTTCGTGCAGGGGCGAGACCAGGGGATCGTAGTTGTGGGTCAGGGCGATCCGCGACTTGAGCACCTCGTTGTCCCAAATGGCGTCTTGCTGTTTGAGCAGGCGGATCAGATCCCGGGACTCAATGTACGAGGCGGCCTGCTGGGCCCCCGAATTGACGTACATGAACAGCAGGACCGAAGCCAGTAGCAGACCGATGAATGCAAGACCGAGGCGACGGAGAGTGGTCATAGAGGCTTGCCCTCCGATTCGCCGGTCAGGGTCTTGAGGAACTCGACGATCAGGGTCGTATCGTTTTTCAGAGGCTCGCGGCCCAGTTGGTACTTGAACATGACCTCCACCGCGCGTTCCAGGGTCGGTGCCGACGCGTCATGGAAATACGGGGCGGTGACGGCCACGTTGCGCAGGCTGGGCACCTTGAAGACCTGGCGGTCGGCTTCGTCGCCGGTAATGTTGTAGCGTCCTTCGTCGGCTCGGGTGGGGTTGCCCCGGTCCTTGATGTAGTCGCCCATGACCCCGAACTTCTGGAACATGTTGCCGCCGATGTTCACGCCTTGGTGGCAGGCGATGCAGCCGTACTCCTTGAAGCGCTGGTAACCGAACTTTTCCCGGGGCGTGAGGATGTCGGTATTGCCCAGCAGGTATTGGTCGAAGCGCGAATTGGGTGTCTGCAAGGTGCGCTCGTAATCGGCCAGTGCGCCCTGGATATTAGGCTTGGTCACGCCATCGGGGTACGCGTCCTTGAAGTCCTTGGCATAGCCGGGGTCATCGGCGATGCGCTTGACGACCGATTCCCAGGTGCTGCCCATTTCCACCGGGCTGGTCACGACCGCGTTGACCTGTTCTTCCAACGTGTCGACGCGGCCATCCCAGAACTGGTGGAAGTTCAGGCCGGCATTGAACACGGTGGGCGTGTTGACCTCCACCGGCTTGCCATCGAAGCCTAAGGAAAACGGCTTGTCGTCGGCGCCGCCTCTGTCCAGGCGATGGCAACTGGCGCAGGACAGGGTGTTGTTGACCGACAGCCGCGGGTCATTGAACAGCCGTAGCCCCAGTTGGACGTGCTTGGGGTCCAGGGCCGGAGCCGGTGGCAGGGGTTTGAGGGGTTCGTCCAGTGGCTCGGCGTGAGCGGTCACGCTTGATCCCACGAGCAGGCCGAGAGCCAGAATCAGTCCATGTGACGCCATGGGATGCTTTCCTTGAAACTTTGGTTGATAACACTCAGGTGTTCACGAAAACGGGTTCTGGCGTTTTTCCCACTCGGTCATCCAGTCGGCGAAGGCCTGCGGTTCGACGGCCTTGCTGAAGTAATAACCCTGGACCTCCTCGCATTGGTGCTTCTTGAGAAATTCCAACTGCTCGAGGGTTTCCACACCTTCGGCAATGATGTGCAGGTTCAGGCTCTTGCCCAGGCTGATAATGGTGCTCACCAGCTTGGCGTCGTTGCTGTCGATGCTCAGGTCACCGACGAACGACTGGTCGATCTTCAACACATCCACCGGAAATTTCTGCAGGTAGCTCAGGCTCGAATAGCCGGTGCCGAAGTCGTCGATGGCCAGGCGAATCCCCAGCTGCTTGATGGCCTTGAGGATGGCGACCGTGGTGTCGACGTTCTGCATCAGGACGCTTTCGGTGATCTCCAGTTCCAACTGTGTCGGAGCCAGGCCGGTTTCCTTGAGGGTGCGGGCGATGCCTTCGACGAAGCCGCGCTGGCGAAAGTCGATGGCCGAGACGTTCACCGACAGGTACAGCGGGCGCATGCCCTGGGCTTGCCAGCGGCAGGCCTGCTGGCAGGCTTCCTGCAACACCCATTGGCTCAGCGGAACGATCAGGCCGCTGTCCTCGGCCACTGGAATGAAATCCGAGGGATAGACCAGGCCATGATCCGGTCTGTCCCAGCGTACCAGCGCCTCGACACCGACCACCTTGCCGCTCTTGAGGTCGAGCTTGGGTTGGTAATGCAGCACGAATTCCTTGCGTTGCAGGCCCAGGCGCAGGCCGGATTCGATGGTCTGTTGCTGTCGGGCCCGGCGGTTCATGTCTTCGGTGAAAAACCGGTAGTCGTTGGGGCCGGTTTCCTTGACGTTGCGCATCGCTGTCTCGGCTTTCTTGATCAGCGCCACGGCGTCGAAACCGTCGGTGGGGTACACGCTGATGCCCAGGCTCGCGGTGACGCTCAGGTCATGGCCGTCGATGGGTTGCGGGGAACTGATAGCCGCCAGCAGTTTGTCGGCCACGCCTTTGGTCTGTTGCGGGTCGACGACATCTCCCAGTACCACCACGAACTCATCGGAACCGTAGCGAAACACCGAATCGGATTCACGCACCACGGTCGCCAGTGCCCGGGCCACTCGCTTGAGCATTTCATCGCCCACGGGATGACCCAGCGCGTTATTGATGCGCTTGAAGCGGTCCAGGCCGATGAACATCACCGCTAGTTGCCGGTCGTGCCGGCGGCACTGGGCCATGGCCTGGGTCAGGCGGTCGCCGAGCAACATGCTGTTGGGCAACTCGGTGAGCACGTCGTATTGCAGCAGGTGGGACACCTTGAGCAATTCCTGGACGCGCTCTTCGATCGTGCGTTCCAGGCTGCGCATTTTTCTTGCCGCATCCTGGGCCAACTGCCATTTCCAGGTCATGGCGCTGGCCATCTGGCGGATTTCCAGGGTGTCGAAGGGTTTCTTGAGGATCAGCAACTGATCGTCGAACTCGATCCGTTCGGACATGGTTTCCCAGGAGTAGTCCGAGAACGCCGTGCACAGGGCGATTTGCAGGCGCGGGTCGGCCTCCCACAGCGCCTCGATGGTTTGCAGGCCGTCCCAGCCCGGAGGCATGCGCATGTCGGCGAACACCAGCGCATAGGGCTGGCCTTCGGCCTGGGCGCGCTTGACCAGTTCCAGCGCCTCCTCGCCCTGGTAGGCCGAGTCGATCTGGAATTGCAGCCGGCTGACCTGCGGGGTGCCGAACAGCAGGCTCTCGGTGTCGTCCAGTGAGTCATCGCTGCCGGCGCTGGGGCTGAGGATCTTGCGAAAGTCCTGGTGGATCGCGGGCGTGTCGTCCACCACCAGGATTCGCCGGTTGGCAGGTACCGACATTGGATTCATGGATTGCTCTCCGATAGCTGGCTCGCCGGTCGGGTCCAGTGGTCTGTCGCCGGAATGATGGTGCCGGCCTTGAGCAGTTCGGCGGCCTGGTCGCTGTCGACCACGGTGCTGAAGTAATGCCCTTGGGCCTGCATCTCCCCGCCGCTGGACATCAGCGTGGTGCGTTGCTCCTGGGTCTCGACGCCCTCGGCAATGATCCCGATGCCCACGTCCCGGGCGAAGTTGATGATCGCCCGCAACGTCGTGGCGTTTTCGGGGTCGGCGTTGGCGCTGTCGAGGAAACGCTGGGCAAGCTTGAGGTGATTGACCCGGTAGGTCTTGAGGTAATCGAACGAGGAGTACTCGGTGCCGAAATCATCGATGGCGATCTGCACGCCCAATTCGCAGAGGCGCGGCAGCACGTCGTTGTGGGTCCACTTGGTCTGGGCCAGGGTGGCTTCGGTGACGTCGAAGCGCAGGTCCCAAGGCGCCAGTTCCCAGCGCGCGGTGGTGCGCAGCACGTCGTAGATCAGTTCCGGCCCGGTCTTGAGCTGGGTCAGGGACAGGTCGATGGCGATCACCGGGGGCGCCATGCCCTGGTCGCGCCACTGGCGCATTTGTTGGCAGGCCTGGTCCAGCACCCAGTGCCCCAGGCCAATGATGATCCCGGTTTTCTCGGCGGCGGGCATGAAGACCGCCGGTTCCAGCCAGCCACGTTGGGGATGGTTCCAGCGTACTTGCACGCCCATGCCGAGGATCTTGCCGCTGCCGAGGTCGACTTCCGGCAGGTAGTGCAGGTGCAGTTCGTTGTTTTCAATGGCTTGGCGCAGGTCGTTGGCGAGGGCGACCCGGTCGGTGACTTCCTGGTTAATTTCCTCGTTATGGAAATGGTACTGGTTGCGGCCCTTTTCCTTGGAGCGGTACAGGGCCATGTCGGACTGCGCCATCAGGCTGTCGGCACTCAGGCTCTGCGGGGTGTACAGGGCGATGCCGATGCTCACCGAAATCCGCACGTCGTTGCCGTCCAGGGAATAGGGCGCCACGAGCGTATCGCGGATCTTGCCCGCCAGCGCGGCGCAATGGGTCGCTTCATGGACGTCCAGTTGCAGGATGGCGAACTCGTCGCCCCCCAGGCGTGCCACCACGTCGTTTTCCCGGGTGCAGCCCTTGATCCGCTTGGCAACTTCCTGCAACAACAGGTCGCCGATGGGGTGACCCAGGGTGTCGTTGATCCGTTTGAAGTGGTCCAGGTCCAGGTAGAACATCGCAAACGGCGCCGCACCCCGACGAGCGGCGGCGAAGGCCTGGTGCAGGCGCTCGATCATGGTGGCGCGGTTGGCCAGTCCGGTCAGGCCGTCGGTGCGGGCCAGCAGGGCGATTTTCTCTTCGGCCAGCTTGCGCTCGGTAATGTCGAGGATGATGCCTTCTATTTCCAGCAACAGGCCTTGCTCGTTGCGCACCGGGATGTAGCGGTTTTCTACCCAGCGGTACGTGTCGTCGCCGGTGCGCATGCGGAACTCGATGGACGCCCCTGCGGTGTCGCGGTCCAGGACACGGACCATGGCCTCATGGACCTTCTCCTGGTCGTCGGGGTGGATCAGGGTTTGCGCCCAGTCCGGAGAATTGGTCAGTTGCGCTGCGGAATGGCCGAACTTGGTGATGTTGTGGGAGATGTACATCAATGCGAACGGCGGCTCGCCCCGCAGGCGATAGAGAATGGTCGGGCTGTTCTGCACGATGATGTTGGCGTCGGCCAGTTCGCGAGTGCGTTCCTCGACCGCGCGCTCGAGCATGTCCATTTTCAGCGCCGCGTCTTCGGTCATCTGCCATTTGACAGTCAAGGTGCTGGCCATCTGGCGGATCTCGATGGCGTCGAAGGGTTTTTTCAGGATGAGCAGGCGATCGCCCAGTTCAAGGCGATCGGCGATGTCTTCCCAGGAATAATCCGAGTAAGCGGTGCACAGGGCCACCTGCAGCTTGGGATCGGCGCGCCACAGCCGTTCGATGGTTTCCAGGCCGTCCCAGCCCGGCGGCATGCGCATGTCGATGAACGCCATGGCGAAGGGTTGCCCCTGGGCCAGTGCCGTTTCGACCTTGTTCAAGGCTTCCATGCCCTGGAATGCCGAATCGAGCACGAAACTCATGCAGGAAACCGCCACAGGCGAGCCGAACAGGGCTTGTTCGGCGCTGCTCAGGCTGTCCTGGGTGTTCGCCTCGGGGCTGAGGATCTTGCGAAAATCCTCATGGATAGTCGGCGTGTCGTCGACGATCAGGATTCGCCGATTGGTTTTATCCAACGGCAGGCTCATGGCCGTGCACCGTTTTGATGCTGACTATAGAACCCTGGAAACATCTGATATCCCTTTCGCTGGCATGAGTATTCGGCCTGTACTTGGCCCTTCATGGGATACAGCATAGTCGCCTCATCGGGATACGCTCGGTCAGTGATGGCAAATGTGTCTAAATGTTCTCAATCTACTAGCCTGTATTTCGGGGGTAAGGTAGAACGGTTGTCGTGAATAGGAGGGGGTTTCAAATGGAAGATCAATCGCCGGATGTTCCGGTAAGAAAGCCAGCGGTGCTGTTGGTCGATGACGAAGAGTCGATCCTCAATAGCCTGCGTCGGTTATTGCGCAGCCAGCCGTACGAGATCCTGCTGGCCGACAGTGGCGCCAAGGCCCTGGAAATTCTCAAGGAGCGGCCGGTCGACCTGGTGATGACCGATGCGCGCATGCCGAACATGGATGGCGCCACATTGCTGGCCGAGATCCGCAAGCTGTACCCATCGACCTTGCGCATCCTGCTCACCGGTTATGCCGATGTGGATATGATGACCAAGGCCATCAACGAGGGGCAGCTCTATCGCTACCTCAGCAAGCCCTGGAACGATGAGGAACTGGTGCAGGCCTTGCGCCAGGCCCTGTCCCACCAGCATTCCGAAAGCGAGCGCCAGCGCCTCGAAGCGCTGAACCGCGAGCAGAACCAGCAACTCAAGACTCTTAACGCCACCCTGGAAAAACGCGTGGCGTCGCGCACCTCCGAGCTGCAGCAGACCGCCGACATGCTCGATTTGGCCTATGACGAGCTCAAGCGCAGTTATGTGACCAGCACCGAAGTGTTTTCGCTGATCGCCAACCTGCGCCTGCCCAAGGCCAAGCAGACCAACCGGCAGATCATCGAGTTGATCAGGGTCTATAGCCGGCTGCATTTCCTCGATGAGTCCACCGACCGCGACCTGACCATGGCCGCGGCGCTCTACAACATCGGCAAGCTGAGCTGGACCGACAACATGATGGTCACGCCCGCCGACTTGCTGCACCACAACGAACTGGATCTCTATCGGGCCTATCCGAAGCAGAGTGAGTCGCTGCTGATGACCCTGGACCCGATGAAGGACGCGGCGCGGATCATTCGCCATCACCAGGAGCGTTGGGACGGCAGCGGCTTCCCCGAGCACCTCAGGGGCGAGGCCATTCCGTTCGGTGCGCGGCTGTTGAAACTGGCGGTGGACTTCATCGAGCTGCAGCGCGGGTTGATCCTGGAGCGGCAGATGAACAGCGACGAAGCGCTGGTCTACATTCGCAAGTACGCTGGCAAGCTGTATGACCCGGATATGATCGAGGATTTCATCAAGGCGTGTGCCGAATACCTGGAAGACGTGACCCTGTCGGACCCGACGGTACAAGTCTCCACCACGCGCGAGTTGACCGCGGGGATGATCCTGGCGCGCAACCTCAATGCCGACAACGGTATGTTGCTGCTCAACGCCGGCAAAATCCTGAGCGGGCCGTTGATCGAAAAACTCATTGCCTTCGAATCGATGGAGGGTGCGCGGTACAGCGTGTTCGTCAAGATCCCCGAAGAGCAGGCCGACCCTGCGGCGCCGAAGCCGATTTTGGGGTGACTGGGGTCTGGGTTGGATTGGATTGGGTTGGGTACATATCCGTTGCTGCGGTAACGGCGGCTTAGGGTTCCGCCCTGACGGCGGGTCACTTTCGAAAAGCGCGAAAGTAACCAAAGCGCTCCTGCCCCACCACTCGGTGCCTCGCCTAGGC
>Ga0065704_10070445_pt1 | contig 24564 bp, 13 predicted proteins | sample SwiRhicommuniRL2_FD_59091 | JGI IMG/M metagenome (GOLD analysis project Ga0065704, IMG submission 59091) | Switchgrass rhizosphere bacterial communities from Rose Lake, Michigan, USA - RL2 v2 (version 2) | ecosystem: Host-associated > Plants > Roots > Rhizosphere > Soil | place: East Lansing, MI | reverse complement strand
ATAGGTGACCCAGGTAGTTTCACTTGAACTCGGGCTCATCTAAATGATCCCTGATTCGTGGCCTAGGCGGGGGGGCAGAAAACTGCCTTTTATGCAATATGGTAAACCTACGATCACGGCATATGGGAACGCTTGCCGTTATCGTTGGTTTTGGAAATTCACCAGTGAACAGTGATATTTCAAATTTCACTTACAACTCCATAGGTTCAAATTGAATTCTCAATAACATTACATCAATAGTGAATTGTTTCACTCAGAAGTACCGAATTATATCTTAATTTGAAAATTCATGCGTTGATATGGCTGAATATTTGATTTAGCATATCCCTAGTTGATTCTCTGATTTAAATTTTCATTGGTTTGATCCTGTTTGGGATATTGTGACAATTTGATAGAACATTCAGTCTAATCTTACCAGACGCTGAATTAAGAATAATTAATGGTCCAAATGTCCCTTTAAGCAGATATTCAGCTAAGTGTTATCCTAAACATTCAGCCATCACCCATAATTAAGCAAAGCTGTATTTTTCTAATCTTAGATTATCTATCACTTGGGTGGAGACCAGCTGTGTACTTTGGAAATCTAATCTTCGACTTGTCATTATAAATTTCTTCGTCAAACTTTGTTCTGGTTTCGTTACTCATACTTTCTCTAACTAAATCTTGTCTTGCCATTTCAGAGAAGTATCTTCTTGCCAAATTTCTATCTTCCTCGGCTAATAACAATGGTTCCAAGTAAAATCTAGCCCATTGTTTCTCTCTACTTAATTCACGTTGCTCTTCAACACCCTTGTAAAATCTATAGAATCCAAATGCCATTAATCCAGTGAGACCCCAGAAATAAATTGTTGGTCTAAATCCTCTAGAGGGAAGATTTCTCTTCCATTGAACTGGCTCGTATCCTCCAATAGGTGGTAAATCTTGCATATTTGAGTTGTGTGTCGTAAAAGCCTTCGCTATAGTTGATAGTATCGTTTGGTAAGTTTTTTTTCAATAAATTTTATTGGTGGAATATTAGATTGGTGCACGACTTTGGACTTTTAATCAGTATGTTTACTTCGTGCACAATATCCAACAGAATTATCCCAGAAGCGTCGCCTCTAATCATGAACGTGGTAAATTTCTCTAACTAAATTGAAATAGCTATTCTTGAGCCGAGTACGAGAAATTATTTTCTTTTCCGAGTCTAAAAAGAGGATGCAAAGTTATAGTAGAAAACGAAAGAGTTCTACTAAAGACAATAATCGCTAGGCGGAATCCAAACGAACAAACTTATAAAAAGTGAGTTCACCTAAAGTAGTAGCTGTGGCCGAATTGATCTCGTGTCCCCTTTGTTTTCTTGTAGGTAACAATTTGGTAAGATTCTGAATATTCAATTGCTGCAAAAGTTTGTACAATTTATTAAAATATTGGAACAACTGCGTAAAATGTTTACTTTTTGCAAATAATCTAGTCTGCAACTTTTTCTGTTTTCTTGAGTAGGAATATAGCAATTGATCCTTGTTTGGTATATGCTCGAGGTAGTTAAGTTCCACAGAGTTTTTTTAATCAATTTTATGAACTTCAGATTAGCTCACAAAACAACAAGGAACAAAACCCCTTGATTATTCTACAACATTAATTAATCAGGTATGTACTGATATATCTGAAATTATATGATATTTACATAAATGCAAGAGATAAATCACTTGATGTCGAAAACTGGTTTCAACTTCTTAATCAAGACCCAGTCGTCTCTGGAGACGGTTTCACGGAATGCAGGATCCTTCAAAGTATCGATGGATCTACGAGTGATCAATGAGTATAAATTATCAGTTTCGTCAACGTGACGACCCCAGACTGGTTGGGCAGCAGATGGATTATCCAATCTCATGGCAACACCGGCTGAAGTTTGCCCCTTCTTTACAGTATCGCAAGATTTGTGGTTGACTTCCAAGGAAGTAACCTTACCCAAAACCATGATGCTTGGAGTCTTTGTAACTGGGTCGGTACGTACGGCACATATTGGTGTTCCAATACGGACAGCTCCTTCCATTACATCAACACCAATAATCATCGGGTTACGCTTGTTAATGATTTGAATAGTCTTCAACACACACGGTAAAACGGCATACTCCATGAAGTCTTTACGACGTACCTCAAGTAATTTTTCTTGATATGCAGTGAAAGCATCAAACAAATGATAAATAATATCGGCATTGAAAATCTTAATCTTATGCTCTTCGGCATATTGCTCAGCTTCCTTGTCCACTTTAACATCGAAACACAACATAATTGCTAATTCTGGAGCCTTTTCCAACATTGTGGAAGCCTTCATTACATCTCTCTTGTACACTGGTCCTAAACCAATGGACATGACAGGAATCTTCATATCTTTCAAGAAATCCAACAATGCTTCCAAAGAACCTAAAGTTGATGCTTGCACAACAACACCCTTACCAGAAGTATCAACAGAATCCAACAAACCAGTCAAATCATCCATAACCTCTTCCATGATTTCATCTTCGTCATCGTCTTCTCCAACAACTATCAATCGAGAACCAGCTACTGCTTTTTCTAAGTCGTTAGCAGCAATCTTCACACCCAAAGCAGCCTTGACTTCCTTATGATGGACGTATTCAGATTTGATACGCAATTCACGCGATGGTGGCGGAGTTAACAATGCTCTGATGTTTGTCGCTATTGGTCCATTCAAACCACATAAAACGATACGATCACCTTCTCTCAAAATACCATTAGATAAGACTACATCAATAGTGTAACCAAAACCTTCAACAACCTTCACTTCTAAAATAGTGGCTTCGACTTTAGACAAGTACATTAATTGCTTAGACATTCTCTTTTGGGTTAACTCAAGTAACAACCACAACAAATCTGGAACACCTTCACCTGTAACAGCTGAGGTTGGAACAATCGAAACATACTTAGCGATATTCTTATTTTGGAAGTACAATTCAGAATTTAAACCTTGCTCAGCCAAGGCAACCTTGATTTGCTCAAATCTTGTTTGAAATTCACCTTGAACTGACTTAGCCTGCTTGGAAAAGGAGTCTCTGAAAGAATTATTTGGAATTTCCTTCCAGTCATACAATCTATCAATCTTGTTCAAAGCAACAATAAATGGAGCCTTTCTATCTCTCAACAATTTGATAGATTCAATAGTTTGTTGTTCTAAACCATGCATGATATCGATGACCAAAATCGCGATATTACATAAAGAGGAACCACGAGATCTTAAGTTGGTAAATGACTCGTGACCAGGTGTATCGATGATTAACAAACCAGGAACTTCAAACAGTTGTTTTTCGTATTGTGCCATGACTGCAGTTTTTTGCTTAATAGATTCAACCGGGAAGTATGTTGCACCAATCTGTTGGGTAATACCCCCAGCTTCACCACCTTGCACATTAGTTTGACGAACTTTATCTAAAAGTTTAGTCTTACCGGTATCAACGTGACCCAAAATACAACAAATTGGGGAACGTAAGTCTTTTTCTGATGGAGTGGTGTCTACCTTATTTTGTAAAACCAATTCTCTCTTTCTAGCTTCTTCTTTAGCCAAAGCAGCACGAGCAGCAGCTTCTTCCTTGGCATTTCTTGCGGCGATTTCTTTCTCTTTTAAGGCAGCATCCTCTTCGGCTTTCTTAGCGGCGGCTTCTGCAGCCTTGACAGCTGCTTCTTCTGCTTTATCTTTTTCATCTTCTGAATCATTCAATGTTGCCTCCCAATCGTCAGCAACAGGTTCATCCAAAGCCATTTTTTCCCAGTCATCAACCATGGCCTCTTCATCAGATTCCTCAGCCTTTTTTGTTTCGGCCCTTGGCTGTTCTTTTTGGATGAAAGTCTTTGGCTTAGAAGATTTCTTCTTAGAGTAAACTACTTTCTTTGGCTTTGGAGAATCAGTTGATTGTTGCAAACCAGCAACTGTAACATTTCCAGCTTGTAATAATTGTTCACGACGACGTTCTTGCAACTTTTTTTCTTCTTTTTGTTTCTTTGTCAATAATTTACCATCTGCCTTTAATTGCTCTTTCTTCAATCTTTCCTTTTCCTTCTTGGCAGCCCTTGCAGCCTCTTTTTCTGCTTCTTCTTCTTCAACCAATTTTTCAGCAGCCAATCTCTCTGATTCTTCTTCCTCTTCTAACCTTTGTTGCTCTTCTTCCAATTGCTTTTTCAATTCCATTTGACGTCTCAATGCAGCAATCGCAGCTGGAACCTTCTTTCCACCTTTTTTAGGAGCCTTTGTAGGCTCAGGTTTGTCTTCGGGTTCTGGTGTGGCCGATGCAGAGGTCGTAGGGGAAGCAACAGAAGAAGCTGCAGCATTTTGCTTATTGGCTTCCTTGATTTGTTCTTTCTTGGTTGCCTGTTGTGCTTTCTTCTTTGCAGCCTGTTCTTTTTTAGCTTGTTTCTCAGCTTCCTTCTTCAATTTTTCTTTCTCTTTCTTTGATAAAACCCTTGGTCCATCTTTAGGCTTATTCTTTTCTTCTATTTGCTTTTCTTGTTTCTTTTGCTTTGACTTACGAATTGAACTTAAGAAATCACCACCGTTTCCTTGACCTTCGCCTTCACCTTCGCCTTCTCCATCTTCTTCATTTTGGTTTTCGGCTGCTTCCGTACTAACTCCAAATTCTTCGGCTTGAGGAGTATCCTGGGCAAATTCTTCATCATCCCAGAAGTCACCTCCAGCATTTCCTTTACTTTTTTTACCCATATTGATCAATAAGGATATAACTAACTTCTAATGGCTAAGAACAGGGTAAAATTTTTTCGTCCCTCTTCAGCAATTAGTAGAATGTCGTAAATGTCGTTGTCAAAACTAGTTGGTGACATCCTAACTGCAATATATAATTGATTGAAAAATAGTAGAATGTCGTCAAAATTTTCGCACGACCGTTTTTTTGTATAGGAAATGAAACTTTTCAAGTTATCGATGGGAAGAGGAAAAGCAAATCTTTATTCAAGATGACCACAGTAGAAAAGATCAAGGCCATCGAAGATGAGATGGCCAAAACTCAAAAAAACAAGGCCACCTCATTTCACTTGGGACAACTTAAGGCCAAGTTGGCCAAGTTAAGAAGGGAGTTATTAACGGACAGTTCCTCTGGAGGTGGAGGTGCAGGCATTGGATTTGATGTTGCAAGAACAGGGGTGGCAACTATTGGATTTGTTGGGTTTCCGTCTGTTGGGAAGTCGACATTATTGTCAAAGTTAACGGGGACACATTCAGAGGTGGCTGCATATGAATTTACAACATTGACTACTGTTCCTGGTACTATCAAGTACAAGGGTGCTAAACTTCAGATGTTGGATTTACCGGGAATTATAGAAGGTGCTAAAGATGGTAAGGGTAGAGGTAAACAAGTCATTGCTGTTGCTAGATCAGTCAATTTGCTTTTCTTAGTATTGGATGTAAGTAAACCTTTGCAACACAAGAGAATTATAGAGTATGAATTAGAAGGGATGGGAATAAGGATCAATAAGCAACCACCAAACATTGTCATTACTAAAAAGGAAAGAGGTGGAATTAATATCACCAACACCGTCCCATTAACCCATTTGGATAGCGATGAAATCAGGGCCGTAATGTCAGAATATAGAATTAACTCAGCCAATATTGCATTCAGATGTGATGCCACTGTTGATGACTTGATCGATGCCATCGAGTCAAATGCTAGAAGATATATTCCTGCAATTTACGTCTTAAATAAGATCGATTCATTTTCCGTTGAGGAATTAGACTTAATGAATAAAATCCCTGATGCTATCCCTATCTCTGCTGGTAATGGCTGGAACTTGGATGACTTATTGCAAATGATGTGGGATAGATTAAACTTGGTCAGAGTCTACACAAAGCCTAAGGGAAAACTACCAGACTTTAGCGAACCCGTTGTCTTAAGAAATGATAGATGTACAGTTGAAGACTTTTGTAACTCCATCCATAAGTCTTTGGTCGATGATTTTAGAAACGCTTTAGTATTTGGTACATCCGTCAAACATCAACCTCAGGTCGTAGGTTTGAGCCATCCACTTGAGGATGAAGATGTTATTACGATTTTGAAGAAGTAGGTACATAATTACTGACCAAGTAATCTCTAAGACTTCAGCGAGGTTAATAGATATGTATCGTCGTATTATTCATGTGGTAGAGATATCAACTTTTGTATAAAATAATTTCTCTTTTGTTAGGTACCTAATATAGTTAATGAAAATTTGAGAAATGCGGTTTTGATTTTACAGTATTTTAAGTATTGCGGTGGTGTTTTTATATACATGCAGGATTCTCAACATGGTGAAGATGAAAATTCTCCCACGACATCAAATCTCTAGAAGAAATTAAACAGCTGGAAATCGTTTGGTACCACGTCAATTCGCTATCTGAAAAGCAACTCAAGAAATAGCTATATAAATAGGATATTTTGGACGAAGGGAAGTCTTTTCAAGAGAAAGTTGTGGTATTTATTGATATTATAGAAAAAAATGTCAGCGTTACCAGACGATATTCACGCTGTGTTAACACAACTATTGAATAACTTGTCTACTTCAGACAACTCAATCAGATCTGCTGCAGAAAAGGTTCTTGAGAATGAATGGACATCGCAAAATAATGTTCAAATGTTGTTAACGTTTTTGGCAGAACAATCATGTTTATCTTCCACCGAAGAGGTTCGTGCGTTTGCGGCCGTATTGTTCAGAAGGATTGCCATTAAATCGCCCAAGGAGTTATCGAGTGTTACTGATAGAACTATCGGAGTAATTAGCGAACCCGTTAGACAACAGATCCGTGCTATTCTTTTGCAAGGTTTTATGTCACCACAATCAAATCAAGTTAGGCACAAGCTTTCGGATGCCATTTCTGAAGTCGCAAAAGAAGATGCTTCTCCCCTAGGTTCATGGAATGAACTTATTCCTGCATTATTTGAAGCTACTACTAACTCAGATGCAAGTTTTCGTGAATCAGCATTTCGTGTTTTTTCATCAGCACCAGAATTAATTGACAAATCTTACATTGATCAGGTCTTACCAATTTTCAACTCTGGATTTGCAGATGAGAATGATGATGTTCGTATTGCTGCATGTATTGCCTTTGTTGCATTTTTCCGTGAAGTACCCAAAAAAAGTTGGCAAGCTTTGTCACCTTTATTACCAAGCTTGTTGAACTCCTTACCACGTTTCTTACAAAATGGTCAAGATCAGGCTTTAGCATCAGTTTTGGAATCGTTGATTGACTTAGTTGAGTTGGCTCCTAAGATGTTCAAAGATATGTTCCCTACAATTATAGAATTCTGTGCAGCCGTGTCCAAAAACAAGGACTTGGACTCAAACACTCGTATGGCTGCTCTTGAATTACTTACCACATTTGCGGAGGTTTCGCCATCGATGTGTAAGCGTACTTCTTCTTATACTGATAACGTGGTTTTGATTACTTTGTCGATGCTCACGGAAGTTTGCTTCGATGACGACGATGCGGCGGAATGGAACAATAACGATGACACCGAAGATGATGACGAAGAACCTGAACATGACGCTGCTCGTCAAGCCTTAGATCGTGTTTCATTAAGGCTAAACGGTCAATCACTTGCCGCTCCCTTATTTCAGTACTTACCTGCTATGATTTCTTCTTCTGAATGGAGGGAACGTCAAGCCGCATTGATGGCTTTGTCATCAGCGGCCGAGGGCTGTGCTGACGTATTAATTGATGAAATCCCAAGACTATTGGATATGATATTGCCAACTTTACAAGATAGCCACCCTAGAGTTCAATTCGCATGTTGTAACGCCTTGGGGCAAATGTCTACAGATTTTGCGGATGTTATCCAAAGAACTTCTGGAAATAGAATTTTGCCTGCTTTGATTTCAATGTTAACTAACAAGTCCGTGTTTAGGGTTCAAGCCCACGCCGCTGCTGCTTTGGTTAACTTTTCTGAAGCTGCTTCAAAAGAAATTTTGGAACCATACTTGGACGATTTGTTAAATAACTTGTTGGGATTATTGCAATCTCCTAAGAAATACGTACAGGAGCAAGTTTTGACTACCATTGCAATAATTGCCGATGCTGCTGAAAAAAAGTTCATAAAATACTACGATACTTTGATGCCACTTTTGACTTCGGTATTAAAATCAGACTTGGGCAATGAGAGTAGGCTATTGAAGGCCAAATGTATTGAATGCAGTACATTGATTGCTTTGGCAGTTGGGAAAGAAAAATTTGCCCCACACTTTCAAGAATTGATTCAGATATTTGGTGCTATTCAAGAAACAGCTATAGAAGATGACGATCCAGTGAAGCAATATTTAGAGCAAGGATGGGGCAGGATTTGCCGTATTGTTGGCAAAGACTTTTTGCCCTATTTGCCAGCTGTATTGCCACCTTTATTAGTTGCAGCTAAGGCTACTCAAGATATCTCATTATTAGAAGAGGAACAAGCCGAGGAGTTCAACTCCAACGAAGAATGGGACGTCATAAACTTATCTGGTAAACATATTGCGGTTCACACAGCCGCTTTAGACGACAAAGTATCTGCTATGGACTTATTGAGAACATACACAATCCAATTGAAGGCTGATTTCTTCCCGTGGGTCAAAGAGATTATCCAAGACATCGGTATCCCTGCTTTGGACTTTTATTTACACGACGGTGTCCGTGGCTCTGCAGCTTTAACATTGGCCTCATTATTGAGATGTTCTGTTTTAGCTACAGGTAACTCTTCGAATGAAACTTTGGGCTTCTGGTCTCAAATTTCAAACAAGTTAGTCGAAGTATTAAACAATGAGCCTGTTCCCGAACTACTTGTTGCATACTATACCTCTTTGGTTGAATCTGTCAATGTTCTTGGTCCAAACTCACTTTCTACTAACCAATTGGACTCTTTAGCCAAATCAATAAATTCAAACTTAGTGGAGATTTACGAACGGATAAAAGCACGTGATAATGAAGATGATGAATACACTGAAGATGTTGAAGAAGATGCTGATGAGTACACTGACGAGGAATTGTTAGACGAAATCAACAAAGCAATTTCGGCAATATTTAAAAATGCGAAGTCCAACTTTTTACCAGCTTTCCAAGCATTGGCTCCTACTATCGCATCTTTCATTAATGACGAAAACACCAATATTAAATTATGTGGTTTGTGTGTTGTTTGTGACATCTTGGAACATTGTGGACCTGAGTCAATGGTGTATAAGGATATGTTTACCAACGTCGTTGGTGAGTCTATAACATCAGCACACGCGGGAATTCGCCAAGCCGCTTCGTACTCTGTTGGAGTTGCAGCTCAGCATGGTAGTGACAACTATGCTGAATTTTGTTTGGCATGCTTGGAACCCATGTTCAAGATGGCGTCAGTTCCCGATGCCCGTGCAGAAGAAAACATTCACGCAACTGAGAACTCTGTTGCTGCCATCGCAAAAGTATGCCACAGATTTGCCAGTGCTGTTCCTAATTTGGATGCAGTGCTTGAACAATGGATTGGTCTTCTCCCTATTATTCAAGACGAAAGCGCGGCTCCATTTGCCTATACTTTCTTGAGTGAGTTGATACAAAACCAATCTAGCGCAGTCAATAATCAAATTCCTAAGGTCATAGAATCCATCATCCAATCATTAGCCCATGCATCTATTTCGGGAAACACAGCAGAAAGAGTTGTTGCCACTGCTAGGCAATTATTGGGATCCATGCCTCAAGCTGAAGCAATGGCATTATTACAAAAGAACCCTTCCGAATTAGATGTTGTTCAAAAATGGTTCTCATAACGGCAATTTTAAGAATTCACAAGTTATAATACTTTTTTGTTCAAGATGATCTAATTTTCACAGTCATCCTTTGTTTATTCATATCGTAGTAAACAATTTTTACGTACAAGTTATGGGAACCTCGACATTCTCGAATTTACATAACACCTTTATATAGCTATCAAGATATATCATTTTAATCATTATGAATCTGTTGAAAATAGAATTGTAGCTCCTATCTATTTCTCATATTATCACCAATATACTCTCTTAATGAGAAATGCCCGTACTCTAGCATGAGTTCGAATCTTGTTTGTGTTGGTGTGGTACAAATTTTTCCAATGCACCAAAATTTGATAACGATCAACAAAAGATAAAATTATAGTGATCTATTGTTTTTGTTTTGATATTTTCTCAGCACTTTTCCATGTCTACATCATCAGGTAGTTCTGTGCTGTCACAATTGATGAGTGGTCGTTCTAGCAAGCGACAATCGTTGAGTACGATTGAGTCCAGCGTAACAAGACTACTAGTATCAACCAAGCACCTTCTAGAGAGTCTTACCCAATGGGCAAGACAAGAAGCTGACGACAAGTTTGTCTCAGATGCGTATGTTAAATTAGGCAATGATTTTAGAGCTGCTTCAAGGGCTTTTACTACAGCTGGGGTGGATATTACCGATATAGGGGATGTTCCGCAAGCCTTAAGAATAATACTTGAGGCAGCCTTAAGTGAAGCACCAAGCCAAGCTAATTTGGATAGGTTTTTGCCCAACATAAGGAATATTATTGTAACCTTACTTCAGAATCTCAAAGCAAAGCAGGTTAAGGCAAAGTCATTGTCCCAAGAAAAGGGTCGAAAAGTGGATCAAATTGAGAGCATTCCTAAACCTGAAATTGAAACGAACAACCCTCCGGTTGCGGCCACTGTAGTGGTTCCTTCTCTGGTTGAAGCGCCAAAGCATATTGAGAAACCTTCAAGTTCTAGTCATCTAAATCCAGCTCACATAGACCAGAATAATGCATTGGCTCAATTACAAAACGGATTTGTACTTGAACGCCGAGCTTCCAAGAGATTTAGTGCCTATCAATATGCAAAACTTACCAGTCATAATGTTCCCAACGTATTGCCAAAAATAACCAGTGGGACTACAGGTAGTAGGCAACCTAGCATTCAGGGTGATGAATCGTACGATTCAACCTATGAAAGCGTGAATGAAAATAAAGAATCAGACAAGACAGCTAACATTTTCCTCAAAATACACAATAAAACGAAAAAAGCTACAATTGGGCTACCAGTTACATTTGCTTCTTTGCGGTTATTGTTCGTTGAAAAGTTTGCTTACTCTCCTGGCACGGCTACATTTCCTGACATATACATACAAGACCCGAACAATAACATATCATATGAACTTGAAGATCACCTACTAGATGAGGTAAAGTCAGGTTCTCTTTTGTCATTAAATGAACTAGACCTTCTGGCAAGCTTTTTGAAAGATCTCGAATCGAAATTTCATACCTTATCCACGAAATTCGATACTATGAATGCCGATTTGAGCTCCCAAATCAAATCAGCGATAGATTCTATAGAATTTCCTCAACCAATGGCACCGCCAGCTATCCCAGAAAGTAACGCATTACCGAAACCAGCTTCTTCAAGCAGTGTACTAGAGTTAGCAAGCATTCAACACGATTTGAAGGTTATCCGCCAAATACAAGGTTCGAATAAGGAAATTGTTAGAGAATCCGTTGCTAAGCTTATGCTGAGAGTAAAAGATTTTCAAGAGGCAGGGCTCGATGTGTCCAAATCTTCAAACAGAGCATATATGGATTCATGTCACACAAAGTTATCGGAAGAATCGGACATGTTACTTACGAAGGTTGATGACTTACAAGATATTATGGAAGCTTTGAGGAAAGATGTCGCACAAAGAGGAGTGAGAGTTGGTGAAAAACAACTCAAGAACACATATAAGGAGATTACAGATGCCAATAATGCTTTGAAAAGTATGTCCGGTTACATAGCCACTGAAAAATCTGTCTGGAAGAAAATTTGGGAAGCTGAATTGGATAAGGTTTGCGAGGAGCAGCAATTTTTCAATTTACAAGAAGACTTGACGCATGACTTGGAAGATGATATTAATAAGATCGAAGAAACATTCACATTAATCGAACAATGCTCTTCTGAGCAAAGCAAACAATCTGCATATAAAAGAAATAAAGTAGTAGCTCAATTGCATATTCCTGAGCCGGGTGAAAGTTTACACAATCTAAAGGATGCAGTTTTAAACGAGGTAATCGCCTTGCGCCCAAACCACGAGAGTCGATTGGAGGCGATTGAAAGAGCCGAGCGATTACGAGAAAGAGAAAGGGAATTGATGAAATTGACTCAATTTCAGGAGGAGCTAGGTGAATTTGTTGATGACAATAAACTAAAGAAATCCGGAGGAATTGATGAATTGGAACGAATGAGAAGGGCCAGAGACAGCGAAAACTTGAAAAGTTCTTTCGGAGTAATATAGGGTAGCAAAAATGATGTATTAATTATGTATCTATAGTTCCAATTTTGCTATCCACTGTATTGATTTTATGAACATATCTTTGTCACCCAAAACATCAGCCACGCACTGTTTGAATTCATAAACGATTTGATCATAGTGCTCTGAGGACTCATTTATGTCTTGAAATTTCGTTAAAGATAACAAAAGTAGTTCCAATAGAAAAGTCTGGAAGTGTGTCTCATTAAATTCATGACCCTTTCTTTTCAAATGCTTGCAGGATAAATAAAAGGCATCTAAAATCGACGATAAAATAAACGTAATGTTGGACAATGCGACAGATAAGGAAACTAAATCCAAGTTGATCAAGAAATTATCCATCTGAGTGGTATAGCACCAGTTCAAATATGAATAAGTTGACTTAAAAGACTTTTGCTTTGTAGCAGATATAAATGCACTTTTGGGATACGTTCTGTTGATTTCCAAAGTACTTGTGTTGATGTTTAATCCGACGAACTTAAGGAAACTTTTCCTCGATGCTTCCATTACCAAATCCGTTTTTTCAGCATTTACAAACGCTCCATATTTCTGTAAAGTGCAACTTCCCAAAATCAGAATTACTTGTTCACATTTTTGAAAATCTGTAGAGAACACTAAGAAGTCATCAACCAATCTGAATAGACGAGAATTACTTTGTTCCAAAAACTCAAAGTTCTCCAATACCATTGTATCATATACTAGATCACATAAAGTGGACAGTAATGCAAATCCCTGAAATACCCCATGTTTCCGCCTATAAAGAGAGTTTTCTTGGACTCCCATGCAAATCGAATCAAATACTTGGGACTTCACAATATCAATAAGCCGCTTCTTGCTGATTTTAAGTGTTTTGGACCTGTCAATTATCACTTTCGGATAGTGGGAATTAAAGCTCTCCGGTTTCACCAAATCGTAATCTGTTAGTGTTTGCTGGTCCGCTATCATCGATTTAAGTTTTCCCATTGCTTTCTTTGAAGCAGAAGTTTCCCAAAATTGACGAATAAAGTATAACTTGTCTTCATCATCATCGGCGAACAATTTTTCAGCACATTCAAGGATTTTATTCTGATTCAATCGATCGAAACAATGCTTCATATCAAATTTAACCATAAAAATTATTGGTAGTTCACGATTTTTTCCCATAAGCTCCTTCTTGAAATTCATGATGCCAATAGCTATATCTCGGCTAGAGTGACAGCGAGAATAGAAAGTTCGCTTGAAATCCATCACTTCATTTAACTTGAAGTTTAACAATTGTCTTGCAGGACGAATAATGTGATTCTTATAATACAAATATTCATATTTAAACCTCCTTTTTTGGTTCTCGTCAAGTGTTTTAGGTACATCAATAGCTAGTTTAGAAGGCACACAAATTAATCGAAAATCATTCAGCTTCGGTACCAACCTCAACCTCCCGAAGTTGTACTTTGTAATAATATCTACTTTGTTAGTTTGAATGGGTAAATTGACTTTGACAAGGTATTTCGAAATGTAGTCCCCGAGCCATTCTTCTTGAATTCTGTTCCAAGTATAATGTGGAAAATATAGTAACGAAATTTGGTCGGAAGCTACTGAGTCAGTCACATACCAGAATGATCTTACAATCTTTTGAAGAAAATACGTGAATACCCATTGAATAAATGTTGAAAAAACAAAAATTCTGTTCTCATTGTCTTGTTTCGATGTTATAGTTTGGGTACGACCTAACCAATTTATATTGGTTATCTTAATCGAAGAGATAGCTTCATTAAGATAAAACTTCTCAAACGCTCTGGATTTCAAATATGCTGCAAAACAATGAAGTATTTGAGCTTTGTTTTCCTTAGTGCCCCAAGTTTCCAATGGAAATACCTTTCCGACTATAGTCAAGCAAAATCGAACTACGCGAGGCAATTCCGTAGCATTCTTCAAAATGGATTGTTGAAGCGGTTCTGAATAGGGTACCAAATCCGAGAAGATATGATCGTAATCACAGGTTTGATGATTTATGATTACTTTATCCAATAATTTCTTCAATTTTCTGAAGGATTTTGGAAGATTCTTCGTATTGATGTGGGGAAATATCGAGGATAATATAGAAATAGAGTCTGATAATAAATGATGATTAACATAAGTACCTCTTCTATATTTGTACAACATATTTCGTTTCAGAAGACATAAGCGTTCAGCTTGGTGTGTAAATGTTATTCTCTTTCCCCATATCTGAACATAATTTCCATTCTGTTTCGAATAACATTTTGTATTCAATAATATACTGCAATAGGCATCGAAACCTATAGAATTGTATAGTTGATTCCAATAAACGCCCTTGAGCTGATTCACCAGAAAGCTTATCTCGGGATTTACGACCCTTGTACCTAAATGACTTTGAGACGAAGGAGTTGAATATCCGTTCAATAACACATCATCAGACTTATTCAAATGCAAATAGGAAACTATGTAGTCCACTAAATCAAGATAGGAGAGAGTTCCGTTACTTCGAGGTAAAGTTAGTTTTGAGGATGTTTGAACAATAGTAGTAAAATTTAGAAAATCCTGAAAGCCAATAGGAAACGAAATGTTATTCAATTGATCTTCCTTATCATGATGGTATCTACTTATATGTTCTATTAGGCTCAACCCATTTTCCATTTTACCATAATCTCATCGATATCAAATTTTAGTCTCAAGATGAAAAAATGACAATAAATCCAAGTTGTGTCTGAATGCCCGTCAAAATTTGGTATGAAAACGCAGCAAGAGGCTTTTGACCACGTCGATTTAGAGAATGGAATACTTTATAAAGCTTTGAAGCAGATAAGGTTTATAAACTCTAACAATGTGATCAACGGTTGCCCTACATTAATATCTGTTTGGTGTTGTGAAATTGAACCAAGTCAAACTAAAGCGTTGATCTCTATAATACGTGAAAGAGTCTCGCCACACGATTTCGACTCTTTGGTGCATATAAAGAGAATAAGCAAGGGTCCCAGCAAATCTGATCCCTCGAAAACTGTGTTGAAAGTTATATTTTCTACAAGCCATTATATTGAAACCAGAGCTGGAGTAGAGAGTTTCTTGAATTTGATAGTGGTTCTTGATATCTATCTTGTAAATCTACCACAGTCAGCGCCACAAACAAAAGAGCTCAGTCAAAAATGGTCTTTGGAATACTGGCCGATGTCTTGGAAAGGGAATCCAAATCATCAGTTTCTTAATAGTGTCAAGTTTGACATTTTACATGAGAGAAATTTAATAAATAAATTAGTGTCACAAGCACAATCAACTGGTTGTGACCAAGTCCTGATTACATATATTGCAAAGCAAGCTCCGGATCTAAGTATCGAAATTACAGCAATAGGTTTGAATTTGGGATCTGCGAATCCATATGATCATAGTGTCATGAGGGCCATCGAAAAGATCTCGATGGACGAAAGAGAGCGTAGAGATCACTTATCTGCTAAGAATAATTCGTCTAACTACCTTTGCCACAACCTTTTGGTATATACAACGCACGAACCTTGTGTCATGTGTTGTATGGCACTCGTTCACTCAAGAGTCGGAAGAGTTATTTATCTTAGAGAGTCACCAGGTACAGGTGGATTCGAAAGTAATTACCAGTTGGGAGACCGAGACGGTTTGAACTGGAAATTTGAAATTTGGAAATGGGTAGGCAAGGAAGCAGATGTAATTTCTCCGTCAATGATAAATTTTTGATACATCAACTTCGCGAGGCTTAAATTAGAGCATTACAATAGTCATTAAAATTCCTATTATTACAGAAATATATGTTATGCTCTCCTATTGTTTAGATTCAGAATCGTCGGAATTTATCGTGTTCTCTCCAAATAGGAATCAAGTTTATCAAAGCTTCGTTCGGCATCTTCTAATATTGATGCCACTTCACATGTACTTTTTCCAAATCTCAAGTCATTCAATTCATCGATCAAGATTTTAACATGTTCTACTGTAGCTGTGATTTCTTCACTCAAAGCTTGATCTTGGAGTTTACAACTTTTTAGAACTGTTGTAAGTCTTATTATAAGATCGTGAATAGAACTTCTCTTGAGCAAAACTGACAGCAAATCCAACTTTTCAGCTATGTGCTTGACTGGTATATGGAATTCATTTGCAATCTCTCGCTCAACTGGCTCCAAAATATATGTTTGACGTTGAAGGCATAGTTTAGAATATAAATGCAGCACAACAACTTGCGAAGTATTCAGTGGGAATAATTTTTCAAATTGACCATATGTTATTATTGATTGTAAATTTGAGCGAGACGACAAATACCCCGTCAATATTGCAGAGGAATCCATGGTCAATCCCACTATTGAGCGAGTGTCGTATTTGTTGATGTTTCTGGGGACGTAATGAACTAGTCGTGTAATATGTTCAAACTTCATCAATCGAAATTTGAGATTGAACTTAAACTTTCCACAACAAAAACCCACGATACAAATCATAAATAGATAATGAGCACTTTGTCTTATGACACATCGTCATATTTTGTTCAAGGTTTAGCGACCAGTCTTGCAAAAAGACTATTGGATGAGCCTGAAAATTCATTACTCGTAAATATTGCACCAACTGGAAGACAAGCTAAACGTAATGCTCAGCAAATAAACTATTCAGAGGACTTTGTTGATGATTTTGAGTTTGAAGACACCCCATCATCTAATTTCAATAAGAATTCAATAATAAATAGTCAACAACAAACGATTGTCCAAAAACTATCACCAGCAAGAAATACTCCTCATATTGATTCACTTGACGATGATCACAAAATAAATGAACTTGCTCACAAGGCAGAGGTGTTAATTCCCATCAAGATTAACGTCGAAAATCCTAACTCAACACACAAAGTTGTGGACTTTTTTATGTGGAACTTGAATGAGACCTTAATAACACCAAACCAGTTCGCTGAAATATTATGTACTGACTTGGAACTACCAAACTCGATGCAACAGCAAATCGCTGAATCTATATTTCAACAAATTGAAGATTACAATTATGTTTCAGGTCTCCAATTTACTCCAGGGAACCCCTGTATTGTAATAATCGATTTATCCGTGAGCTTAAGCAAAAAGTTATATCAGGACAAATTCGAATGGGACTTGAATCAGACTGAAATAACCCCAGAAACTTTTGCACATATAGTTGTGTCCGATCTAGGATTGGCTTTGGAATTTAAGCCTGCAATTGCTCACGCTTTGCACGAGATAATTGTTCGCGTAAAGAAAGAAATCTTGGATGGGTCTTACAACAATGAAGTTCACAACATGCATCTTTTGAGAGGGATTATTTTTGAGAGTGGTATTAGAATATCCACCGAGGCTAGCATACTGAATGGAAATGATCAATGGGAACCTATTGTCGAGATACTTACTCCAGCCGAAATCGAGAAAAGGGAAAATGAACGAATCAGAAATATGAGAAGATTAAAAAGAGAAAATATGAAAAGAGACTACGATGATTTTGGAAGTAATAAGAGAAGACAGACCTTATCTAGAAAGAAGTATGATGACTTGGAATGGAGAAGTTAGATTTAGGGATCAATCAAGAATATTGTAATTTATAATTTATAAAACATTTTTATAGTGGAATACTATACTATAAAACTGTGTAACGAAAGTCACTGTATTCATGTAGAGTAGCCTACTTTAAAATCCAACAGTCCAGTAGGAAGCTCATAGGCACCATATATATGTATTCACAAAACAAACAAACATAAATCATCTATAATTAAAATGGAAAAAAGACAAGTAGCTTGAACTTTTCTAAAACTTCATCAACTAGAAAGATATTTACGAAATTACTAATAATACCTAATTTTTATATATTGGCTCCAAGTCGCGACCAGCCGGAAGATCATGAATTGCAATTTTTGTATTGAACATTATTCAAAATAGCATAGAGGACCTGCTAAAACTGGTCTTAGCATTAAGAAATAGAACACAAAATAAATTGGAAATGCTAATACTAAAAAAAGTCGTATAGCACCAAGCAGAGCAATAAATACACTCAATTTATCAGGTATCGATCTAGGAAGCATACATTGAATCAAAATCCTAACAATTGTATATCCATTTCCCGCGCGATGTAGTTGCAAGTATTCATTCAAGTATTAATAGACCAAACAACCAATGCCCCGCAACTCTATAGTTAGATATCTTCAAACCACAATACTAACCCGAATGCGAAACGATCCTCAAAAATCACAAACTATTAAATAACGAAATAAAAAAAAAAATATATCAAAACTTCAAGTACAAGGCTATACAAATACTTGAATACCAAATAGATAAAAGGTTCAACTCCAAACAAGATCAGTGGCCCACACTAGTAAGCACTTCCGCCTGAATGTAATCATCAAATGCTTGTCCAAAACCATTCAAAACCATGTACACTATTATTGCAACACAATTCAATAGTAGTATCAAATCAAACTTGCTCCGATCAGAGACGACTACTTCCGAAAGTATCCCTAAATACCTATAGCTATAATAAATATTTATGATAACTATTCCAAAAAAAGATAGCGTGGGGTACAAGCGATTAACACCTCGCACAGAATCTCATTCAACCACAGAAGCATTTAAGTAATTAAGTCTAAAGGTGTACACTTACCCAGGCCCATATAATTATGTCACTTCTTGGAAAGTTACCTGGCAGATTGAACACTGCATCGATTGGTATATATAGTATTGTTTATGCGTATTGGAATTTTGTCCACCTATATTAATCTAAATAAAAGTATTAATAATACTTCAAAATAAACATAGAAAGAGATAATACGATTGTGCAAGTCTAAATTATATACGCAACTAGTTTCAAATGATAAAATCCATGATTTATCACAGGGCATGGCATTTGAGAATCATTTCTCCCTCAAAGCTCTGGTTTGGCGTTGAGTACTACTCGATTTTCTTGAAAAAGATATAACATTTAATAAACCTCTTTCAAAATTATACTAACATGACAATGACAAGCTCAACCTAAAGAGAAACCGAATTCATAGATCAGTAATTAGAGGAAATTCATAACTAGTCAGAGAAACTTCATTTAAAATAATATTTAGATTACTCTTGTAATATTGTATATCATTTCACTGCAAGTGATTGCGGCAAACGAAGTGTTCATCGACATCTATGCACTCAGTACAACTTTGAATCACAAACCAGAAAAATCTACAATACAAATCCGAAAGTATCAATGAGAAAACAAACATTTTGACTCGCACAAACAAGTCTCGAGATTGGCACCGCTCTCTATAAACATAATGGTAATTTCTTTCCCATTCAGTTTCAACGAATTTTTGGGGCCATTGTCAAGATATGCAAGCTAAAATCTCAATTTGACATATCAAAACCTTCAAAATATGAGACCGAGAGTAATTTCTCTCTAAGCACTTCTGATAGATATATTTTCTATAGTAATACCTCCGACCTCATAGAATTCAGAAAGAGCAGAATGGCCAACCCTAATTTCATCTTCGTATTAAGATACATAGCACACACTTTACTAGCCTTCGTAACTCATGCAAGTACACAACTTTCCAGACATAAACATATGCGCGATACCGATTCATTCCAGTACTCGGTTCCTATGGAAATTGATCGAGGTAGGTCTTCAGGTGTACTTAAAAGTATGCACAGTTGTCTCTACATCATATCTTTAATTCAAATCATAACAGTTGACCTTTAGATGTAGAAGATGGACTAATTACAAAACGGTTTCTCCGATTGCAAGAGTAGAAACTTTGTAGCTTGAGGATTGGTAACCGAATTGAAATCAAACTTTTTCCCAACACTCTTTCAAACGTGAAAGACCAGGTACTCAGTATTTTATTCTAAAATCATTTAAATTTCTACACCATAAAATCATAGTAGTAGCTTTTGTATCACTATTTCTCTACAAGTAAGATAGTATTCATATGATCCAGATGGTAATTATTTGCTTACTGGCAATGGACTGAGCCCATTTAGCAATGTAACGATGTCAGATAGAAAAGTGGATTTTCATTTAGTTGTTATAACCATTGGTGTCTCTCTAATCCCAATATTGATTGGAATATTTGATGACATTCTTCGATTTTTGGTGGTTGTCTAGTTGAGTACACAATGAACAAAAGTAGATAGCTTGTTTGGACTTCGGGAAACCAATCGGGGTATTTCTAATGAAGTTCTAGGATGGCTGTTTGTCATATTACATACTACAGTTGGTTTTAGGAATGGGATTTTCTTTGAAAATATTTCCGTACGTCTGTGTAATCTTAATCTCCGGAGATATCTCTCCTTATACATGCCTAATTTTATTCTAGTAGACGACATATTTGTGCTTTAACATGTTACTTGGTGGAGTACTTATTTCAAACTATGTTGTTAGTTTGGTTATTATGTTCTTGTTTTATTTATCTAGAATTTCAATTTTAACAGAAATAACCAGATGAATCTATTTTTCGAGATAATTAGTAAATTTTTGTGCATGGTGAGAGAGTAGACAGTTGTTGTGTTGTAGGAGTTTGTTTAGAAGAGGATAGTGGGGGCGAGGTTTGGTTATTTTAATGCTGTGCTTTTTGAAAGGGATCTGTATTTGAGGTTAGCGAGGTTTGGGTGGATTTTCAAATGTGTTGGCGGAGTGTACTTTTCGCCAAAAGCAGCGTGTCATTGTTAGTTTTGAGTTTTTAGTTGTGCAAATAGAGGATGGTGAACTACAAGAACACTTTGCAAAATGATGTTTGGGTTTGGGTTAATTATTCTGTCAGCTGCATTAGTATTTTCTTGCTTTCCTGGATTCCTTTGTAAGCTTCGTAATTTTTGTAAAATTTAGGGTATTGGAGAAGTATATACGAGAGAGATAGTTACATTTATAGATCGAATTGAAGAGTCGCATATGCGGACATCTTATGACCATAATGTCGCGAAAGTTGAAATCGACAAAAGATTGTGCGACAATTTTGCATCCATTTGTGGCTGCAAGTTTACAAATTCACCATCTACTTATACAACACCCCCTTGATATCCGATCTAAAAGAAAGATCCTGATATCACATCTGTTACTTAAATGACTCATTGTTAATCACTAGTAGCGTTAGGATAAGGACAATTAAAGTCAATACCAAGATATGGAGATGACGTTGAATGCGAAATCGAAATTCAAAAAGAAGTCAAAAACCAAGTCCTTGTACTTCTGGAAGACGTCTTAGAAAACGGGATGTAAATGAAAAGGTATTACGTTACTTTCGGAAGATGAAAAGAGGTGATAGAGCTCGTGAATGTGTCCCAGCACCAGAACAAGCTTCCACCAAAAATACCCCAATGGTTGAACACTTGATTGAGCTTGATTTACCTTTCGCCAAATTAGATGATAAACATTCCTTGAATATCTCAAGAAGTTTTTAGTTAACAAGTCTCCAGTTCTTTAAGCAATTCAAGACTCCTACGAGATCTTGCGTTTTGCCAGTAACTTTTTAAATCTGTCTCCAGAAACTTTTGTGGAAACATTGGAGCTTACCGTGGGAGAAGAACATATCCCGGTCAGGATTTCGAAACTTTTAGAAGTCTCTTTGGATCGGACTCCCGTGGAGTCAGTTTAGAAATAGTTTCTCCAGATTCCAACGCAGAAGTTAGAGATGACTCCCCTTGAAATACTTGCACTTGTTGGAGCCACCTTAGCTCTGAATCCATAATTAAAACCAGCTGAAATCTTAGAATTTTACAACATTTTAGAACAGGGACTAGAATTGGTAGTTGTTGAGACCATCAAACCAATCGATGTCTCTTTAGATCAGACTCCACAAGAATTTGTCGAGTGGTACGATATCTGTTTAGATCAGACTCCGTTGGAATCTGAAAAATCCTTAGAATCATCTGGGGTTAAATTTGGGAGTTCTACTGACAATGTAGAAGAGGAGGGATGCTGCTCAGGAATCAGCGAACAGAAAGAGAAAGATGAGATGATGAATGAAACCCTTAATACCGAGGGAAGAAGTCTTGAATCAATGACCTTCAATTCTCTCATGTCCTTTTCAACTTTAGAATCTTCTGAAGCCATGAAAATTAACTATGCTAAAGAAAGCGACAGTTCTCAGACGTCGTAGCGACCAAATGGGTTAGGGAATCCAAGTATAAGACTTCGAAATAATGACGCTTAAATAAAGGATACATTATCAGGTGGTCAAAGTATTTGTGCCCTGAAGAAGACGCATGCTGTGGAAATCCCACCTGTAATGGTTTAACTAAGGACATATTCTCCCGTTTTCAAGGCTTTATATCCACTAAGTTAGAAGAATGCTGTGAGGGAGCGGTGGCCTGTAATAAGCCAAACTCATTGACATCCAATATCTCACCTTCTAGTTGAACTCCAAAGGAAGAAGTCACCAACACGAATGGTACGAGAAAGAAAAATGCTGGCACGAAAAAGAGAGCAACTCGCCGTCGTGGTAAAGGTAAGTCAAATAAATTGGAAATGATGGAAAGCAGAAAAATCCAACAGGAGCCAAAGTGACCTCAGAAAGTCCACGGATTAAGGACTCCAAATTAGGGATTCAAACTAAGATAACAGATACCAAGATGGAGTTCCAGACGTGGAAGTTCCAGAGGTTGATTCTTAAGTTGAAGCTCCAAAGGTTGCAGTATTAAGATTAAAAACATCACTTAAACCTGAGACTATCAAGACAACATCTTCAAATATTCAAAAGGTTTATCGGAAACAATTGAAGAAATTGTTTGACGAACAGGCCGCTGAAAATATGGGAAGTGATCCATCCAAGATGTGGATTACTCAAGAATAGATAAAGGAACCTCAAGAACAAAAATAATATTCTTCGAGAGAGGATCCTCCTTCAATCCTCAAATTGCTCAGGTTGTGCATGAGGAATGAGTATATTCCAAAGGATAAGGTCGCAATAAGTGATAGCAAAAAACAAGCAGCTTTACTTACTAACTTTGCTCCTTTTGAACATCCAGAGGACAAGGAGTTTTTCGACATTTCTACTCTTCTGACTGCTATAGAGTTCCTGGCTAAAACTGACTTCCACGGGGTAGAAGACCCCTCGCTTGAAGATATTCTTTAATTTAATAAATTAAAAACCATAAAATTAAACAGCAGAGTGAGAGATATTTCTCTCTTGATGGAGATAAGTTAACCCATTCAAAAATTTCCAAGTTAATAAACCTACTCCACGACAGAGGGATAGTTAATTCTTGTTTAAGATAAGGAAATATGCTTCAAGAAGTGTCTCAGGTACTGCTATATGGGGTAATGAAACACATGGATTTGAATAAAGTATTTTCGTTATTTGATATTCAAGTCGTCTTCACTTCTGACGGTTAGCTGAGGTGCATTTTCTATATTCTCACTATTTTTCGCTTATCTGTCTTACCACTATATCTAAAGTCTGCCACTAAAGTTAGTAACGTAGCGAATTAGTGGCTCTAAATTAAACTTACATTCGGCTATTTGTTAGGCTCAAGAAGTTACGGATATATGATTTAATCTTTGCTACAATTTGGCTGTTGATTAGCTCTTTATATCAGCTACTCAGGTTAATTTTTATGGGTGGATGCAAAACGATCTCATATGTAGCTCTGAAGTTGAATTCTAACAACATTTAGACAACTTTTTCTGATGAAATGACACAAACCAAACCTTTAAAACTTCAAGAGATCTTTTTCTACGGCGGTGATGATATTTTACTTATTGCGACGTTACTTTTCAAAAAAATGAAAAATAATGCTAAAAAATGCAAAATGTTGGAGGTGAGAATCTGTGGACCTCAAACAACCATAAAATCTATCTTCTTATTGTACTGTAGGGTCAAAATTGAAACAAAGCAAACTCATGGTTACTTCCAATTCCATGAGTAGTTTAAAGGAATTTGACACTTTATTGATCAATTTTTCTCTACTAGCCAAAACTGACGCTCTCCGTCCATTGTATCGAGATTTACATTAAACAACTTATTTCAATCAAAAATCAAGCGCGACAACTTAAAGTGCTTAAGGTTATTGGAATCCAAAACGTTTGGGAAACTTTCGCTGATTTTTCGTATTGCTTAGATTATACATCCCTTTAGAGTTATGAGCTTGAGCTTGATCTCTTTCCGCTGATTTGAAAGACTCACTGGTGGTATCCTTCGCGAATAAAACAATCAAGAATTAAGTGGTCTATTTTGCCTCTCGGTTTAGACATGATAATAGCTAGCAGCCATTACAGTTGTTGTAGTGTGATAGAAAATTTTATGTGGAAATTCAGTTTTTTGGGAAATTGAAGCGAAGAGATAATTACTCTTTAAATTTATTGACATGTCCACC